>Ga0247610_10001285_pt1 | contig 31416 bp, 48 predicted proteins | sample 174DNAGHGhighgp2_FD_193483 | JGI IMG/M metagenome (GOLD analysis project Ga0247610, IMG submission 193483) | Sheep rumen microbial communities from Palmerston North, Manawatu-Wanganui, New Zealand - 1742 DNA GHGhigh gp2 | ecosystem: Host-associated > Mammals > Digestive system > Stomach > Rumen...
TATAGCAGTAGATGAGAGAGGTTATCCTCTTATTCCAGACCTCCCTTCATTCTAGGAAGCAGTTTACTGGTATGTTGTAATGAAGCTTACGTTCCCTAAGTTTATGAGTGGTAAACTCACTACTAGTAGTTCTAAATATGCACAGAAATACGCACAATAGACATACTATTATACACAGCAACAGTGGAACTTTTATAGAAATCAGGCATACGCAGAATGTATGATGCCAACGCCTGATGATATGCAGAATATAAAGAATGATTGGAATAAGCTTATCCCCGATTGGGACGGAGATGATACATTCTTTAAGAATATTGGAAAAGAACAATTAACTTATAACGACTACTATTATGGATATTAATGACAATCAACAAATAAATACTTTCATGAAAGGCATGAATACCGACGTGTCTGACGCGTTGATTGATAGTAGTCAGTATCGGTATGCAGAAAACCTTAGACTTGTTACTAATACAGATAGTAATAGTGGAGAATTAAGAACAGTAGACGGAACGTCAACTGTATATGAAAACTTTGGAGATATATTGGCAATGACTGCCATAAGAGACAAACTTATAGCCATTGTTAAAGAATCTGGAATATCAATAAAAGTAAGTGAAGATAAAGGTTATTCTTGGGAAACAATAGTAAAAAACCTTCCGTACAGTGATTTTATACAGACGGGAGAGACAGAACCTCATTTTAGTTTGGTGACAAGATGGGAATCTGACAATAACATAAAGCTTTATATAGCAGATGGCGTGCATAGAGTCATATGTGTTAATTTAGCTAGAAGAGATTATATTGTACCGGATAGAGATAATAATATTGAGGATATTGCACCATACATGACAGTTCCTTTGTAGGCACCGTCAATAAATATAATATATGGAGGAAATATACAATCTGCACGAGTTCAATACGCGTACCGGTTATATAATATAGGAGAACCTGCAAGCACAACGTCACCCTTAAGCAACATTTGTTCTATATATAAAACCGAAAATGAAGGATATAATAAAGAGGAATATTCAAACAAAGCTGTTAATATAACAATACCGCAGAATGTCGTTTCGTTTGAAAGATTACAGATATATAGAATAAATTATGTGATATTGGGATAGGCACCGTCTGTTGCATTAATATACGATGGTCCTGTTATTAACTCATTTACAGATAGAGGTAACGATATAGAAGTATCTTCAGATACAGAGTTTTTATCAGCAACTCAACTTAGAATAATTCCTAAAGTCATAGAATCTAAAGAAGATTTTTTGTTTGCTGGAAATATAAAATACGAATAGGATTTCTTCGATAAAGAAGTAGAAGGACTTGATTTTAGATCATATAGCTGGGGAGATTTTGAAGGAACCGTTCCTGATTTTATAGGATATACCAATACGAGAAGTTATAATAAACAATTTGATCCTAGTATAACATCCGACATATCGTAGTTTAATAGCATGTATTGGATGGACTCTGATGGTGTTTCAAATAAATGCGGAGGTACTGGACCAATTGTATCTTGGAATTTTTCTGTAAAAGATGTATTGGTAGATAAAGATAATACTATTTATGATTATACAAATAATCAGAAAGGTTCTGTAATAGAAGAGGATGTTGTATCTTTAAGACGCGGAGAAGTATATAGATATGGAATCATACTTTATAGCGATAGAGGTACAAAATCTTCCGTATAGTGGATCGCAGATATAATGGTTCCATAGTCTGTATATGATTCGCAATTAAATCGATATGCTGAATATCCAAAACCTGTTTGGCAAGATTCGAACATGCTTGGCTGGTGGTTTACTATAATTGGTGTTACGTTTAATGTAAATATACCACAGAATTCAAATATATACGGATACGAAATTGTTAGATGCAAACGTTCGTATGACGATATGTTTACCATATCGTAGGGTATAATAGGTATTCCTGTTGTTGACAAAGATAAAACATCTCTTTTTTCTACTGGTATTATATCATAGGAAAATACTGGCGGAACTGACTTCGACATAGATTGTAATTATACAATATATGCTTCTCCAGAATGTGCGTATTAGTCAGATGATATGAAAGATATAATGAAGATGAACAAATCGTCTTTGTATATAAAAGACGTTACATCTTATTATAATCCACTAAGTTCTATTGCTTATAATTATGACGACGGAGATTTATATAGTTGTACAGGAGCTAGATAGTTTGATACAATCGGAGGATTCGGAAACAACGATCATTCTTTGTTTATAAAGTCCGATTAGGCTGTCGGTAGATATGATGAATGTCATGTAAGACTTGGAGAACGGAGTGGACATTATTTAGAGACACACGGTTTTAATAATACAGCTATAACACATATTGTAGCTTCTAGAGAAGTTGGTATATCTTAGCAAACGTCTAAAATATAGGAAATGTCTTTTCCAGATGTTGCAGATCCAAATCAGTTTTTTGATACAAACAAAACACCATTATGGTTGGATTCTGTTACCCCAATAGGAGGAAAATCGTTTTATGGATGGACAGCTTTACCAAACGTAAATTGGACAAGATCATATCCAGTTGAAGTATATGACACATACGCAGACGATGAATCTGATAGATATAACCATACACATTATTTTTACGTAAATAATCCAAACGGTGCTGCTGGAAAATGTGTAATATTTAAATTAAACGAAGAGAGAAATCCTGTATTGTCGCAAGGTCCTTAGGATTATGTTGTAGCTCCGATAACGGTTTCGAATCTAAAGAAAAGCGCGTATCCGTACAATGGGCCGGAATCATATAAGCAAAACGGTCCAGAATATTATTCTCACGGAAATTATAGATTAAAGAATCAGAATAGGATCACTGTATACGACGGTGACTGTTTTCCAGGAGTGTTTGTATACATGTCTGAACATGCTTTTAATGGCGAACTGTTTCCAATCGCAAATAAGTCGATGGTTGTATATTTCGTACCACTTGAGTCTGATATAAATCTAAGGGCAACATGTGGATCTGTATATACAAGAGTGCAATCGTCAAGTAAGTATTATTATGCTAGATATCTTGCTGGCGAAATGGATCAATACGTTCAAGAGCACGACATGTATCTATATAATACTGCATATGGATCTGAACCGTACGTTATATCATATTCTAATATAAATTACACCAGAATTGATAGCGGAACGTTCGATACAAGAATACATCATTCCGATAAGAAATCAAATAACGAATAGATTGATAGTTGGGGTACATTTAAAGCCAATAATTATATAGACGTAGATAGTAGATTTGGAGAGATAACAAACATGCGTCTATTTAAAGATAAGCTTTTATATTGGTAGAAAGATGCATTTGGTGTAGCTAGTGTAAATGAGCGTACTGTTGTAAATGATGTTGATGATAACCAACTTGTATTAGGAACAGGATCTACTTTACAAAGATTTGATTATGTTTCTACCATATACGGTATGAAAAAGAATCAATATGAAGCAGAAATACAGTCTAATACTACATAGTATTTCTGGGATGGAATACGAAAAGAGATACTAGCATATGGTGGTGGCGCAGAATTAGTTCCTCTTACAAAGATTAAAAACGTAACAAATTATATAAACGAACGCGGTGAGAAAAACCATCCGTCTCTTGTATACGATAATAAGTTTAACGAACTTATATCAAGTGTTGTAGGAACTAAATCTCTTGTATATAATGAACAAATATAGGCATTTACATCAACATATACATTTACACCAATATATAGAGCGGTTGTAGACAATACTGTAATAATTACAGACAGCAATAGTATATACCATTGGAATGCAGACAACGACAATTGTGTACTATTTGGAAATGCAGCATTACCACTATTACGTTATGTAGTAAATAAAAATAGTTCGTTGGTAAAAGTGTTTGATATTTCTACCTTCGGAGGACGTATATACGGTGGAGACGAAGGACTGGATAATCTTACTTTTACTTTTGATACGCCATTAAAACAGCACAGTACTGGTTCTGGTAGAAACTTAATAACAAATAGAGAATACGACTTCCGTTTAGATGTACCTCGGAATAATAATGATATTTTTGGAGGTAGAATGCGAGGAAAAACAATGCAATGTGAGCTTAAGTCGAGTAGTAACTCCAATGACTTCTCATTGCAATATATAATTACTAAATATAGAATGTCATGGAGTTAAAGAATAAAAAATACATAAACAACACCAAATCTCTTCCTGGATTTCATGAAGGCAGTGATTTGTATAAAATGTTAATGCAATCCAGAAATGGAAATACGTCTCTTTGGGCTGATCCTTCTGTATATAAAGACGATCCGTATGCAAATAATCCAAATCCGCTTGTACCAGGAGAACAAAAAGATCCGTATATACCGCAAGAAAAGAAATTGAATTTAGAAGGTGCTCCAAGTATTGTTAAATTTGGTGCAGATTTATATAATTCGTTTTAGCCTGCATACGATAAAAACGATGTGTTGAATAATGCAATCACCGGTACATCGTATAGATATGGAGTGCCGTATTAGACAAAAACAATAGATACAAACATGTTGGATAAAAACGTAGGACTCCGCTCTTGGAACAAAGTATTATAGACCGGTATATCTGGATATAACGCAGGTTCTGGTTTTGGTGGAAACTTATTTAAAGCAAAGAACGGAAAACTTCCTAAATTCAGTTTAGGATAGGGCTTAGGTATTGGTTTGGGTGTTGCTGGACTAATAGGAGGAACAATAGGTCAAGAAGTAGCTAGGCGTCGTGAACTTGAGGCACAAGACGAAGCTCGTGCTATTGCACAGCGTGAAAACGCGTATAATAGATCTATTGCAGGTACTCAAGGTATATAGCAAATGTATTCTGATTATAATTTATTGCCACATCAGCAAATGCTTAGATTCTCATGCGGAAAGATGCCTAAATTTAATGACGGTAAACGTGTAAGAAGTCCGTTTGGATTGATATATGCGGATCAAAACGCATGGGGAGATGGAGGAGAGATACTCCGCCAATGGTCTCCAGATGGAGATATAATAGCAGAAAGCCGTCTTCCTAAACACAAATCAGGTACAGATACATATCCATTGCATATAGACAATCTCACTGAAATAATACCGGCAAGAATTGCAAATAAGATGAATGGGTACAAGAATGGAAAACTTCCTAAATTTAATCCTGGAAGAAAAATAGATGTATCTGGAACAGATAATACAATAACAACATTGGCTGGAATTGGAGCAGGAATTGATCAATTGGTAAAGTCATACGAACCAGTAAACAGATATAATTTCATAACGCCAAATCAGATGCTTGCGCCAAGTATGCGTTAGCTTAACAGTTTGAACGTTTCTCCATATCCTATAATGAGAGACATGTCAAAAATGTATGCAAAGACTAAATACGGAATAAATAACTCCGGATTGGCTGGCGGATTGAAAGATATGCAAAATATGTATATTCAAAATGCATTGTATTCTAACTTATATGACATGCTTTCTAAGAACCAAATACAAAATAACGCTTACATTTCAGATGCTGCCAAGACTGCAATATCAGCTGGCGAACATCAGGCATCTCGTAATCAGCAAGCTGTTATTGCTGCAAAACAACTTTCTGATGCAGCTATCGCAAATCAAAGCAAGATTCGTCAAGGGGCGTGGTATAACATTCTCAATGCAATGCAACAGGGGTATAAGAATAAGGAAAAGATGGATATGTTCAAACTTATGTATGGATTGTATTCTGATGATCTTGATATTAGACGAGACGAACTTAAAAATAGGAGGGGTGCACAATGATAGGTTCACAAGATACATGGGTACAGATGCCTACTGTGGATCTGTATGATACATAGATGATGCTAGCTGCTGTTAATGCTGCTAGAGACATGTATAATAGGAATGAACAACGTATTAAAGAGTTTAATGAGAAGTACGGCGATTTTACCACTCCTATTATAGCTGATCAAGATTGGTATAATAGAGAAATGCTTGGCAAGGTTTATGGTACCATTAACGATATATATGCTCAAGGCGGAGATCCTTTAAGAAATTCTCAAGATCGTCTTAGGATATCTATGATGCTTAACAGCCTTCCTTACGGAGAGTATGCTCGTAAGAAATTACGTTCAGAGAATGCAAAAGAATGGTTCAAGAACATGGCCATTCTTAATGCCAAAGGAAAATACGATAAAGATTTTTCTGATTTTTTAGGTGAAAATCCAAACCAGTGGGCTCTTAATGATCCTGGAACAACATCTCCTACTGAATTTTCTACTCTCAAAGAGGCTACAAACGATTGGTATAATAATAGAACTCCTAGAAGTGCTACGGCAGAAGAGAAACAAAGACTTGGCCTCGATCCGAACTATGATTATACTTTGTTCACTGACACAGATTTAATGAACATCGCAAGAGACCAGACTCCTGGTTGGAACAACAGTGCTATTTCTAAATATTATAGAAATTTAGCAGAAAAACAAGTTGCTTCTAGAGGTATTCCATATACACAGGAAGATGTTGAACGTTAGCTGCAGAGGAATATAGCTAGTGCACAACAGGAATGGAAGGTTGATCCAATCAGAGGAAAAGCTGATGAATTTGCTTTGGACGATTATAGAACGAATAACGACATACGAGCAGCTGGTGCAAAAGAAGCAATATAGCATAAATATTGGGAATTATAGCATGGATATGATCTCGATGGAGATGGAGTTGTAACAAAATCTGAAAGAAAGACAGTAACTGCAACAATTAACAACAAATCCAAAGATGAAGAATCAAGCTATTTATAGGATCAATTTGATAAAGGAGTACACGCATATGTGACAGGTGAAGCTGGGTATAACTTAACAAGTAAACAATTAGAAGACGATTCTAAAAATTTTGCAAGTAGGGCTTTCGCAGATACAAAACAATTAAGATATGCAACATCTAAAGAAGCTTGGCAAAAAGAGAAAAATAAATATCTCGCAAATAAAACAAAACGTGGCATTTTAGATCCCACTGCCTTAACATCGTATCGTGAACCTGTGAAAGATATGACGGATGCTGTATATATTAGACCTGGTGATATAAACAAACTGTCAAATAGTGACGAACTTGTTTCTAGAACATTTGGCGGAGCCCGTAGGGGAAAAGAACGATTTAATACTGATAGAACTGTTCTTAAAAATATAGGCTCTGATAATATAAAGATGCAGTTTACAGATGAAACGTACACAGCTCCGTTGCGCTATAATTCTGGAGTTCGTGCAGAACAAAGACAACGCGTGAGACTGTACCACGACATAGATGATCCTTCTGACGCTACAGGAAAAACAAAAAAGACAGTAGAGATACCTGGAGATTGGTGGTTCTTAGTTCAATCTGGAGATTACCATCGTGGTACATATGAACAAAAAGGTTCTGATGTAATAACATATGCTCCAAGTGGTATAAGCAATACTTGGTCAGATGATATCATGGGAGAAATAGAACCATACGATAGGGCTGTGAATAAAACAGTAGGAAGAAAACCCATTAAAAACTACGAATAATATCTAAATATGGATATAAGAGAAAGAAGGCGTCTTGGGCACGTTATAAGATATCAATCAATGGTAGATTCTTATAATAGGCAACAAGAATTAAACGAACGCCAAAAAGAAGAAGAGTCAGCTAGACAGCGTCGAGAAAGAGATCTAGCCGACGAGAAGAGACGCAACGAGGAAGAACTCGATAAACGCTTGGCCGATACTCTAAAACAAGAAGGGTACCGGCCTAAGCCATTTGGTGGCGAAGGCTACGATGAATACAAAGCGGAAGAACGGCTCAATGAGCCTAGTGTTGAACAGCAATAGCAAAAAGATCCAGAACCTCCAGAGTATTTAAAAAAACCAAAAGAGGAATCTTATCTTGTTTCTATGCTGAAACATCAACCTTCGTTTACTCCTACCGGTAAAACATCTGTTGCAGATACAGATAAAATAGACGATTCTCCGACATTTACTATATATAATCCAAACGGAAGAGAAAAAGCGATACTAGATCTTCAACAAACAGAAACAGCGTTGGATGGAATTGAAGCAGCAATGAATATCGCCGACAACGATTTACAGAACGCTTAGGAAAATCTTTTGGGCGCCATAAACGAAAAATCAGGAGATCCTTCTCATGCTAATACGTGGGGGAGTATTCTTACTGGTTTTATGGCGGATTTGGGCAGTACTCCAAATATAGGCAGTTCATATGGGATTACATCTCAATATAAAAGAACAGACCCTAGAACAATAGATTGGGCAAAAAATTCTGTAGGATATGGTGCCATACGTAAGAACGAAGGCGAAATAAAAGCTGATGTTGGTGAGATAAATAAGTATCAAGAATTAATGCGCAGAGGGGTTGATTTACAACAATATACAAAAAATGTAAATCGTATAATCGATTTGTCAGATAAATTAAATCGTTTGCAAAACATGCCAAAGAGCAAAGATGTTTTAGCATTAATTAAAGATACATCTGCGCAAATAGAAAACCTCAAACAAGAAACTTCAACAATAGCAAAAGCTGCTCATGACGCCTCTACATACTTAAATGATGTGGATTCACAAAAATGGCAGAATGCATAGTTTACTGGAACTATGTATGGCGGCGTATACATGCCGTCAAGTAAGAATGGTGCAAGCTTTAGTTTAGATGCAATCAACGACATTATAACAAAGAACGGATTTAACTTGTCTCCTGAAATGCGTAATCTTGTACAAAAACATTCTGAAAATATAGATGAAATTGTACAAGATATACATAAAGAGTTCGAAGTAAAACGTCCAGAGTTGCTTAATAGAATGGCTGACAACATTCGCGAGTTAAAGAGTTGGAAAACCAGTAATTATAATCCATCTGAAGAGTTCAAAAAGAAGGCAGATGCTGTAACAGAATTTAACTTCACGGATCCTGCAACATATGCGTATGGCATGCCTGGCCTCATTGGATCATCAATGTCGTTTGGTGGTTATCAACTTGCTTCAACTGCAATTAGTCTTTCTGCAATGGCTGCAGCTGCAGCTGGTACAGGTGGATTCGGAGCAATGGCCCTTGCTGGGCTTGGATCTACTGGTCTTGGTATTATAGGTGGTCACTACGAAAATGATACAGAAGTTGGAGATAATTATCAGTAGCTGTTTATAAACAGATTAAATAAAGCTGGAGAATACGAAAAGTGGCAAAAAGAAGGGCGCGCTGCGTTAGGTAAAAAAGATGCTACTGATGATGAGATCATGTACGCAATGGCTGCTGGTATCTATGAACCAAAAGAAAAAATTAAGAACATTGCAGAGACTGCTACATACGGCTTAAACAACCTATATAAGAACGACATGATGGCTGTAGTTGGTAGTGAGATCTTCGAAGCTGGCCTTAACTTTATGGGACCTATTACAAAGCTCGCAAAGGCTAGTATGATAACTCCAGGAGCAAAAGCCTCTAGGTTTACTAGAATGTATAACTTTATGCATGAACATCCAACTGCCGGAAAGTTCTTAATGGCTAGCAAAAACTTTGCAAAAGACTTTATGGAGTCAGAAGTTGGAGGAGCTGTAGCCAGTTCTGTTGCATTTCCATTAGTTCTTGCTGGAAAAGCTATTGAGGCTGGAGTAAAAGCTGGAACCAGAGCATTACCTAAAACCGCTGTCAAAGCTTTAACAAAACGACTTGGTTTTGCTGCCGATATTATTGAGTAGATGCCAAAAGAAATTCTTGGAGCAAAAGCAATCGCAAAAAATGTTGGTAGTTTTGCTTCTAAAGTATTTGGTGCTGGTTGGTCAGAGGCTATTGAAGAAGGTAAGCAATATTTAAACGGCAAAAAGTTTGCTGATGGTACATATTCTGGTGAAAGCGATACGCTGATGGATTCCATTATAAACGATATTGCAGGAGGATCTAGAGCAGCTTATTCATTTATAGGCGACATGTTTGGTATCACTGCAGATAAGGAACTTATTGCCAACATGAAAGGCGGTTTCTTAGGTGGGTTTGGCCATACTGCTACAATCCAAGGATTCAATGCGATAGCTGGGACACATCAAGACCTTAAAGCAAACAATTTTGTTGTAAACAATGTTCTTGCTCATAAAATGGCAGATAGAACAACGATCGCCAATAATTCTTATCTTGCTACACAAACATCTCCGATGCAATATGAACGCATAATGAAAGCGTTCGATGCTATGGAGAGTGTGGCGTATACAGCAGAACAAAAGAATGGCAGCAAAGAGGGCTTAAACTTTACAACAGAGGACGTACAAGAGCAAAGAAAAGCATATCAAGCTGTATTTGATGCTGCAAATTCAAAAAACATACAAGACGGAGCTAAATAGCTTGACATAAGGCCTGGAACATAGAAGTTTGGAAACTATGTCGGCCTTGTTATGTGGGCAAAAGATCTCGCAAAACAAGGAATAAAAGGGTTGCAAGAATTAGAAACCAGAGCAAACTCTCTTGTAAATGGTCTTATAACAGGAAATCAAGAAGAAGATAGAGGTGTTTCTGAGATTATCAGTAAGATGTCCTATGGAGATTTATTAAAACTTAATGAAGAATTTGGTCTTACTGAAACAGAAGTATAGTCTGAAGACGAAAACGCGGTAAAAGGTGGTCTCGGAGCAGAGATGTTACATAATATGTAGAATATTAGGGCGATGATCCCTAATTTCGTAAACTACATAAAAGAAATAGCTTCACTAGACGCGTTATTTACATTAAGAGATTAGCTTGAAATGGTAGCAGAGCCTACCGCTGCTGATAAACGTAGGCTATGTTCTGTAAATAGACAAATTCAAAGATTAAAGTCTCTGTCTTAGTTTAAAGTTATAAAGAACGCAGAAGTTGCCGATGATTTTAGTATTATACCAAATCAACAATTGCATGACGTACTTCGCGATCTATATAGAGATTCTGCAAACTATACAACAGATATAGAAGAAGCTACTGCTGTACAATATATGCTTCTTGGTGGTAAGATATCAGGTATGGAGTTCTTTACTAGTCCAGAAATGCAAGAAGCGTATAAAAATGCACAAACCGATATTACTGACAGAAAGAAATCAGCTCTTGACCTTATAAACAGATACGTAAATTCCATTAAATCAGATGAGGAGTTACGCCAAAAGATACATGATACATTGAGAATACTGTATCTGAAGAGCAAGAATCCTTAGAAGATATGCAGACAGAACAAGAAGCTGCTGCAGAATAGACGTAGGAGGCTGTAGAAGCTCCTGTAGAGCCAGAACAGCCCTCTGTCGAACCAACTACAGGTCAACCAGAAGAAAACGCTCCAGAGGCCGCAGAAACGCCTAAAACAGAATCTTCTGAGACCGTTGCTCCTGAAGAAAACGAAGAAGATGAAGTAAAGCAAGAAACATCTGAGGTAGAAGAACCTGAAGATTACGACGAATAGGTTGAATCTATAGAGAAATAGTATTCTCCATCTACCAATACAATGTTTACTTAGGACGATGTAGATACTGATTTTGGTATAGCTAAAGAAGATTGGAATAAGGTTAGCAAATAGACAAAGCAACTTATAGATGCCTTTATGTCCAGATGGAATCGTTTTGTATCCAAATGGAACGGAAAGGTTCTTAGAAAACAATAGTACGCAGGTGTACGCGGTGCTGCTATAAAATTCCAAAACGAGTTCGATCAACTTCGTGAAAGAGCTAAGTTAGATATTTAGGAATACGAAGATCAACACAATCAACCTGAGCCAGAGCATAAAACACCTACTGCAGATCAATTGTGGGAAAATCTTAACTCAAGACTTTTATTCGAACAGGAATTACATGAAACTTTTGAAAAAGTTATACTTGAGTTATAGATGAGATGGGACCACTTCTTATCTGCACACAACGATGTAAATCACAGATTGTTTTCAGAAGCGTTGGCTAATGCAGAACATATATTAGATATAGCAGAAGAAAGTGGTGTACAACTTGGAGAAGGTTCTATTGGAAATTATATTCGTACAAAACAAGAAATAAACGAATATAATAAGCTGTATGATAATACTGCAGAACCAGAACCTATAGTTCCTACAGTAACCACTCCTAGTGTCAGATATGAAAAACCATGGGCTTAGTATACTACTACGCACACAGGAATGGAGGCTAGCCGTGGATATAACATTGAGGATTCTATTGCCACAGACGGGTCCGGAATTCGCCTACAAGACGTAACAGCAAATCCAGACTTCTTAGAAAATGGTGTATTTTGGTTTACTACTAGACCTGGAGCAAGAACTCCAAAAATACAGCTTAATGTAATATATAACGGGCATCAATTCTCTCCTGTTGATGTACATACTTCCGATAGTACAAATGGGAAAGGAAGAGCTTTTTATGCTTCTGTTACAAGAATGCTAAGCCAAGCTGGAGATCGTAGGGTAACTCCACAAAAATCTTCTATGCATAGAAGTAATGGTATCATAGAAGGAGATGTTCTTCGTACATTTGAGCAAATGGGACTGTTGACAGATGACAATATGTATCAAGTTGAATTTAGTTCTTCACAAGATACATTCTGTATTGTACAGTATAAATCAGATGGAACTCCGGTTGCATATATTCCTGGTCAAGCTGGTGGTCATCACGAAGTATATGAGTATTCAAAAACTCGTCCTGGAAAAACGATGCCGGCCAATGGTGGAATGGTTATGATGGTACATCCGCCTTATCCAGAAATGGATAAAGATGAGAAAGTACCTATCAGTTTACATTATTCCCCAATAACAGAAGGAGACGCTCAACTCTTGATAGATCTTCTTTCTGGAAAATATATGAAAGATGGTACTGGAGATTATGGAGCCCATGCTCTTGAGAACCAAATGTTCTATGAAGACGGAATAGAAAAAGGTCTTACCAGAATGTAGGTTCTTAGAATGCTTATTAGGTATAAGTCATCTGAAGAGCGTTATAATCCATATCAACAAGGTCTCAGGTATATAGAATATGATAAGAGCGATCAACGTTATGTGATATTACACGGAAATTTTGGACAAGGTGTAGAAATTCCTAACGTCGGCAAATTTAATATACTTGACGAGCATGATCAAAAAATATTAAAAGAATTTTTGATGGCTCATCATAACAAATCATTTGCCTATAATGAATTTTTAGAGTGCCGAGTAAACAAAGATAATTTTAATTTGTCTCATCCGTTACACGGACTTACAGAATTCAAAGAAAGTGTGATTGGTAAAGAGGTGTTTAAGAACGGTGGAAAACTCACATTTGGAAACAGTACCGTTGTATTCGATGAAAAAGACTTCGGAGATGCCGCACATCCAGATGGAATAAGCGGTCTTGGGTGGGCTATGCGAAGAGGATTTGTTCAAACAAAGTTTACAGGATTCTCAAACACTCTTATAAACTTTAATGAAGATATCCCTGTTGTATATGATGATGCTAAACAGCAGCCATCTACTCCAGTTAAAAATCCTGCAACAGAACTTGTAGACGATATTCAAACATCAGAAGATCTTGGTATTGATGACAGTCTCGAGGATATGGACCTTATGACTGGAGAAAAATCAAAAGATAAGTTTAGTATTGAGAAAGCAAATGAATTCTTAAGTAAGGTCCTTGGTGAAGAAATAACAGATAAAAATATCACGGATAGACTTGCTGAAATAGCTAGAACAAACGCTTCTGTATTGGGTTTGTGTCATTTTAGTGGAAAATTACTTTTTGATCCATATGCACCACAAGGTACTATGTATCATGAAGCTTTCCACAAAGTTGTAGAGTTATTGCTTGGAGATAAAACAAGAAAAATGCTCTACAAAGCATATGCAAAGAAAATGCATATCAAATACAAGAATGACGAAGAGTTGCTTAAGAACAAACAAGTAAGAGAAGGTTTGGCAGAGGAGTTCAGATATTATATGGAGAATAGACCAAGTTTCAATCTTGGATCTCTTAGAAATCCATTTAAATTTATCTCGCAAGTTGCTAAATTAATGTACAAGATAGGAGACTTTAGACTGTATACATTCTATGTAATGACAAGAACAGGTGTTACAAAACATCTATGGAGTCAAAACGCAGAGAAAGTAAATAGATTCTTAGAGTCTCACGGCGCATTTGCTCCGTTCTCTATAGGAGGACACGAATTTAAACATATTGTAAATAGATATCAATATCGAGTTCTGCGTAATACTCTTATATATCTTGTATTTAGAACAAACGACATTAGCATAACAGGCGAAGGTTTAGAAAACCTTAAAATAAGTAAAGCAATGATTGAAAGAGATGAGAACTACCAAAAGATGATAAAGAGTAGGGCTCACGGAGCATTAGCTTTACAAGAACTTGTCGAAAATATAGATGCTGTAGAATCCGATATTCGTACATATCTTGCTAATACATTTGAGATAAATAGAAACGATGACGATGAAGCCGAAAATACTCAAGATATTGAATCTGGAGAAGGTGCAATGGAAGCGTCGTTCAATCAGCTTAAGTACTCTCACGAATCTTCTCAATTCAGCAGAACTGGAGCCAAAGTTAAGTTTATACTTGCAAGAATACCAAAGAAGCGTTTTGGATATAAAGCTGGAAAACGAGTTGTTAAAAACATATTAAATGATGAAGGTCTTGTAGAATATTTCGATGTAAAATATGTATTTAATACGCTCGTAAATCAATGTCACGGATGTCGTAATTCGCAAGAACTTCTAGATAAGTTGGCAAAACTTGGTAAAGACAACGCTATGTTTGATTATATTCATAAAAACATAGTAGAAGTTTTACACGACAAAGCACAGAAGGGGGACGCAGATGCTGAAGCAACATTTTCACAACTTCTTGTAGCGTTGCATGCTGCTAAAGGAGAGTATGTTATAGGTAAAGCTGTTAGATCTCAAGATGGTACTTGGAGTGTTACTATTCAGAATACAGACAGTGATTATAATGCACGCGAATACAAAACAATATGGTCATAGCTATTTGCTAATGGTAGCGAATACTTAGAGAAGACTACCAACGGATATCAAATGAAGATAAGAAAAGGCACAGACCGTAGGTATTCGCCGGAAGTATTCCATCATATATACGAATTCTTCAACGGTATAAAGAAAGCTGTTTCTACAGGAGGTACTGTGACTGTTAACTTTAAAGACGAAAATGGTAAAGTTAAAGCTACTACTCTTGATGTAACAAAAGAAGATCAGTTTGACTACGTAAAAGATGAATTCTGTAATACTTTACAAAAACTTGGAATACAATTTAATAAAGACGAACTTAACTATACGTTGAGATTAAAGTACGGATCTTCTGATTATACCGCTTTGATGAAGATGTTTGAGGCAAACGATACTTCAAATATAACTCCATTCTTAGACTGGATTAACGGTTGTTACAATTCTGTAACAAAACAACTTAACATTACTCCAAACGGTACATTGAACGGAAGGCCTATTGAAACCGCAATAGGATCTTTTGGATTCATTGGAATGCTTACTAACGCAAAGTATAAATATACTCACGACCATGATCAATTGAGTGTACTTGCTACCAAAGGAAATAGATATTATGTTATTTCTGAGAATAGCCTTATTACTGATGTAACTGATGACATAAATGCTTGTCTTACCGGAGATAAAGATACTATAAATAAGTTAAAGTCATTTAGTTATAATTATATAGAACAAGGGTAGCGCAAACTTGGTTCTATTATAATAAAACAAGTAGAGAGTGGAAGTAAACTTAAGGTTGTAACTGTAGCAGGATTTAAGACAGATCAAAAAGGCGATAACGGATAGGATTATGCAGAAATTTCTCCGGCCGAAGATTACATTACAAAATGTCAAATTTTGATGCAAGGTGGTCTTATCTTCCCAACAATGTCTGATAAGAAAACGTGGACATATCTGACCGGTATTGAAATACCTGGTTTGACACACATAAACGCGTTTAAAAATCTTGGTAACGGTAAGTATAGTTTTTCATAGGATCGTGGTGTACTTGAGCAACTTCTTGAATATGCCTTGTGTGAAAAGAAGGCTATTGAAGAGTGTATTAAATCTGTTAGAGGATATACAGACGAAACAGGAAAACATGCTCCTCTTGACGAATCACAAAAAGTTATGAACTATCATAAAGGAAACGAATATGATGGGCATACTATTATACAAGGCGGAAGATTTAGTGTTCTCACTGGTATATACGATGAAAACGGCAATTGGGTATCGTTTAATAGAGTACACGAAGAAAACAGCAAGAAATACAAAGACGAAATTGCAAACTGGAAAACAGCACAAGAATATTTCTTTGGTGTTCCAGATCCGGAAAAACCAGGTATGTACTACCTAAAAACGAAGAAAGGAGATTCTGATTGGTCTAGCATGATTCGTGTAAACGAACAAGAGTTGAAGCAACATCAATTTAATCTTTTAACAAGATCTTTAAATAAGCAAGTAGAAAACGAATTAAAGTATGCAGAAGATCTTGGATTGATTGAAAAAGTATCTAATGACGAAAACATTCCTATTGTTCTCAGATATAGAAATAAACTTTTGGATAGTCAACAAATACGATTAACGTCTGAAAATTATAGAAATATTTCTGATGAACAGCAAAGAGAATCTTTAGCAATTGCCGCGTTCTTAAGTAAAATATCCGCAGCTTCTAATATATCTATACAAGAAGTAGAAAGGCTATACGCTGGTCATCCTGCATTCTTTAAATGGAAATACGGATCTAATGGAGAATTAATTGACAGAAGTGTAGACTAGCATAAGCGTCTTGGAGGTCTTATATCGACCGGACAAAATAATGTTTTGGATATTCCAGGTATTCCTACTAAATATGTATGTGCTGAAGTAGATAATGAAATGATAGGTTCTTCATTACAAGATGATCTCTCCAAGATGATTGAAGATGGAGAATTACGGTCAGCATATATGAGAACTCAGCTCGATAAAGCAGGAATTACATTTGCAAATAGCGATTCAGAACAAGCAAAATCCATTGCACAAAAAATCGAATCTATGTCAATAGATGAAATTAAAGCCGCTTTAGAAAAAGATAACGAAGACATCTACAAAATGCTTGTGAAGAATGCAACAAAGAAGGCTTCTGATTTTATGTCTGACATAGACGTTGCTGACGGTGCTGCATATGTTACTGATGAAATGGCAGAATGGCTACTTCGTATGGTTGGTTCTTGGGATTCTAAAGTTGAAAGAGCGTTTAAGATTCTTAGAGGAGAAGAAGTTGATGGTAAAGTGTATACAACCAAAGATATTCTTACATTGCAGCAAGCTTATAAAGACGTTATTACTACTGTAATAGGAAACCAGAAGTATACAGCTTACGGTTTTAGATTCGCAAATGGAATCGCAGCTCCTTATTATGACAAGATGGCATTATTCCCAATGTTTAAATGCATATCTACCGGAGCTACTGCGAAGATATTTGATAAGATGAAGAAAGAAGGAGTTCATATGCTTATGATCAATTCTGCAGTTAAAGTGGGTTCTCAAGGAAGTACTCCTATGGCAATGTCAGATTTCAGAGAAGATAACGATCCGACAAACGAGAACAACTTTAAGAACAACGACATTGGTCAACAGGATTGGAAACCTTCATTTGACGATTTCAAATTTAATACATACGAGTAGGAATTTAAATACATCCGTAAACAGTTCAATACAGATCCAAAAGGAGAGCTTCTGAGTAAGATGGGTACCCAGATGACCAAGGTTGTAATGGCTAGTCTAATGCCTGGAAGAGATTACATGATTCTCGAAAGTGTTGATGAAAATGGAAACAAAACGTTTAGGACAGCTTCCGCATTGGAAGTTAGAAATGATATAATGAATTGTATCAACCAAATTTCTAATATCGGAGAACAGAAAGTTAGAGAACGTTTTATTAAAGAAACAAAAACTACTGACGAGAATGGTAATGAAACTATTACGACGGAAATAAATATAGAAGAACTTTCTAAATTCCTCAAAGAAGAACTTGCCTCTAGAGGAGCTAGTCAAGAAGCAATAGATGCAGTTAGTCTCACATTGGATTAGGATGGAAAATATGCAATGTATATTCCACCAGTTGCGCAAAACAGCCTAGAGTGGATACAGAGTATTATTACATCTATGATTAACAAAAATGTCATAGATATTAATATGCCTGGCGCAGCATTTATTCAACGTTCGGCATGGTCTATGGAAGGCGCTACTACAGTATAGGGTGTAGAAGATCTTCCTCCATCTATCTACGAAGGTAGAGAGCTTCAAATGGTAAATGAAGAGGGTTCTATGGACTGTGTACTTTCTATTGATTTCTTTGATGATATTATACCAGAAGACATTGTAAGAGACAAAGATAATAATGTTATCTATGAAGTAGACGATCAGGGACAATTCTTATATACAACGTATGAAGAAAATGGTTCCCAGATACGAAAACGTATTCCAAAGACACGTAAGAAATCGTTTGAAGATGCAAAACAATGGCTTATAGAGAACGGTATAATCAGTGGACGAAAGAAAGATGGTACGTGGAGTGACGCTACAGCAAACGTAGTTGGTTCCCGTATTCCTACGCAGGCTCAATCTTCTATTCACGCTTTACGGTGTGTAGACGTACTTCCTGTGGTAAGAGACACCGTTGTACTTCCTAAGGAATTTACAAAGATTACAGGTGCTGACTTTGATATTGATAAACTCTTCTTGTCTAGATTCTATTATAATATAAAGGGAGGAAAAGCAAATACAAGCTTTAAAGAAGGTAGTCACGAGTATTACGCAAATAGGTTGTTGAGCAATTATATATCTCTTTTAAAAGATTCTAAATCTCAAGAAGAACAAAATGTAAATAGAACAGCTCACTCTAATCATGCTTCTATTGATGGTGACACTAAGCTTCTTAAAGATATTATAAAAGATCTTGAAGAAGGACGTCCAGAACAAGCGTTGGATCCATTTACTCCGTATTCATTGTGGGCAAATGCTGAAACTAAAACAGAATTTATTACAGGTAAGTTTGGTATTGGTCCGTTTGCATTGAACAACAACAGTCATATTCTTACCATGTTGTATGGAGTAGTATTTAAACAAGATGGATTCCTTGGTGAACTTGGTATGTATAGACTAGATCAATCTTAGGATAGATATGGAAATTCTATTCTTTCTTGGATATCTGGACTCATCAACGCTCATGTGGACGTAGCAAAAGATCCATATATTGCTAGATTGAATGTAAATAGCTATACATATAATCTTGTGAACTTGATGGTAAGAACTGGATTTGGAAAAGATACGTTCTACTTTACTACTCAACCAATAATGAAACAAATGGCTATTGCGTATAATAATGCAGCTAGTCAATATGGTTCTGAATCCAGTAGAAGCAAGTCTCGTAGATAGAAGGAAGCTGTAGAAGAAGTTGTGTATAATTTTGTAAAGTCTAATTTTAGCCTTCCAGAAAATACAGGATCACTAAAATAGGCAAACAAAGTATTAGACGGTTACTTTAAGAAGGTTAGAGGAATATCTGTAGACGATGCAATAAATATTCTTTTAAGCAAAGATAATGATATTCTACACAATATTTCTAAAAAACAAATACCGATCAATGGACACGCTAGATTGTTTAATATAACTGATGAAGTAGCACTTTCTGCAGCAGAGGTTCAATATCTAGTATATAGAGCGAAAGACAAATTCTCTCCATATGAACAACAGTTATCAGATCTGGTTAAATATAGTAAGATTGATACAAGAAAACAAGGAAAAAATGTAACCGAGTAGGCTGCATATAGAGAAGGTGTTGATAAACTGTTTAATCTTCCTGGAAATGATTATGGGTTGTTTGAAGATTTGTCATCTTATTATAACGATAGCTATATCAAAGATAAGACTAACAACGCGTTAGACTTATTTATGGATATAATGGGATCGTTTACCATAGAATCTACAAAACAATTCCAAGTATAGGTAAATAACGTATTACATCAGATAGGAGAAGATAATGCTTCTGCTGACATGAGAAAAACTGTTAGTAAGTAGATCATGAACTACATACGAGCTGGCTTCTTTAACACGTGGGCAGAAAAGATGGGTATAAACATCAAAGGTCTTGTTGCTGGTAATAATACAATATCTGATAGGCTTGAAGACATACGAATAAAGATAATGACCGATCCTGCATACGCAGACATGAGAGCCGTAGATGGATCTATTAAAAATTATCTTCTTGCTTCTCTTGTTCAGGGATTTTAGTATAAAGAAAATCTTAAACTGAACGCATTTAATGCGGGAACGTAGCCTAGTACATATCAAGATGTAAAGTTTGTGAAGACTCTTAATTTCATGGATTCTGATCATATTAATGAAGATGATATGGCTGAAGCATGGGATGAGTTATTAAATGACACACTACATCCTGAACTTAGAATGTTTGCTAGAGACCTTATAATGTATGCTTATATTACGTCGGGTGGCAATTCTGGAAGCAACTTGTTCAAGTATATACCGAATTCATGGAAACTAAATTCTTATGATAATAATACAACAGAAGACAGTTACGCACAATATATGCAAAACCAACTTGAGTTGTATTAGACAACAGAAGATGAGATGCCTGGATTTAATGTAGAAGAAATTATATTGAATAATTGGTTCGATGATAAGTTTATTCCTACAATAAAGCCAGATAGTACGTTTTTTAAGGCTCACGGTTATTATACAGGCAGATATTACTACGAAGGCAGAAATGCTCCAGAAGTATCTATTCCAATTCTTCTTATAAAAGATAATGCAGACATTGAAAATTTCTCTGATGAAAAATATATTAAAATAAAGAGAAACTGTACAGATCCTCATTCTCAAAGAAACTACACTATATATAAGGCTATTTCATATACTACAGACGGTAAACTTATATATGCAATGGTTGATCCAAAGGGTAATAAATTCCCGCACGATACTGTATATGAAATGCGTAGAAGTGATGCTGCTGTACAAGAATCTACAGCTATTGCAGGACTTAGTGCTCAATTTACAGAATCTGTAATGATAGCAAAGCAAGCAATGGGTGTATAGGGAAGTAGTATTTCTGATATTATCAGTAAATTTATAGGCAGGCTTAAGTCTTCTGGTGTAGGTACAGCTGTTGCCATGATAAATACGTTTACACAAGATTCTGTTCTTAGATCTATTTTAGAAAGTACTACTGAATTGTAGACTGGAGAAATGAATGTAGATAAAAATTTACCTAAATTTTACACAGGCAATATCACTCCAGATGAAAATACTATATTTGTATTCGGCTCTAACCCAGAAGGAAGACATGGCGCGGGTGCAGCTAAAGTAGCAAGAGAACAATTTGGTGCCGTTTATGGCCAAGGAGAAGGCTTGCAAGGTAATTCTTATGCAATACCTACGAAAGACTTGAGAGTTAAAGATAACAATAGTTATAGAAGTATATCTGAAAAAGATATTATTGAATCTATTCGTAAGATGTATGAAGTAGCTGAACAAAATCCAAATAAGCAGTTTAAGGTTGCTTATAGAAACGGTTTGGATGAAGAAACTCTTAATGGATATACTGGAAGAGAATTAATATCTATGTTTAAACAAGCTGGTCCAATTCCAAGTAATGTGTATTTTAGTCAAGAGTGGATTAGTAATTGGAATTCTGTCGATATTGTAGCACAAAACAGACAAGAAGCTGAAGAGACTGGTGCTAGAACTTACGAACCAGAACAAGAAGATAAAAAATTACGACACTTCGATGTTGTTTCAGCGATAAAAAAATATTTGGAAGAATATGCAACATTGCTGCAAAATCCAGATTTTACAAATAAAACAGATGTAAAATCGCAAAAAGAGACTACTACAGTAGCTGCGTTGGAGTATATAAAACAGAACGGAAGTTCTGAATTTTACAAAAACGCTGCTGAAGTATTATTAAAATTTGCTAAAATACATCCAGCATCTGTACTATTTACACCAAATGTAGATTATGGAGCATCTGGGCATGCTTCGTTTGATCCACGTAATCCTCAAGATGCGTTTGTTGAATTATTTACTAGTAATAGTTTGTACAAAGTTGCTCCAGAAGGCGCTATATTGCATGAAATATCTCACAACGTGTCACAATTTATTGTTCGTATAATAGAAGATAATGCGGATGCTCCAATATCAAAATATATGGAGTATATTCAAGATTATATAATGAACGAAACAGCAAAAAAAGGCGCATTAAATACAACTGGTGATTACGGAGCTCTTGCCATGGAGATGGTTTATGGATTCAAATCGCCATCGGAATTTGTTGCTGAATTTATGTCAAATCCAATGTTTTGTGACATTCTTAAACAAATTCCTGCAATGGAAAAGAATAAATTTGATAATATATTTGACGAAGTAATTCATTGGATATGTAAAGTCATATCTAATCTTTTTAAAGACAATTCAAATTCTGTATACGAACAAATTAAGCCTATGATTGAAGGCTTAATGGAAATTCAATCTAAACTTGATTATTCTAATACAGAGTGGGAATCTCAACTATCAGAATTACTAGATGACGAATAGAGATTTTTAACTAAATCTGAAGTAGATAGACTTAGACGTAAAACAAAAGCATATGAAATATTAAATAAAGCTAAATATGTTCGTAAACAATCGTCTGGGTATTTTATACAGAAAGGAAAACTCACTATAAGAAAAGACGGTGTTGCCAGATATGATACGTACGATGAATCTTTACAGCTGAGGTATGAGAAAATATAGAATTTATTAAAAACAGCAGGAATAAATCCGGAATTCGTATTAAATGGGTACAACAAATATACTGGAGAAATATATTTTAAGAGTATTTACGATGAAGATAACATGTTCGACAAATACACTCAATATAAATTAGATGGACCTGATGCGTTTAGCGAACTTATGAGAATGCAAAACGACGACCCAGAACTATTCAATGAGTACATGAGTGAATTAAGAAAAGACTTAAATTGTTAATATGGTTTGTTTAAATTTAAAAGATAAAGAAAACAAAGCCTTATTGAAAAAGTACGCGGATTTAGTAGGCAGTGAAGATGCTGCCTACTATCTTCTCGCTATGAATAATGGCTTTCCATTAGATGCCACTCCACAGGGAGATACATCTGACTTATATTTGACACTGCTTCAGTAGGCTGGTGGTAATGAGAAGCAAGCCGTATTAAAGAAGGCTTTTGCTTATATGCCGCAATTTATGGAAGCTAATGGTGACTGGACAATGGGCAACCTTAAAAACGGTACTTCGGATCGTAACGGTGAACCCAGCGCTTCTATGATTGCAGGTCCTTGTGATAATTCTTCTATACAAGAGTTACTTGGCAACGATTCTAATGTATCTACTGTTCTTTCTGACTTTGATAAACAAAATATACCTTGGAGATAGCAAGCAATAGATTCCGCTGTTCATGATACAAGACAAGACTTTATAAATTCTTATATAGCAGAAGTACTTACTGCTGAGCATAATTATTCTGCACTTGAGGTGTATGGAATGCGTGTAGATGCAAGAAAAACTTGGGATGAGAATAAGGTTCGAGAATGTATGTCTGCAGCATAGAAGCACCTTGCAAAAGTATTTAAACTAAAAAAGGTAACTCTATCCGATGGCACATATTATTATAAGTATGACGGAACGGACAAAAATCAGTAGCTCAGAGTTCATTTTGTAAATTCTTTAAGTGAGAATGACTGGGTTGATGAAAATGGAGTTACTCACAAGGGTGCGTTTGTAGAAGCTGATCAAGCTAATGCTCTGTGTAGCATAATCTACATATCTATGCAAGATGGAGATGCTACTACAATTATACACGAACTTGCCCACAGATACGTAAGAATGTTCTGGGAAAGTGATGTTGTACAAGAAGCGTTACTTGCTGTAGATGAACGTTAGAAGAAGTTTGGTAAGAAGAGTGATTCTAGAACTGTAGAAGAGGCTCTCATTGATCATATTGTTAAAAGCGTAGATGGTAAATGGTCTACATCAGATAGACTTAAAGATAAATTTAAGTCGTTTTGGCATAAGTTTAATAATATGATAAAAGAGGTTATTGGAAAACCTCTAAATGAGAATAGAAACAATTCTCAAAATATGTTAGATCTTATATCTACATATTTTTCATTGAACGAAGATCTTAGTAATACAAAATAGGAGTTGTTGTACTATGAGAAATATAGTGGAACTGTATTTTAGTCCGATATAAATCTTAAAACAACTTTCTATAAGATTGAAGAAACTCTTGAAGCTAAACTTGCGTCTGAAAAAGCAAGACCTGTTCCAGATAATCAAGAGATATATAACATATAGATACAATTACAAAACTTACGCAGTAAAGATGTAGAACAAGAGGCGGATGTCATTAGTGTAATTGGTGATTTTGTGAATAGAGCTGCACAAGATATAAATATAGCAACAAATAAACTTAACGGAATTCTTTCTGGAGGATAGGCTGCCATAGAATCTCTGAATGTCGCTGATTTTATGCACATTAAAACCGATGTTATTGGATATTATGGTAATGTGATAGAACAATATATAGCTCCATTGCTGTATAAAAACAAAACTCAGATAAATCAACACAATAATAACCTGCCTCAGCTTCTAAATTATCTCGGTGGTACCATACAAACAGCTTCTAGAGTATTCAACTCTATTTTAGAAGAGTATACAAGACATGTAATTGATATATATTCAGATTATCTTGTAGATGTTGGAGACAAGGAAAGATTTAAAGCAAACGCAATGTTATGGGCTAAGAATCAGATAAACAACGGTGAATCAAATCCAATGGAATAGTTTTTTGGTCCTGCTGTATCTGCATCAAGCCCAATAGTACGTCTTGTAGAATATATTACTACAGAAGCAAATAGAGATGTATTTCAAAGAGCTCTTGTGAAAGGTAATAGCCTTATAGATGCTTATAAAAAAGCGTTGAATGCTCAAGAAAAATCTATTGGTACAAAATTGTCTCCTAAGAACTTTATGAAATAGTTCTGTGAACTCGACGATAGTGGTCTTCCTACTGGTTATTTTGTTAATAAATACAACAAAGGACAGTTTAATAAAAATAGAGACAAAGAATTAGCTCGACTTGTCGATAAACACAATGTGAAAATAGATCCAGAAAGTCAAGAATTTATATTTGATACAAGAGATCAATATATAAGTTTTTATACCGATTATTATACTTGGCTGGATGGTTAGGCTAATATGAGATATACTCTTGATTATTATATTAACAGATTATAGTTCTTATCCAAGCCTACAGTTACAATAGTACAACGACTTGATGAGCAAATACACACTCTTTTGGATAAATGTACAGATCCTACTATAGGCGTTCCTATTGTTGCAGATCTTTCTAGACTTGAACAACTTCAATTAAAATAGTTACAGCAAGAACGACAAGATTTATCTAATCCTTACATAATAACAAAAGATGATCAAGGAAATGTACTTACTGTTGTAGAGAAAACAGGAGACGCTCTAACTATAGCAGAAGAGTTGTCTGCATGGTATTATTTCTAGAGCGAATTTGTACAAAATACGTAGAATAGAGCTAAATTTGATTCTGCAGAATAGTATATTATAAACAAATACGGATAGAATAGTCCTCAACACATTGAGTTTAAGAACCAATATTTATACAACTCTATAAATCCCGAATTACAAGATTTAGTTCCACATAAAATTCTACCTCAAGAAATAATAGAATTACAAAATAGAAAACGTAAGATATTAAATTCTGTAAAGAAAAAAGGTTTCTATATGCCGCATCTCGAATTATTAAGTAAAGATGCATGGAAAGAACTTCATCGTATAGATTAGGAAATCGCAGATTATTGGAAGGTTAACAAGCCAGAATATGTAAAAGGTCCGGAAAAATGGCAAAATGTATTTGAAACATCAGATGTATTAGCATATGCTGGCACTTAGTTGACAAATGATACATATTTAAGACAATTATATAATAAAGCTGTATTACAAAGTCAACATAATCCAAACGCAATAACTGATTTCTATGATACTTACTATTATACGAACGAATATGGAGCAAGAGTTCCTCTTACTATATTCAAATATGTAAAACCAAAATCTGATGTAGAACAGAGATATGGTATTACTCCTATTGTAGATACATTAAACTCCCCGTTTACTGATTTAGATATAAATTCACCATGGGTCAATCGTAATTTCGTTCAAGGCGGAGAATCCCTACAGTTAAAAGATAAGTATCTGAATCCGCAGTACGATAAGTTAACAAACGGTACAACAAATGCAGATAAAGAGCTTGGTAAAGTGTATAAACTTCTTATTGATACAATGGAAGAAGCTTATAGAATGATGCCAAATCTAAATCCTGATAATAAGTATAGATTACCACAAATGCGCGATCGTGATGCTCATATGTTATTCCGTCACGGAATAGGTAATGGTATAATAGCTGCAACATTTGGATTTGATACGTTTAACTTCACAGAACGAGATACTAGATATAATGAAGAGATGACAACGCGTCCTGATGGTACTATTGTAGAAACAATTCCTCAGCGATGGGTTCAGCCATTGGATGATCCTACTATGACTTGTACAGACGTTATAGGTACTGTAGCAATGTTCTATGAAATGGCTTGTAATTTCTAGAATAAATCAAAAATCGCTCCTATGTTCCAAGCATTACAACTTCAACTAGAAGGCGGTATAGAAGGTAATAAGAGCGGTAATTTTATGCACCAAGCATATAGACTTAAGAAGTATATACAAATGTATGTATACGGTCGTACTAGAACAGGCTTTAAGGGTGGTAAGATGAATGCTATGGAACGTAGAATATCTGCTATAACAGATAAACTCGCTTCTAAAGCACATTCTATGCTTATGAGCCACAACTGGAGAGCGGTACTTAAGAATGCTTACGACTCTGCTTCAACATTAACTCAAGAAATACTTGCTGGTAAATACTTTACAGTAAAAGATGCTCTGTGGGCGAATAAAACGGTCGGTAGCGAAGTATTTAAAGCAATTGCCAGTGTTGGTAAAACAAAAGCAAAATCTAAGCTTGTTGGTCTTATGCAATACAACGGTGCTACTAATAGTATTTCTGAGATATTTAGTAGACACAATGAAACTTGGCTTAGGCGTGTATTTGGCAGATTCTTCCACATGGGTGAGTATACATTAGTAGACTTTACATTTAAAGGTTGGATTACTGCTATGACATATCATGCTACCCGTCTTGTGTTAGATCCAAATACTGGAGAAACTAAATTCATGACAAAAGACCAGGCTATGTACGCATATCATAAAGCAGGCTAGTCAATGGAAGAAGGTAAACAAGCTTGGAAATCTTCTAAAATAACATTGTACGATGCATACGAGATTGGTCCAGACGGTAATATAAAAATAGTGGATTCTTATAGAGATAAAGTACGCCCTAAAGTTCAAACAAATGTAGGTTACGAAAACGAACAAGGCGAACGTGAATCTCGTAAAATAGAAACTCGTATTCATGGTATAATACGTGAAAGAAGCGCTGTTGTAAACGGTATTTTGGATTCAACATCAGGTTCTGCTTTTAGTTAGAATTATTTAGGAGCACTTGTACTTTAGATGCGTGGGTGGTTTTTAACTCAAAATTTTGATAACCTTAAAACCGGTCATGATTTTGCTGAATATGAAGCTGTATTGGGTCAAGCAATGCCTGGAAATGAATATGCTAGAGAGACATAGCCTAATAAATATAAACAAGCGTTAAGATATTATAAATCTAAACCTAAAAATTCAGAAACTGTTCTTAAAGACGAAGATGAAGAATTTAAAGGATAGTATAACTTTGAGACAGGTACTATTGAACGCGGTCAATGGAGAATGTATACAGCATTAGCAACTCTTCCTGTAATACGTAATTTATGCAATTGTTGGAAACATTTAAGTTGTAAACTGCGAGGAATAGAATATCAAGAAAGTGTACATGGTATTAAAAATAGAAAGTTTACTACAAATGAAGTTTATGCTTTAAGAAGATTAAGTGTTGCTGTTGGTATGTTAGCATTAACTAGTTTAATGACTATATTTACTGCCATGATTGTTACAAAATATCCAAAGAAATGGGCTTCTGAGTTTTTATACGCTATCAATGTAGCTGCTATTTCAGAACGTTCTGCTCAAATACCAATTTTGTCACCGCTAACAGCTCTGGATATTGTCAACAGTGTTGCTATATCAAAAGCATTTATTGACAACTTAGGTTATTCTATAGATTTCTTTGGAGACTTAATTAGTACGTTCAAACATGACGTTTTAGGTATCGACAGTCAACAGGCTCCGCCTTACGAACAACCTGTTCAAAGCGGAAGTTATAAAGGGAAATCTGTCATGTTTAGGGACTTTATGAAAACAATGGGCGTTGTTAAACCTGAATGGGGTATGGACAACATTATCAGGAATGCGGAACCATATGGAAATATAAGTAGCTCAAACTACTATATCAACAAAGTTGCTCCAACTGGAACATTATCTGCAAAACCTGACAGAAAAGCCAACAAACAGACATCGACATCATCATCCAGTAGGTCTTCTAGAAGTAAATCTAGAGGATCGTCAAGATGATTCTATCTTAATTGGTCATGTTAATATTAAAACAAATAAAGGGCGGACACTCAACATATGAGTGCTCGCCCTTCTTTGTCAAACTTAATACTTGGGGAATAATCAAATTCTGGAACAATAGACTCCTTAAACAATTCAGGACAGTATGTTATATCTACCATCTTTTTGTTTATATCGTTATCTGTAAATTTCCAGAACTTATAAACCTGTAACGTCTCATTATCGGTTAAACCAATTATATTTGACATTAAGGTTGGTATTGTCTTTCCTATTATAGGAAAACAAAATATCCTATAAGACTTCCCCTTTATCTTACAGTCTATTTTATTATGAATATTTAAAGATTCAAGTTTCTTACGTACAGCAATAGCTTTATTTGTCATTTCTATACTATATATAAGAAAAACATGGTTGTCTAAATATGGCCTATTTATATCTTTAGTAGCCATACCACAGAAACCAGAATCTAAAGATATATCATCGAGAGTAAGTTTGTCACTTAATAATGGCAAAATAAACTTATATATGAAATTCATAGGTTTAAGGTTTCAGAGCCATCACCTTCATAATAAGCTCTACTATGTTCCCATTTGTTGTTCTTCTGATGCCATCGTATATTATCGAGAGCATCATCTATTACAGATTCTCTACGGAATACTGCAGATTCATCAATATTAAACACTCTGATTTCATTTGAACCAGTAGTATCTATACCAATAATATAATATTCAAAAGTCCATTCATCAGGTGTTTCACCTAACTCTTCTTTCAAATACCATTCTACAGCTTTTGCATAATAACACAACTGTCTACAATAGTCATACTGGTCTATACTATCCTCAAAGTGCCACAATTTTTGTGTAGTCTTTAAGTCGTATATTATAGCCTTCTTGTTTTCAAAGTCTAAAGTAAGACCATCTAACAGAGATTTACATTGTACACCTCTGCATTCCCAGTTTATATGAAACTCATGCCACAATGCCATTTTATCTCCAGGCATTATTGGTGAATTTGCTGGATATTCTCCATATCCAACGAACCATATAATTTTTTTCGCAAGTTTGTGAGCTTCGATACTATTGCGGATTTTCTTCAACATTTGGTACTCTGAAGGACTGATCATCTGTTTCCTTTCAGGATCTTTCAGATAATCTATATATTCCTTCAATGTAGAGACTATTTTAAGGCCTTCTGACAGCATTTTATCTTCCGACTTGCCTGCTGTGCTATACGCCTCTTTATAGGCGCTTAGAATGGCTCTATTGGGCTCTATTTCAACGGTATTTGCTAATGCCTGACAGAACTTCTCCTGCTGTGCAGAAAAAGGTCTACTTTTGTCCCATACTACGTATGTCTTAAGGAACTCTTCAGGCTGCAACAGATACATATGGATAAGACTTCCACGCTCCAACACAGGATTTTTCTCCTCTGGAGGAGGATCTGTTAGCATCTTATGTAAATAGGCTGGTCCCTTCTGTAGAAACCAGCCTATGTTTGAATTACTGACGCGCGTAAGGTCCTCGTAATAGGGTTTATCAATTACCATCTTGTTTTGGTTTATGTTTCTCAACATATTTACGAACACTGTCTCCGTCTTTCAGTACACTCTTGGAGAAATACCTTAAGAACTGTTTTAATTCTTCTAATGCTCCATCAGGAGTAGGATATTTCTTGTATCCAAGTATAAATCCGAAAGGAGTATCTGTATTAATACACCACTCCCATCCAGATGCAGTATACATGATAGACATTCTGACAATGTAATTTGCTTCTTCTAAGCTCATTTTCGTGCAATATTAAGGTCGTTGAGCAATTCATCAAATGTAGCATCAGGATTATTCTGATGTTCTTCTCCGAATACCACAACGTTATCGTACGAAACAACACTCATTGCACTACAACAGAACTCAGCAGCACCTTCTATAGACTCCTCTGTATCAAAATATTTTCGTAATACAGTTTTGACTATATCCTTGTCTATACTCTTAAATGTACGCTTATAACGTATACGAGAGCATCGATCGTTCAGGTACTTATTAATTTCGTTCTCTTCGTTTGCAGTACAAAGAATAAGCTTTTTACAGGTAGGCTTAACACCATCAAAGAATCCCAAGAGAGCTGGCAGGTACCAGTTCTTATCAAGTTCATCCATAATAATGCATACATTATCACTAACCTGTGCAAAGAATGACTCTATATCACCTGCTCGCACAGTACCATTAATGACTATAATAGGTAGATTAGACTTTAAAGCTGTTTTCTTAGCCATAAGAGTCTTACCTGAACCTTTAAGACCGCTAAACAGCACACCTGTAGTTAATTTATCGGTCTTATTATAAGTATTGACGATCTTATCCATGAACTTCTCGTCAGATTCGCTGAGATAGTAATCATCAGGGAATATAAACGGATCGATCTCGGATAGACACGGATTGTCCATCTGAGTATTGTGAAGTTCATATATTTTACCAGCTTTTAACGTGTAGTTACTACCTGACGGTATCGGCATGATATTATCGCCATTCTTTATAAAAGAATATTTACTTTCCATTTTTGTTCTTAAGTTCTTCAATCATCTCGTTAACCTGTTTCTGATTACGTACCAGATACAGTTTTGTTTTAGCGTGATGTTTGTGTAAATAATACTTAAAGAGTTTCCAGCGTAAGGGAAACGAATCTCCCATAAGGCCTTTACATTCTACTATAAAACCTCGTCCAACGAAGTCTGGTAGATATGTAATAGGT
>Ga0247610_10001286_pt1 | contig 31402 bp, 27 predicted proteins | sample 174DNAGHGhighgp2_FD_193483 | JGI IMG/M metagenome (GOLD analysis project Ga0247610, IMG submission 193483) | Sheep rumen microbial communities from Palmerston North, Manawatu-Wanganui, New Zealand - 1742 DNA GHGhigh gp2 | ecosystem: Host-associated > Mammals > Digestive system > Stomach > Rumen...
TTCGTGGCGGCACGAGGTGAGGATGTTGGTGGGCAGCCAGTAGTTGCCTATGGCCATCAGACAGTGGTCGGGCTCGAGATGCAGGTAATAGCCGCCTCGAAGTGCCTTTTTGCTTTTGGCGTTGATGTAGGCACCAAGGTGGTTTTTGTAGGGTGATTTGTCGGCCGAGAATCGTGTGTCGCGATAGAAACGGTAGGTGCAGTCCTTGACCTGTACGTGGGCTATTTCGGGATCGAATGTCATGATGCGTTCGATGGCCTGTTGTACGCCTCGTTCGAACTCGGCACGGATGGCCTCGTAGTCGCTCTTGTGTTCCTGGAACCATTCGCGATTGTTGTGGGTTGCTACCTGTCGCAGGAACTTTAAAATGCTCTTCTGATTCATTGTTTGTAGTTTATATTTGTTTGTCGTCTTCTGCCGTCAGGTCTTCGATTTGGTCGATGATGTCCTGATACTGGCGCTGGGTCTTGAAGTGCATTCTGATGCCGCAGTAAGCACCGATGATGCCGCCTACGCAGCCGCCCCAGAAGAATCCGTTGTTAAAATCACCTCCCTGAATCTGATAGACCTCGTAGAAGAACCAGCCCATCCAAAGGATGACGGCGGGAATGCCAAACAACAGCCAGTTGGCTTCGAACTTCTTGGCGCTGGCAACTTTTTTTCGGGCCTCTACTAAGTTATGGCTCATCAGATTTGGGTCGCTGATCTTGCGGCTGTTGTAGAAAGTGGCTCCTCCGCATATCAGCATGAAGATGCTAGTACCAATCCAAAAGGGTATTGAGAGGCCACACAATTTCACGAAGCACCAGTAGCCGTAGGGGACCATCAACACACAAAGGGCCATGATGATGTTGTAGCGACGGTTGATGTTGTTCACCTCGTTGCGCATGGAGCGGCGCACAAGACGGTCGTTGACTATCTCCTGCTGGTTGAGTTTATTTTTGAGCGTGGTCATCTGCTGGCGCATGTTCTCTAATTCGAAATCGTTTTGCATAATGGGTAAAAGTTTTAATCGTTAGACATTTGTTTTAACTGTTCGCGGATTCTGAACAGACGGACACTGACGTTCTTGGCGGTGATTCCGACAATCTGGCCGATTTCGTCGTACGACAGGTTTTCGAGCCAGAGCAGTACGATGGCGCGGTCGAAGGGTTGCAACTTGGAGATGCGCTTGTGGAGCATGTCCACCTGGCGGGTGTCCTCGTCGCGGTCTTCAAAGAGGTTGATGTCCATCGTGAGCCGGACTTCGGAGGAACGCCGCTTCTTACGCCTGTCGATAGAGATGCAGGTGTTGAGGGCGACGCGGTAGATCCACGTCCGGATGTCGGAGCGATGCTCGAAGCTGTCGAAACCTTTCCAAAGATTGACTAGTACCTCCTGGAACAGGTCGTTGACCTCGTCGGCATCTTGCGAGAACATGTAGCATACGGTGTAGATGGTGCTCTTATGTTCTGCTACGGTTTTCGAAAATTGTTGCTCTAATGCATTCATTGTCTCGTCTGTTTTTTGAATCTTAACACCCATTAGACGCAGCAAAGTTACAAAAAACTACGCGAAAACAAATATTTTTTTGAAAAAGACTACCAAGGAGACAAAAAAATGCGATTGCCCATCGGCAATCGCATTGCTGTTGTTAAACGAGTTTCGAGAGGTCGGGCTCCTCGATGTAGCGGAGCTTGTTGTCGATAATGACCCGCTGGGCATCTTCGGCATTCTCTGTGCGGAAGACCATGATGCCCTTTCCGCCGAGCAGGAAGGTGTACATGTAGGCAATGCTGATGCCAGCCTTCGAGAACGTCTCAACGGCGTCGGCAGCACGGCCGGGCTCGTCGTCGAGTTCGAGAGCGAAGACATTGCTCAGGGCAACAGCGACGCCCCCCTTCTTGAGTTCCTCGTAAGCGCGAATGGGCTCACTGCAAATAAGGCGGTAGATTCCGTACTCTGCCGTATCGGCAATGGTTGAGGCCACAATCTGAATGTTGGCCTGCTTGAGAATCTGGAGCACCTTGATTAGCGTGCCCGAGCGGTTCTCGATGAAAATGGATAACTGATGGATAGTCATAGTTCTATTTTTTTCGTTATTTCGATATTTCGTTATTTCGATATTTCGTTATTTCGATATGTCGAGAGAATTATTGATATACTTTTCTCTTGTCGACGACGCGGACGGCCTTGCCCTCGCTGACGGGCAGGGTGCCCTTCGAGACGAGACGCACGCGGGGCTTCAACAGGATTTCGTCGCCAATCTGGTGACGGATTTCCTTCTCCAGATACTGCAGCTTTGCGAAATCGTCAGTACCCTCGTTCACCTCAACCTCGACAGTCATCTGGTCGTTGTTGTCCTCGGTGGTCAGCGTGATGAGATAGTTGGTGCCTACCTCGGGGAACTTCATCAGAATCTTCTCGACCTGGATGGGGAAGATATTGACACCACGCAGCACAATCATATCGTCGGAACGGCCACGCATGCGGTCGAGACGGATGTGGTTGCGTCCGCAGGGGCACGAACGTCCCAAGACGCGCGTCAGGTCACGGGTACGATAGCGCAGCAGCGGCATAGCCTCGCGACAGAGCGTGGTGAGTACCAACTCGCCAATCTCGCCATCGGGAACGGGTTCCAGTGTGTCGGGGTTCACAATTTCTACGATGTAGTAGTCCTCCCAGAAGTGCAGGCCGTTCTGCTCCTTGCACTCGAAGCCTACACCAGGACCGCACATCTCGCTCATGCCAAACGAGTTGTAAGCCTTGACACCCAACATCTCCTCGATGCGCTTGCGCTGTTCTTCAGAGTGAGGCTCAGCACCGATGGCGAGCACTTTCAGTTTGGTGTCGCGACGAGGATCGACGCCCTCCTGCTGCATGACCTCGTAGAGGCGGGTGACATAGCTAGGGATGGCGTGAATAGCCGTCGTACCAAAGTCCTTGATGAACTTGATCTGACGCAGTGAGTTACCAGCAGCGGCAGGAACGGTGAGCATACCCAGCTTCTCGGCGCCATACTGGAAACCCAGACCGCCCGTGAACATGCCGTAACCGCTGGAGTTTTGGAAGACGTCATCAGGGCGCAGACCAACCATCCACAGGTTACGGGCTACCTGGTTAGCCCACTCGTCGAGGTCTTTCTTCGTGTGCAGAATCACCGTGGGATTACCCGTGGTGCCTGACGACGAGTGCAGGCGAACACACTCGCGGAGGGGAACGCTGGCGATGCCAAAGGGATAGGTGTCGCGCAGGTCCTGCTTCGTGGTAAAGGGAATCTTCTTAAGATCGGCCAAGCTCTTGATGTCCTCAGGACGGAGACCGATCTCCTCGAAGCGTTTTTTGTAAAAAAGTGAGTTCATGCAATGGCGCACGGTTTTCTGAAGACGCTCCAGCTGGAGGGCCTCAATCTGTTCGCGCGACATGGTTTCGAACTCGGGATTAAAGAAATTAGATTGTTCCATTATTAAAATATTATAGTTTACGATTATCGATGACGTGGGCACTCTTACCTTGTGAACGCTCGATGGTGCCAGGAGCCTTCAACTGTACCTTGGCAGAGATGCTGAGCACACTCTTGAGTTTCGAGGCCAGTTTCTTCTCCAAGGCATCGACAGCGGCGGGCGTATCGAAGATGCCGGTGAAATGTTCCTGACGAATCTCGACCTGTACCAACAGCGTGTCGAGATTCTTTTCGCGATTGACGACGAGCATGTAGCGCGGAGCAAACTCGGGCATAGAGAGTACGACACTCTCGACTTGCGACGGGAATACGTTGATTCCGCGAATGATGAGCATGTCGTCAGAACGGCCCTCGATGCGTCCCATGCGGATGTTGGTACGACCGCAGTCGCATGTGCCAGGCATCAGCGAACAGAGGTCACGGGTGCGATAGCGCAAGACGGGCATACCCTCCTTGGTCAGTGTGGTGAATACCAACTCGCCGGTTTGTCCGTAAGGCAACGGCTCGAGCGTGGTGGGGTTGATGATTTCGGGATAGAAATGGTCCTCGTTGATGTGGCTTCCGTGCTGCATCTGGCATTCATAGCTGACACTGGGACCCATCACTTCTGAGAGGCCGTAGATGTTGTAACCCTTCAGTCCCAGACGCTCTTCGATTTCCTTACGCATGCTCTCTGTCCAAGGCTCAGCGCCAAAGGCTCCGATGCGAAGCTTGATCTGGTCTCTCGTGATACCCATCTTTTCCATAGACTCTGCCAGATAGAGGGCATACGAGGGTGTACAGGCAATACCCGTAATTCCCAAGTCGCGAATCAACTTGATATGCTTCTCGGTATTACCTGTTGAGGCGGGAACGACAGAAGCACCGAGGTGCTCTACGCCATAGTGGGCGCCAAGACCTCCAGTGAACAAACCATAGCCGTAGGCAACAGAAAAAATGTCGTCGCGAGTGACGCCAAAGGATGTCAGACAACGCGCCATCGTCTCACTCCAGATACCAATGTCCTTGCGGGTATAGCCCACGATGGTAGGCTTGCCCGTCGTACCGCTGGAGGCGTGAATACGGATGATTTCACTTTGAGGTGCAGCCTGCAGGCCAAAGGGATAGTTGTCGCGCAGGTCCTTCTTGGTGGTGAAGGGCAACTTGTGGATGTCCTCGATGGTTTGGATGTCGTCAGGACGGATGTCCAACTCCTGCATCTTATTACGATAGAATGGTACATGGTGGTAGACGTACTCTACAATCTTGTGGAGTCGTTTACCCTGAAGCGCGCTCATCTCGTCGCGACTCATGCATTCCTTGTTCGGATTCCAAATCATGATTTTTATTCGTTATTACGTTATATCGTTATTACAAAATTATTCGTAGCACTCGAAAATCTTGTCGACCATCTGTCTGGGGAGTTTCTTGGTAAAGAGACTTACCAGCCAGACGACGGGGAAACCACCCACCATAGCGATGGCACCGCAGTTGATGGGATTGATGGGGTTGCCTGCCAGCATGTTGATGACGGTAAGTCCTACGCCCCATACGAAGCAAGCCCAAACGGAAACCTTGGTGACACCACGCCAGTAGAGACCCAGCATAAACGGAGCCAGGAAAGCACCCGCCAGCGCGCCCCATGAGATACCCATGAGCTGTGCGATGAACGTGGGAGGATTCAGCGCGATGAGCAGGGAGATGGCGATGAAGAACATAATGAGTACGCGCATGATGACCACCTTGCGACGCTCGATCTTTTCAGAAACGATATCGTCGATGGTTCCTTCCTCCACCTCGCCAGGCAGCGACTTCTTGTCGCGATAGATGAGGTCGAGGGTCATCGTCGAACTGGATGTAAGCACCAAAGAGGCCAGTGTCGACATGGATGCGCTAAGCACCAGCAATACCACGAGGGCAATCAGCACATCGGGCAGGGTAATCAGCATGGCAGGTACAATGGAGTCGAAGGCTATCTTACCTGTCGCTTCATTGATGACGGGTTCGTAGAGGCGTCCGAAACCACCGAGGAAGTAGCAGCCACCAGCTACGATAAAGGCGAAGATGGTAGAGATGACCGTACCGCGCTTGATGGCATTCTCGTCCGTAATGGAATAGAACTTACCTACCATCTGGGGCAATCCCATCGTGCCTAATGATGTCAAGATGACTACACCCAGCAATCCCCAGGGATCGGGACCAAACCAGGAGGCAAAGCCGCCATTTACCGTCGGATCCGCATCAGAAGGAATCTTTGCCAGTTTGTCTATAGCAGCCGCCAGACCGCCCTGCGCATTCAGTACGGCCAGGATTACGGCCACAATACCAAAGAGCATGATGATGCCCTGAATGAAGTCGTTCATGGCTGTTGCCTTGTAACCGCCAATGATGACGTAGATGGCAGTCAGAATCGACATGATGATGACGCAGTACTCGTAGGGAATGTTGAAACCCATCTCAAATAGACGTGAGATGCCGCTATAGACACCTGCGGTATAGGGAATCAAGAATACAAAGGCAATGACAGAAGCCACCACGCGCAGGCCCTGATCATTGAAACGCGTTCCAAAGAAATCGGGCATCGTACGGCTCTCGATATGCTGAGTCATCAGCTTCGTGCGACGACCTAAGAGAATCCACGCCAACAATGAACCAATAATGGCATTACCGATGCCAATCCACGCAGACGAAAGACCATATCTCCATCCGAACTGTCCGGCATAACCCACAAAAACCACTGCCGAGAAATAAGAGGTTCCGAAGGCAAAAGCTGTGAGCCAGGGGCCTACGGAACGTCCACCCAATACAAATCCGTCAACACTGCTAGCCTGTTTGCGTGAGTAGATTCCCACACCCAGCATGACGGCAAAAAATACTATCGTTAGAAGAACTTTGATTAACATTTTTGTTTCTTTCTTTTTGTCGTTATATTGTTATTCCGTTATATCGTCATTCTGATTCATTTAAAATGCAACCTGCACCTGCGCTTGGAGGCGGTTGTAGTCGTCTCCCATCATCTCGCCGCAGAAACTATGCGTGTATTGTAACTGCAGTCGGCACTTGGGATAGAACCAGTATTGCAGACCTCCAGTGAGATCGGTACGTTGCCATCCACTGACGTCCGTATTACGGTCGTAGTAGTCGGCTGATGCTATCACGTCGACACCCTTGCCGATAGCCACAGAACCAGTCATGTAGGCACCGCGGCTGCCCACGTCGCCATCCTTACCAGCCAGGAACTCGCTACGCAGACAGATGCCGCCACTCGTCGACTTATGGCCAAGCTGAGTGGGGACTTTCAGTTCACCACCGAAGCTGACGCGATCGCGGCGATAGTTGTCGCCAACCTGAATGTCGTTCCATGCAACGGTGTTGACAGCATGACCGCGCCCTTTCTGTCCAGTGGCAACGATGCGCAACTCCTTTATGGGACGGTAATCCAGCTTCAGAATGACATCCTTGTCGCTATTACCGTCTTTACGGTTGATGCCTTGTCCGTTCATGACGGCCAGCTCGTAATGGAACTTGTTGTTAAACAGGTCGCCTAACAACATGATACCCTGGTCACGGCCGTAGTTAGGACCCAGCAACGGCTCGTTACCGTTAGCCAGAAGGGCTACAGACTGCGAGGTGATGTCAATGAGTTCGAGCATCGTGGGCGAGAGGGGACTCTCCAGCGAGAACGGGTGCTGGAACTGCCCGATACGAACGGTCAGCGCATTATTGTTCGTCACGCGGAAGTCGGTCCAATACTCCAGCGGACCTGGCGATATGGCGAAGTTATTCATGAATAGAAACGACCAGCGGTCGGTAATTTTTCCTTTGATCCAGAAGATGGCCCGCTTGAAATTGAACTCACTGGTGGTCTTTCCGCCTTGATCGCTGTATGCATAGCCGCCTTGCATGTAACCGTTAATGGTGATGCGGTTCTTCAGTTCCTGCAGCCAGTCGATTTTCTTAGTCTCTTTTTTCTCTTGCGCCATCACAGCACTGCTGACACAGACCAGCAGTAAAGTGAGGGTAGACTTTCTGAAAAGATTTTTTAAAGTCATTGTTGTTCTTTGATTTTGTCTTTATTTGATAGGGTTGTTTTCTGCAAATATCTGCATACGCTCCTCCAACTGGTCGTACTGGTGGTCTTCAATAAAAGAGGTACACACGCGCAAGCCTTCCTGATGCGAACCCGTGGTGATGAGACAAATGGCCGAAACACCATAGTACATCAGTTCCTGGGCCAGCTGACCACTCGTCATGCCGGGATAGCCGATGGTGAAATAGAATCCGTCGGCAACGGGTTGGTCGAGGTCTTTGTCGTAGACGATGTGGAAGTTATGACGCAGGAAAATCTCCTTCAGTTTGTAAGCACGGTCACCATACACCTTTACCTCGTCACGGAAATTATATGTTCCATCACTGGCAGCCTTCAGCATGGCTGCCATTGCATACTGGGCCGAGTGGCTGGTACCTGACGACAGGGCGTAGAGCATACGCGTACTGAATACCAGTCCGAAGGGCAGACCTTCGTAACGGGCACTGAGGTCTTCGAAATGGCGATGGAATAGCTTGTCCGAGATACACGTCACACCAATGCGCTCACCAGCATAGCTGAAAGCCTTCGAACCCGAGATGAGCAGCATGTAGTTATCCGTATAGCGGGCTACGGTAGGCTGGAAAGGTGCCTCGAAGGGCTTGCTCAAGTCTTGGCGGAAATCCATAGCGAAATAGGCCAGATCTTCCATCACGATGGCATCGTATTTTGTAGCTAGTTCACCAATGGTCTTCAACTCATCTTCGGTCATACAGATCCACGCGGGATTGTTGGGATTCGAATAGACAATGGCACAGATGTTGCCCACCTTCAGATAACCCTCCAGCTTGGCACGCAGCTTGTCGCCGCGATAGTCGTACACATCGAAGGTCTCGTACTTCACGCCCTGCACCTGCAACTGCATCTTCTGCACGGGGAATCCTGGATCGATGAACAATACGGTGTCTTTTGCCTTATTGGCCTGCGAACAGGTCAGGAACGAGGCAAACGTGCCCTGCATACTGCCACTGACAGGTACACAACCCTCAGGGGCGATGTCGACATTAATAAAGGCCTTGACAAAGCGCGAGGCCTGCTTTTTCAATTCCGGATAGCCTTGAATATCGGGATAGGAATGGGCGATGCCGTCCTGGAGTGACTTAATCTGGGCATCGACACCCACCTGTGCAGCGGGAAGACCGGGAATACCCATCTCCATCTTGATGAATTCCACACCACTATCTTTCTCGGCCATTGCAGCCACCTGTTTTACCTCACGGATGGTGGCTTTGGCAAAGTCCTGAATGCCCAACTTGGCAATCAGCCCGTCAACGATTTCTTTTCTTATCGGAGTTTCTTTCATTTCTAGATTCGTTATGACGTTATAACGTTATTACGAAATTATTTCTGAGCCTCACGGCCTAAGGCCAATGCCTTGATGTTAGCCTCGACGATGGCCTCGCCCTTGCGCCCGAAGACACGGCGGATGGCATCTTCCAACTTCTCGTACTCAATGCCGAGTGCCTTCTGGGCAGCGCCCAACAGGATGACATTAGCCGAACGGGGTACGCCATTGTCCTTGGCCATCTGTTCGATGTCGATGGTAATGACATTGGGCAACTTCGCCAAGTCTGCCTTGATAACCTCCATGTCAGGATAGTTGGGAATGTTGACGAAGGGTGTCGACGACGTGATAATCCAACCCTCCTTCGACAGGAAGGGCAGATAGCGCAGAGCTTCCATGGGTTCCATCGAGATGATGACGTCGGCACTACCCTTGGCAATCAAGTCGCTATGGATAGGCTCTGACGAGATGCGCAGGTTCGACTGTACATCACCACCACGCTGGCTCATGCCGTGTACCTCGGCCTGCTTGATATATAGGTTCTCGTTCATGGCGGCTTCGCCAATGATGGTAGCGATCGAGAGGATGCCTTGTCCTCCTACACCGCACAATATAATATCTGTTTTCATGATTAACCTTTTTACTTTTTTACCTTTTTACTTTTTTTCTGCCGCTTTCTTCTGCTTCAGGTGACGCTGCAGGGTTTGCATGCACTCACGGCGCGGAATAATCACGCTGGTACCCTTGTAGTTAATCTCGTCACGAATCATCTGGGTAATCTCGGGCATGTTCTTCGGCAGAGGGACAACGACCTTCAGGTGTTCGTCGCTCAGTCCCAAACCACGACAGATGGCCTCGAACTTATTGGTACCTGCAGAGTCCTGACCACCCGTCATACCCGTTGTCAGGTTATCGCTGATAATGACGGTGATGTTGGCATTCTCGTTAATGGCGTCGAGCAGACCTGTCATACCGCTATGAGTAAAGGTCGAGTCGCCGATGATGGCAACAGCAGGCCACTGACCAGCGTCGGCAGCACCCTTGGCCATGGTGATCGATGCACCCATATCAACACATGAGTGAATGGCGCGGAACGGAGGCAGGAAGCCCAGCGTATAGCAACCGATATCGCCGAAAACACGGGGATTCTCGTAATCTTTCAACACCTCGTTCAAGGCTGCATACACGTCGCGGTGACCACAACCCTGACACAGTGCAGGAGGACGGGGAGCCACGTCGGCACAGGGATCAAAACAGTCGTCAATTTTCATGCCCAATGCCTTTTTTACGATATCTGGATTCAGTTCACCCGTACGGGGCAATGTGCCGTCGAGCTTACCTTTGATGTTCTGGCTCTCGTTGACACCACGAACAATGTCCTCGATAAATGGCTGGCCTTCCTCAACTACGAGTACCTTGTCACACTCGTCCAGCATACGGCGCACCAGTTTCTTAGGCAACGGATACTGCGAAATCTTCAGGATTGGGTAGGGGCTTCCCTGTGGGAAACACTCGTTGACATAGTTAAAGCCAATACCGCTGGCAATGATACCCAGCGACTTGTCCTGACCCTCGCAATAGATGTTATAGGTGGACTTAGCGGCATCGTCCTCAAGCTGAGCCTGTTGGGCAGTTACCACGTCGTTACGCTTGCGGGCGTTGGCAGGCAGCAAAACCCAGTTGGCTGCTACTGCGTTGTAGTTCAGCTCGTTCTGCTGACGGGCCTCGTCCTTCACTTCCACCACAGCACGGCTATGAGCCATGCGGGTGGTGACACGCATCAGCACGGGCAACTTCTGTTGCTCAGAATATTCGAAAGCGGACTCTACCATGTTGTAGGCCTCCTGCTGGTTCGACGGTTCGAACGTAGGAATCATAGCGAATTTGCCGTAGAAGCGAGAATCCTGTTCGTCCTGAGAGGAGTGCATCGACGGGTCGTCGGCTACTAACACGATGACACCACCGTTGACACCTGTCATACCGCTGTTCACAAACGGATCAGCGCAGACGTTTAGTCCTACATGCTTCATACACACCAAGGCGCGCTTGCCCATAAACGACATACCCAGCGCTGCTTCCATAGCCGTCTTCTCGTTAGTACTCCAGCGGCTGTGAATGCCACGTTCCTTCGCGAGGGCATTGCCCTGAATGAACTCAGTAATCTCGGTCGACGGCGTGCCAGGATAGGCATACACACCAGAAAGACCGGCATGGATGGCTCCTAAGGCAATTGCTTCGTCTCCTAATAATAGTTTTTTTGCCATATTTGTGTCATTTTGTTATATTTTCGCTCGTTTAGGTTGCAAAAGTACACTTTTTTATCCAATTGAGCAAATGTATTAAGAGAAAAAGCAAAAAAAAGCCAATTCTCTTGATTTTTTGCTCACTTTTCGTACCTTTGAGCAAGCTCGAAGGCACTTTCGCTCGAAAATACAAAAAAAAAGTTTATTCCTTTTGTTTTTTGCTCACTTATTCGTACCTTTGCAGGCTGTAAAGTAACAAAATAAGAAGAAAATGAATTATCTTGATAGAAACGAATTTAATTTCGAGCCAAGCCAGAAAGTGCTTGACGCTGTGAAAAACTTCAATCCGAAGGATCTCTGTTTCTACACCCGTATTTACGACCAGGGTAAAAAGAGTGTAATCAGTGTACGTGTCAGCGAGATTTACGGTGTTCCCGAGGAGCAAGTGCTACTGACCTACGGTGGCGAGGATATGCTGAAGAACTCCATCCATTATTTCCTGAGCAAGGGTGATAACAAAAAAATCCTCATCCCCGAGTTCTCGTGGTGGTACTACAATCGTGTAGCCAGCGAGTGCGACGGCGTGTTCGAGATGTATCCCCTGCACGAACAGGAGGACACCTTTGCCTACGATGTTGCCGAGGTCATAGAATACACCAATCGCGTACATCCCCGCATGCTGTTGCTCGCTTCGCCCAACAACCCCACGGGTAATGGTCTGACTCCTGAAGAGATTGGCCGCATCATGGAGAATATCCCCTCTGACACGATGGTACTCATCGACGAGGCTTATGCCAGCTTCATCTCGACGGACACGGCCTATATCGCTCCGCTGATCGAGAAATACAACAACCTCATCATCTCGCGCACCCTGTCGAAGTTCTACGGACTGCCTGGTCTGCGCTGTGGTTTTGGATTCATCGGAAAGGGTCACGACCAGTTCCTGAGTTATGTCAATAAGTATCTGGGCTACAACCGTTTCTCTGAGGCTGTGGCGCTGGCTGCACTCGACAGCAACGACCACTATCGTCAGGTGGCTGATGATATGGAGTGGGGACGTCAGTTGTACAAGAAGGAACTCGACTGCCTGCCCGGTTTCAAGGTTTATAAGTCAGTGGCTAACTTCATCCTCATCAAGTATCCGCTGGAGATCAAGGATGCCTTGATGGAAGCCCTGAAGGTGCAGGACTACAAGATTAAGTTCATGGGCGACAAGGGCCTGGAGTCGTGCCTGCGCATCACGCTGGGCCGTAAGGAACAGACACAGGTGGTTTGCGACACCATCAAGCGCATCTATCAAGAGGTGAAAAATGGATAAGAACTTTTCAGCAACCCTTAAATCATCAGAGACGGAAGACTGGCTTGACCTCCATGTCATCCGTCCCTTCTGCTATTATTGTGCACTGGCTTTCGACAAGTTCGACATCCATCCCAACACCGTCACCATTTGGTCGATGATTATCGGTGCTGCCAGTGCCTTCTTCTTTGCCTGTGGCAGCTTCTACTATAGTGGCACGTGGGGACTCATGATGAACATTGTTGCCATCATCCTGTTGATGATTGCCGACATCTTCGACTGTACCGACGGACAGCTGGCTCGTATGACGGGTAAGAAGAGCCGCATGGGACGCATCCTCGACGGTGTGGCAGGCTTTGCCTGGTTCATTCCCATCTACCATGCGTTGGTCTATCGTTTCTACTTGCACCACGATATCGAGTTCGCATGGTTGGGCATTGAGAATACTCAGGAGAATACTATTATTGCCACCGTTATCGTCTACGTGCTGGGCATCATCTCGGGCATAGCAGGATTGGCCGGACAACAGCGTCTGGCCGACTACTACATTCAGGTGCACCTGTTCTTCCTGAAGGGCGAGAAGGGCTCCGAGCTCGACAATTCCAAGCGCCAGCAGGAAATCTACGACCAGATGATTCCCGAGACCCACCAGTGGGCGGAGCGTTACTTCCAGAAGTCGTACATCGACTACACGAAGAAACAGGAGAAGGTGACGCCCCAGTTCCAGCGTCTGATGCAGAAGCTGCGCGAAAAGTTCGGCGCAACGGAGAATATCCCTGAGAACATCCGCAAGGAGTTCCACGACAAGTCGCTGCCCGTCATCTTCTGGAACGGACTGCTGACTTTCAATTTCCGCTCCTTCTGGCTCTTCCTGTTCTGCTTGCTCGACGTTCCCGTCATGAATTTCCTTTGGGAGATTGTGGGCATGGGACTGCTCTACCTCTATGTCAACCGCCGTCACGAGAATTTCTGCAAGAAAATAGCCGATAGCCTGTAACCCCCAAAGTTCAACTGGATGACGTGGACTAAACAACGACTGAATAACCTGTTTTTCTTCCTGGGCATTGCCGCTGTCGTGGTGATGTTGCTGACCTTCGACGTCAGTTTCGTCGAACTCTGGGAGCACATTTGTCACGCTGGCTACTGGCTGGTACCCATCATCGGCGTGTGGTTCATCGTTTACGGTCTCAACGCATTGGCATGGCGAGCCATCATCCTGGGCAACTGCAAAGAAGAAATGGTACATCGTAAATTGGCCAGTCATCGCTTCTTCTGGCGTATTTACCGATTGACCATTACGGGTTACGCCTTGAACTACGCCACTCCCGTCGGTGGATTGGGCGGCGAACCTTACCGCATCATGGAATTGTCGAAAGACATCGACCAGCAACATGCCACGTCCAGCGTCATCCTCTATGCCATGATGCATTTCTTTGCTCACTTCTGGTTCTGGTTCCTCAGTATCTTCATCTATCTGGGACTTGTGCTCATTGGCGATCTGCCCATCAACACCGTTATTGGCACTACCCTCGGCATTATCGTCGTGTTCTGTCTCTTTTTCTTCTACCTGTTTTCGCAGGGCTATCGCAAGGGGCTCGTGAAATATGTGTTGGGCGTGGTGAGCAGAATTCCCGGATTGAAACGGTGGACATTGAAGTTCTGGGCACGTTATTCGGAATCCATCCAGAATATCGACCAGCAGATTGCCGCCCTCTACAGCCAGGACACGAAGGCGTTCTACAAGAGTCTGGTACTCGAGTATTTCTCACGTGTCGTACAGAGTTCTGAGGTTATGTTCATGCTGTTGCTCTTCGGTATTGATTGTGGCGGGGGTTTTGATGGATTGTCGCTGACCTTCCTCCACTCTATACTAATTGTCGCGTTCACCACACTCTTTGCCAACCTCATCGGCTTCCTGCCCATGCAGATTGGCGTGCAGGAGGGTGGCTTCGTACTTTCCATTGCTGCCTTGGGACTCTCGGCAGCTCTTGGAATCTTTGTGAGTATCATCTGTCGTGTCCGTGAAATCATTTGGATTCTCGTGGGCATACTCCTCATGAAACTGAAATAAACTAAAAATAGATTGAGATATATGGATGCTATCAAAAAACTGTTTGCTCAAAAACTGATGGATATCAAAGCCATCAAGTTACAGCCCAACGAGCCCTTCACATGGGCCAGCGGCTGGAAGTCGCCCATCTATACGGACAACCGCAAGACGCTGGGGTTTGCCGATGTCCGCTCGTTTGTCAAACTCGAACTCTGTCACGCCATTCAGCAGCACTTCCCTGAGGCCGAGGCGGTAGCCGGTGTGGCAACAGGAGCCATCGCACAGGGCGCATTGGTGGCCGACGAACTGGGACTGCCCTACGCCTACGTTCGTCCAAAGCCAAAAGATCACGGCATGGGCAATCAAGTGGAAGGCGAGCTGAAGAAAGGTGCCAAGGTGATTGTCGTCGAGGATCTTATCTCGACGGGTGGCTCTAGTCTGAAAGCTGTAGCTGCCTTGCGCGAATATGGCGTCGAGGTTATCGGCATGGTGGCATCGTTCACCTATGGCTTCCCTGTTGCTGAAGAGGCCTTCCGTGAGGCTGGTGTCCGTCTCGTTACTCTCAGCGACTATAATGCCGTCCTCGAGCAGGCTGCCGAGACGGGCTACATCAAGCCCTCCGACATCGAGGTGCTGAAGGAATGGCGCAAAGACCCGTCAGGTTGGAAGCAGTACCCCCCTTTTCTCTAAACTCTCATCTCTAAACTCTAAACAGTATTATGACCAAATTCGAAAGTAGCATCAAGCCCATCAATTATCCCGTTGAGGCTGTTTATCGCAATATCAGCGACCTGAGTAACTTGGAGCGTGTTCGCGACCGCGTGCCTGCTGACAAACTGCAGGACTTCAAGTTCGATAGTGACTCAGTAGAAGTCAGTGCTGCTCCTGTGGGCACAATCAAGTTGCACATCATCGAGCGCGAAGAGAACCGTTGTGTCAAATTCGAGTCCGAGCAGTCGCCCGTGCCCTTTAACCTATGGATTCAGGTGCTGCCCGTCACTGCCGAGACCAGCAAGATGAAGGTTACCGTTCAGGCCGACATTCCCTTCATGCTGAAAGGCATGGTGGCAGGTCCCCTTCAGGATGGCGTCGAGAAAATCGCCGACGCTTTGGCTCAAATTCCTTATGTTTAACGGAATACCGAAATACCGGTATAACGTTATAACGAAACAAAAGTAAAAGAACAATGGCAAACAAGTTGTGGGAAAAGAACTTCGAGGTGAATGCCGAGATTGAGCGCTTCACCATAGGTCGCGATCGCGAGATGGACCTTTATCTGGCCAAATACGACGTGCTGGGCTCGATGGCTCATATCACCATGCTCGAGAGCATCGGACTGATTGGCAAGGACGAACTACCTCTGCTTCTGGCGGAACTCAAAAACATCTACGCCGTCTGCGAACGCGGCGAATTCGTCATCGAGGAGGGCGTCGAGGATGTCCACTCGCAGGTGGAACTCATGCTGACACGCCGTTTGGGCGATATGGGCAAGAAAATCCATTCTGGCCGTTCGCGCAACGATCAGGTACTCGTCGACCTGAAGCTCTTCACCCGCCACGAACTCATGGAAATTGCCGATTGTGTAAAAGTGCTGTTCGACGAACTTATCCAGAAAAGCAACCAGTACAAGGATGTCCTCATGCCGGGCTATACGCACCTGCAGGTCGCTATGCCGTCCAGCTTCGGACTGTGGTTTGGTGCCTATGCTGAGTCGCTTACGGATGACATGCTATTCCTGCAGGCGGCCTACAAGATGACCAACCGCAATCCTCTGGGTTCAGCTGCCGGATATGGCTCATCGTTTCCCTTGAACCGCCAGATGACCACCGATTTGTTGGGTTTCGACTCGATGGACTATAACGTGGTGTATGCCCAGATGGGACGTGGCAAGACCGAGCGCAACGTGGGGTTCGCCATTGCCACCATTGCCGGCACACTGGCAAAGATGGCCTTCGATGCTTGCCTGTTCAACTCGCAGAACTTCTCGTTTGTTCGTTTGCCTAAAGAGTGTACTACGGGTTCTAGCATCATGCCCCACAAGAAGAATCCCGATGTCTTCGAACTCATCCGTGCCAAGTGCAACAAGCTGCAGGCACTGCCCCAGCAGGTGACCCTCATCATGAACAACCTGCCCGTGGGTTATTTCCGCGACCTGCAGATCATCAAGGAAGTCTTCCTGCCTGCCTTTGGCGAACTGAAGGACTGTCTCCAGATGGCTGCCTATATTATTAATAAGATAGAGGTACGCGAGGACATCCTCGACAATCCTATGTACGACCCCATGTTCAGCGTAGAGGAGGTGAACCGCCTTGCTGCTGAGGGTATGCCTTTCCGCGACGCCTACAAGAAGGTGGGGCTCGACATCGAGGCAGGTACTTTCCGCCCCGACAAGGACATCCACCATACCCACGAGGGTTCTATCGGCAACCTCTGCAACGACCGCATCTCTGAACTAATGGGTAGTGTGCTCGAAGGTTTCGCCTTCGAGCGGGTACTCGAAGCCGAAAAACGTATGTTGAAATGAAACGGCTATTCTCTTACCTCTTACTTCTTACCTCTTACCTCTCCTTGGTTGGTTGTAATGACGAGGGGGAATACTCCACATGGCCTTGCCGCTTCTCCTACGACAACAGCCTGCACCTCGACCCCACGCTTGCTTCGGCTATGAACATCGATTCGCGGGGTGTCTTCTGCAAAATCTGGGAGTCGAATATGGGCGGACTCGTCCTCCATTTCCAGAGCAATCAGGGTGGCGATGCCACTCACCAGCAGGTTACCGAAATGGAGCGGCTTACCAACTATATTCTGGGCATTAACAACGGCATCATCGTAGGCTTTCAGACTATGAATACCCAACCCAATGGCGGTTTTGTGGCCTACGATGCACAGTGTCCGAACTGTGTGCGTCGCGAGAATAATACCATCAATCCCCGCTTCCCTGTGTCGATGTCAACCAGTGGCATTGCCTCTTGTGCTGTCTGTGGGAAGAAATACGACCTCAACAACAGCGGCATCGTCCAGAATGGAGAAGAGAGCGACGTAGGACTTCAGAAGTATCTCGCCTCCACCACAGGCCCCAATGGATTCCTTTCTGTGGGAACAAAACGATAGTATAAGTGAAAAGTGAAGAGTGAAGAGTGAAAAATTTGCTTCCGCATTTCTTCGTTTCACTTTTTTTTCTTATCTTTGCACCCGATTTTCGCAGAAAGTCTGCTGCCGCGATGGTGGAATGGTAGACACGAGGGACTTAAAATCCCTTGGCCATAACGGCTGTGCGGGTTCGAGTCCCGCTCGCGGCACAAGACGCTTGCTTAGCAAGAGCGGCGCAAAGGGCGAGAGTCTTTCGCGGCGCAAACAATATTCTTATATAGTATAACGAGACGGTCCAATGGGCCGTCTCGTTGTTTATTGTCCTTTTATGGTAGTTTGAATGTCCGGGTTTCCAGGAAAGCGCGGAAAGCAGGGAGGTATCCATCAGGAATGTGGATGATTTCCTCACCAATGTAGATGCAGTCGTTGCGGTCGACTTTACTGATTTTGTCGATGGCAACAATATAGGAACGGTGTACGCGTAGGAATTTTTCTTTGGGCAGCATCTCCTCGACGGCTTTCATCGTCAGGTGGGTAATGAGCGCTTTGGGCTGGTTGTCGAGGTAGAACAGCACGTAGTCTTTCATGCCATTGACATAGACGATGTCGTCAATATTGATGTTCTGCCACTCGCCATCGACACGGATGAATACGGTGTTGGGCGTTTCGGACTGCGGAGTGGATGCCTGTGGGGTGTGCAGCTTCCTGGCCTTATCGACAGCAGCGATGAACTTGTTGTAGCGAATAGGTTTCAGCAGGAAGTCAAGGGCATTCACCTCGTAACTCTCGAAAGCATATTCCTTGAATGCTGTCGTGAAGACGACGCGTGTCTCTTCAGGCAGGCTATGGGCGAGTTCCATGCCGTCCATGTTGGGCATCTGGATATCCAGGAAAAGCAAATCGGGCTTTTGCTCCTTGACAGCATTGAGGGCGTTGATGGAGTCTGTGAATGAAGCCAGCAGCGTCAGGTCTGGTGTTTTCTCGACATACGACTCCAGCAGTCGCACTGCCAATGGCTCGTCGTCGACGATGATGCATGTAAGCGTGCTCATAGGCGGATGGTGATTTTAACGTGATAGATGTTCTCGGGGGTAATCGCCTGTTCCCACGTATAGCAGCCCGGATAGAGCAGATCCAGACGACGACGGGTGTTGTCGAGCCCGATGCCCGATCCGCTGCGATCCTTGGTGGGCTTGGGATTATTCGTGTTGTCGCAGTTGAAGACCAGATTGTCGCCCTCTTGCGTCAAACTGATGTCGATAGTAGCTGGTGCATTGCTGTTCATGCCGTGCTTGAAGGCGTTCTCGATAAGCGAGATGAACAAAAGGGGAGCTACTTCCAACTGAGAACTGAAAACTGAGAACTGAGAAGTGACTGTGGTCATCTCGTTGCAGCGCAGTTTCATCAGCTCGATGTAATTCTTCATGAACTCCACTTCGCCGCTGATAGGAACCTTGGGTTTGTTGGTTTCGTACATGGCATAGCGTAGCAGGTCGCTCAGCTGCATGATGGCCTCCTGCGTCTCGTCGCCATCAATCTGCGCCAGGCTGGAGATGTTGTTCAGCGTATTAAAGAGGAAATGCGGATTAATCTGGTTCTTCAGCCAAGCCAGTTCAGCCTCCACCTCTTTCTGCTTGCGCTCCTGCTGGCGCATCACGTAGCGGATACTCAAGGCGATGCCAATGGCCATCCAGTTGATGAGCATAGCAATGCCTGCAAACGACGAGAAGCCTGCGCGGAATATTTCTGGCATGGTGGAAGTGTCGTTAAAGAGGATATGGCTGTTGCAGACGGTAACCAGTGCCACATTCAGCAATAGGAACTGCCAGAATCTGCGTTGGAACCAGAGATATGGTACCAGCAAATAGAAGTTCAGCAGATAGACAATCCCCATTGGTGCCAGCCAATAGCCTGACACAGAGAGTGAAGTCATCAGCTGAGCCTTGTCGTGGCTAATCACATAGCTGGTGAGTCCTGGCGACAGTACTATCAGCGACAACAGCAACACCTGCGTCAGCAGGATTCCAATGTCCTTACTCTGAATCTTCTTCATATCGTTGGCAAAGTTATGCATTTTATCTGAAATAGCAAAATCTCTCCCGCATAATCTCTATGCAGGAGAGAGAATAGTTGACTTTTTATGTGGAAACTATTTGTTGTCGGCGGTGGCATTTTCCATCATCCGCTCGGTAGTGTTTCTGATGGTGAGGTCCATCATCTGCATATACTTATTGTACTGCTTCTCGCTCAGAATCTTCTTCATTGCAGCCTTGTGGCTGTCCTGCACCTTTTGCCAAGCCTCACCGGCCTTCGAGCCGTCCTGCAGACGATAGAGAGATTCCATCGAGGCAGAGAACTGCGCCATAGCGGTCTTTACCGGCTCCACTTGACTTGTCGTCAGTTCCAAATAGCTGCTCAAACGATCGAACGACAGCTTGCTGTTGTTGTTTACATTCTGTGCATTAGCACTCATTGTCATTACGAACATTGCCACGAGGGCGATCATCATCTTTTTCATAATCTTTTCTTTTTTTTATTGTTAATACTGTGTTTGTGTCCTTTTGACGTTGCAAAGGTATGATGATTTCCGTTAGGCGCAAAATCGCTTTCGACGTTTGCCCCCACGTGTTTCGACGTTTGGGCCAAAAGGATGAAAGGTACGGCCTAAAAGGTCGTTAGCGCCTTGATAAAAGGTTGGGAGGCGGTTCGTAAAGTTAAAACTAAGACAACGTTTGTTAAAACTAAGACAACGTTTGATAAAACTAAGGCAACGTTTGTTAAAACTAAGGCATCGTTTGTTAAAACTAAGGCATCGTTTGTTAAAACTAAGGCAATGATAGCAAGTTTTCGGAACATCGAGCTGAACGAGGACTCTATGTGTTTCGACGTTTGGGCAAATTGATGGTTGATAGTTTGAAAATCATTCCAAAAATTTGGCAGTTACGGAAAAAATGCATACTTTTGCAGATGTAACAAGAACTGGTATTTGACATCCATAAATTAGAAAAAGGTAATAACTATGATGAAACAGTATTTTCGCCCTTTGGCCATAGCTGGAGGATGCATAGTGTTAGTATTGATTCTGTTTGCTACGTGTTGCACGGTAGTCGACTCTGGTGAGGTGGGTATCCGTTTCCACAAATGGTCGCTCAACGAACAGGACTACGGCGGTGTGGAGGGAACGTGTAAGGGTTGGGTGTTTTATAACCCCATCACCACGAACGTGTTTACCTATCCCACGTTTACCCAGCGCAAACAATACGAGACGTTCTCGGTGAATGCCAAGGACGCGTCGCTCTTCGAGATGGACCCAACGATAGCCTATCGTATCAATCCCGATAAGGCCTGCGACATCTTTACAAAATACCGCGTGGGTGTGAAGGAGTTGGAAGAAGGCTATATCCGTACCTGTATCTACGAGGCCTATCGCACCTGTGCCAACCAGTATACCTCTGACTCGCTGATGTCGAATCGCGCCAACTTCGAGCGTGACGTCCGTTCCCGCCTGGAGAAGTCGTTGATGGCTGAGGGTTTCCTCGTTGAGGAGTTTACCTCGAAGATTACCCCTCCCTCGTCGCTGCTCTCGATGATTGACGCTAAGAATACCGCCATTCAGAGTGCCTTGAAGGCTGAGAACGAGGTGAAGGAGGCTGAGGCCAATGCTAAGATTGCTGTTGCCAAAGCCGAGGGTAATGCTAAGGCGATGAAGATTAAGGCCGATGCTGAGGCTTATTATAATAGAACAATTGCTGCTTCGCTGTCGCCCATGATTGTTCAAGAGGACATGATTGAGAAGTGGGACGGCAAGATGCCGCAGATTATGGCCGGTAATGGTGGCATGATGATGGATATATCGAAAGTCATCGGAAGCGGTAAAGGAAAATAAAGTGATATTGGTATTCGGAGGTACGACGGAAGGCCGCAAGGCTGTGGAGGTGCTGGAGGAAGGAGGCAAGCCTTTCTTCTACAGCACCAAGACGGGTGAGCAGGATATCACGCTGCACAACGGACAGCGTATCGATGGTGCACTGGACGGTGAGGCCATGCGGGCGTTTTGTCAGGAGCACGACATCCGATTGATTGTGGATGCTGCCCATCCCTTTGCGTCGCAACTCCACCAGACCATAGTTCGCGTCTGCGAATCGCTCAGTATTCCCACCATCCGCTACGAACGCATCTATCCGCCTCGCGATCCGAGCATCACGTGGATTGACGATTACGCAGACCTTTTGCCACTCACCATTCACCATTCACCATTCACCACTTTGTTAGCCACAACAGGCGTGCAGAGTATTTCGAAGTTAAAGCCATTGGAGGCTCGGGGCATTAAGGTATATTATCGGATTCTGAATCGTGAATCGTCGATAGCGTTAGCCCTGAAGCAAGGGGCAAGTGAGGAACAACTCTGCTTCTATGAAGATCCCAACGACATTCCCGTTGATGCGGATGCCATCCTGTTGAAAGAGAGCGGACTCTCGGGCGGTTTCCCTGAAAAGGTGGAAGCCGCACGGGCCCGAGGCATGAAGATTATCGCCCTAAAGCGCCCAGAAATTACACAGCGGAACCGACCCTATTGTGTACTCTCCGTGTGTAATGGCCCCTACGGATTGCGGCGGGCAGTAGAGAAATTACTTCCTGAGTTTTATGCCCTGCATAGCGGATTGACCACGGGAACGTGTGCCACAGCGGCGGCTGTGGCTGAAACGCTGCGACTACTGAAGGGCGAAACGCCTGACGAGGTGCCAGTCATCCTACCCAATGGCGAAACCATCAGTGTTCCCGTTGGTTTTGCCAACGGTTATGCCTATTGCATCAAAGAGGCTGGCGACGACCCCGATGTTACGAATGGCATCGAAGTGCGGGCGAGCGTGGAAGTGAATCATGGGGACTGTCCCCATGAACAAAGCGAAGCGACAGATCAGAGGGACTGTCCCCGTGATTCACATCAACCGCAGGTTGAAATTCTAGGCGGAGAGGGTGTTGGCGTGTTTACGCTTCCCGGCTTCGACTTTCCTCCCGGCGAGCCCGCTATCAACAAAGCCCCTCGCGAAATGATTCGCCAAAACATCATGAAGATACTGTTGCAAGCTCCCCTCTCTATTGGAGAGGGGTTGGGGGTGAGGTTTTCCGTTCCCCAAGGTGCAGAAATCGCCCGTCGCACCTTCAATCCCCGTTTAGGCATTGAGGGTGGCATCTCGATTATTGGTGTTTCGGGCATCGTCAAACCCTTTTCTGAGGAAGCCTTTATCGATAGCATCCGTAAATGTATGACTGTAGCTCAAGCTTCTGGTGCAGAGCGCGTTGTCATCAACAGCGGAGGCAAGAGCGAACGATTCGTGAAAGCCCTCTATCCCGCATTGCCCCAGCAGGCATTTGTGGAATACGGCAACTACATTGGCGAAACGCTGAAGATAGCCCACGAGTTGGATATCAAAAACATTACCCTTGGTGTGATGTTGGGAAAAGCTGTCAAACTGGCTGCTGGCCATCTCGACACCCATAGCCGTAAGGCCACGATGGATAAGGACTTTATCCGGCAAATGCTTGCGGAAGCGGGCTGCGACATCGACATCAGCGACATTACGCTGGCACGCGAAATCTGGGAAAAGCTGCCTGCTGAAAAGCTTCAGACCTTTGCTAATACCATCATCCGCCATTGCGTAGCACATTGCAGTCCGCTACTGCCCAATGGCACCCTCACCATCCTGTTGATTGATGATGAGGGAACCATCTACAGCTTATAATCTGCTTCTGTCTGGATATCCGCTGAGGAAGTACCGATTTCGAAATGGATGCGACCCGTTTCGGGAATGAAGGCGTGAGCTTCTGGACTCCAGTAGGTCAAGTCCGACTTATCGACAACCAACACAATGTCGCGTGTCTCACCAGCAGGAATCGATACCCGTTCGAAGGCTTTCAGTTGTCGTTTCGGATGTTCCACCTTCGAATCAGGATAGCTGACGTAGAGTTGTACAACTTCGTCGCCATCGCGACTGCCGGCATTCTTTACAGGCACAGACACATACACCTTCTGCTTATCCTGCTTCAGCACTTTTGCCTCGCCATACTCGAAACGGGTATAGCTAAGTCCATAGCCGAAGGGGTAGAGCGGCTGCCCATCGAAGTACATATAGGTACGGCCCTTGCGGATGTCGTAGTCCATCATGTGAGGCAGATCGAGAATGTCGCGAACCCACGTCTGCGTAGTGCGACCAGCAGGGTTCACCCTACCAAACAGCACATCGGCCACTCCATGCCCTTGTTCCTGCGAACAATGGGTGACGTGAAGGATGGCGGGCAGATGCTCCTGACTCCAGTTGATGGCATACGGGAAACTGCTGACAAGCACCAAGACGGTATTCGGGTTGATGGTGTAAAGACGACGAATCTCGTCTTCATCGGGCAGTTGCAGCGAGTGACGGTCGTTGGCCTCACGACCATCTGAGGGCACGGGACAAACCTTCCACGTGCGGTCAGTGCCATAGGGATGATTACCCGTACAAACCAATACCATATCGGCCTGCTTGGCAAGGTCCTCTGCACGTCCGAACTGATTGTCGGGGGCATACAGAATTTCGATGCCTTGTTCGCGACCAGCCTCCTGCATAGCTTTTAGGATGGTATTCTCGTAAGGTGCCGTGCCACTGTACCAGTCGTAGATAATCTTGTCAGCATACGGTCCAACGACAGCAATCTTCTTCACCTTCTTCTGAATCGGCAGTGTCTGGTTGTCATTCTTCAGCAGTACAATACTTTTGGCAGTTACCTCGCGAACGAAATGTTTCACTTCCTCGCGCTCATAAGGCGGCATGGCGGTAGAATCCTTGCCAATCTCAGCGTAGAGGCACTTGTCGTCGAGCAAGCCCAACTTCAGTGCCACATAGATATTGCCTTTGATGACCTTGTCGATATCGGCCTCCGTGACTAATCCCTTTTCTACCGCCTCCTTCAGATAAGGCTGATAGCGGTCCAAGAATTGGCTGGTACCCGCCTTCACCACACCAGCAGCAGCCGATGGGAAATCAGGGTAGTAATGATGAGCATTGACCAATAGCGTATAGGCTCCGCCATCGGTGCAGATGATGCCGTTGTTGCCCCATTCGTTGCGGGTAATCTCGTTCAGGCAGGGATGAACGGCCATCGGGATACCGTTCCAGCTGTTATAGGATGCCATGAAGGCACGGCTACCACCCTCGGTAATGCCTTTATAGAAAGGATATGAGTAGTATTCACGGAACAAACGTTCGTCGAAGTCGCTCGATGTAGAATCGCGCCCGTCCTCATTACTATTGGCGAGGAAATGCTTCATCAGTGCACAGGTTTTCCAGTAGCGTGTGTCGTCACCCTGCAAACCCTTCACCATCGCCACAGCGAGCTGTCCTACAAGATAAGGGTCTTCGCCATAGCTTTCCTCCGTACGGCCCCATCGCGGATCGCGGGCCAAGTCGGCATTGGGGGCAAACACCACGAGACCTTTCCTGCGGGCGATATTTCCTTGGGCATACCAACGGACCTCCTCAGCCTCAATCTGTCCGATACGCTGGATGAGCGAGCGGTCCCATGTACACCCCATGCCATAGGCCTGTGGGAAGATGGTGGTGGGCAGGTCGTTAGGCACTTCCTTGCCATCGACGGTTTTTACGCCATTGTTGCGCGATGGACCACCAAGGGCCAATCCGTGCAAACCCTCATAGCAGCCTGTGGTAGGCACTCCCAAACGAGGTGTCCCCAACATGGGCGACATCCACATCATCTTTTCGTCGAGCGTCAGGTATTTCAGAAAGAGTTCTACACGTTTGTCGTCTTTCAGTTTGGTGTTCTGAAAGTCGTAAGGTTGGGCACTTGCTGTAGTCTTACTGAACAGCATGGCAATAGCAATGAGAAATAGTTGATAATGTTTCATAAGTTTAGTTTTTATAGTTTATTCTCCGATTTCGTCCTTGCGGCGACCAAAGATGACGGCAGCAATGACGGGAGCGCCCACGAGGGCAGTGACACTGTTTACGGGTAGGGCACCCTCGAAACCAGGCATACGGGCAATAAGGTTGCAGACAAGTGCCAAGGCGGCACCGCAAAGAGCCGTTGCGGGCATTAGGATGCGATGGTCGCTGGTGCGGAAAATGGCGCGAGCCAGATGGGGAACTGCCAGTCCGATGAACATGATGGGTCCGCAATAGGCAGTAACGATGGCTACGAGTACGCCCGAACTGATAATCACCAGCATACGGGCCCGACGGATATTCAGTCCCAGATTGGCGGCATAACGGTCACCCAGTAGTAACAGGTTCATGGGCTTTACCAGCAGGCAAGCCAGTGGCAACAAGATGCACATCAGCACCACGAAGAGTATCATCTCGTCGCCAGAGACGCGCGAGAACGACCCCAAGCCCCATACCACGAAGGCTTTGACATCCTCTTCGGGCGACAGGAATTTCAATACGCCGATAATGGCATTGGCCAGGTAACCAATCATCACACCAATAATGAGCAGGGTGACGTTGCCTTTCACCTTTTGTGCAATCCACACGATGAGCATCATTACGGCCAGTGCTCCGACAATGGCTGCCACACTCATAGCGGCATCGCCCAAATAACCCAGACGGCTCAGGGCTACACCGCCCAACTTGCCAGAGAGCAGCACCACGAAGGCAACACCCAGGGCAGAACCGTTGGAGATACCCAATACCGAGGGTCCCGCCAGCGGATTGCGGAACACCGTTTGCATCTGGAGTCCGCTGACCGCCAAACCTGCTCCTGCGACAATAGCCGTCAAGGCCTGTGGCAGGCGACTGCTAAAAATGATATTTGTTGCTATCACGTTAGAATCGTCGCCCAGCAATATCCGGCAGACCTCTGACATGGGAATCCTGACAGAGCCAAGAAACAAGTTGACAATAGCCAGTAAGATGATGGCTACCATCAGCATCAATATCATTGGCAATGTCCGTTTCATCATTTCAGCAAATAATAGAATGTCGGCTGATAATCCTTTTCTACCAATTCCGGATGGAAGATAGCCACGAAATCCTTCAACAGCACATCAGGCTGTACGGGCGATATCTCGTAATAGGGCTGTTGCTTCATATTGCAGTAGATGACCTTCTTCTCCTTAAAGGCCTTAAACAGTTCGTTGCGGGCCTCCGAAGCCTTCAGCGCGTCGTACGAGAATTCGTCAGGGAAACTGTTTAGGATGCGCCAATAGTCAGCATTGGCTGCCAAGGCGTACATCTTTTCGAACTCCAGGTTCTCGCCGGCTTCCTCGTCGTCCTTGATAACATAGTCGGAACCAGCGTCGCGGAAGATTTGTGCCAGATAGTTCTTACCACCCACGGCGTGCCAGTTGCCATGATGCATCTCGCCACTGAAAACAGTAGGCAGAACTTCGTACTTTGAACTTTTTACTTTATCCTTCAGGTCGTTGTAGCGCTGTTCGATACCGTCGAAGACTTCCTGTGCCTGTCGTTCCTTGCCAATGAACATGCCCACAAACTTGATCCATTCCGCCTGTCCCAGCGGGTCGAGTTCCTTATAACCCAAATGGGGCACCAGCGTGATACCCGTTTCCTTGATGGGCTCGTAGCCGCCACGTTTGAAGGGCGAGATAAATATAACATCAGGATTGGCAGCTAGCACCATCTCTGTGTCGAAATTGCCCTCCATGCCAATCTTCACGATACGGCCGTCCTTCACTCTGGCAAGGATGTCCTTATTAAAGAGGTTTTTTGTTCCCGTCAGTCCCTTCACCACGTCATGAGCATCGAGAATGGTGAAGTTCGACAGTTGCAGGGCCGTCATGCAGATGGTATTCTTGATGGGTACTCGAATTTTCGTGTATCCGTCGGGCACTGCCACGTCGTCACCGCTCACCAAAGCAAAGTGGTCGTGCTTGCCGACATCCACCAAATGGATGCCTGCCGAGTCGCGCACAGTGAACCCTGTGGCATATTTCACCGTTATTTCTGTTAGAGAGTCTTCTGAGCTTGTTCCTTCAGCGCCCTGCGACTTGATATTCTTGCCAGAACAGGCGCATAAAAGGGCCGAAATGGCCATAATCCAGATTGTTTTTTTCATTTCTGTCGTTTTTTACTGTTTTCAGTTTGCAAATATACGAAATATTTCGTAATTTCGCCATCGAAATAACAAAAATCATGCGTACTTTTCAAATAGAACCCCTCAATACGTCGCTTCAGTCGGCTATCCAACAGAAAATCGACAACCTGAACAAGCCCAAAGGTTCATTGGGGCGTTTGGAGGAATTAGCTCTGCAGGTGTGCTTGATTCAGCAGACGCTGTCGCCCTCGCTGGCACATCCTTGTCATCTGTTATTGGGTGGCGATCATGGCATCGAGCGCGAAGGCGTCAGTGTGTCGCCCCGCGAAGTCACTTGGCAACAAATGGTTAACTTCACTCGCGGGGGTGGGGGAGTGAATATGTTTTGTCGCCAGCATGGTTTTAAGTTGCGCATCGTCGATGTGGGCGTCGATTATGACCTGTCAAATGTTGAAGGTATCATTGACCGCAAGATAGGTCGCGGCACTCGGAATTTTCTCTATGAGCCGGCGATGACGGACGAGGAGTTTGACCAGGCAATAGCCGTTGGCGCCTCGCTGGTGGACGACTGCATAGCCGAAGGCTGTCGCGTGTTGAGCATTGGCGAGATGGGTATTGCCAATACGTCACCCTCCAGCATTTGGATGCATCTGTTCGGTAATATTCCCTTGGCTGATTGCATTGGTGCGGGGGCGGGTCTCGACACCCCCGGCATCCGACATAAATACGAAGTACTGTCGCAGGCTCTTTCTCGTCATCAATCAAGTCTATCACCTCTCACCTCTTTCTCTGACCGAGGTCAGAGTGTGGCGTTGCGAACTCTCTTACCTCTTAGAATTTTCGGCGGTTTCGAGATGGTTGCTGCCATTGGCGCCATGCTCCGTGCGGCAGAGCAACACCTAGTGGTATTGATTGACGGATTCATCATGACGGCGTGTGCCATTGCTGCCATCCGACTCTATCCTGCCTCGCAAGACTATATGATTTTCACCCATTGCGGTGACGAGAGTGGCCACCAGCGAATGCTAGATATTGTGAAGGCCAAACCCCTGTTGCATTTGGGGTTGCGACTGGGTGAGGGAACGGGTGCGCTGTGTGCCTTCCCCATCGTCGATTCCGCCGTGCGGATGATGAACGAGATGAACAACTTCGATAACGCGAAGATTACCAAATATTTCTAAGGCGAAAACTCTTTTATTCTTCTCCTGACAGGATGCGGTAAATCCTGTCGATATCCACATGCTGTCGTACGTGGTCGGCCAAACGGTCGTACTGCTCGTTTTTATATGTGATGTAGTCTGTCTGAGTAGTCTGAGCCACATCCTTGTCTTTGAGTAGAAAATCAATGACGGGGGCGTTGTCGAGGAAACCATGAATGTAGGTGCCGATGCAGTGGTCGGTTTGCAGGATGGCCTGATTGGTATCGCTGACGCCCTGATGAATCTCGTAACCCTGACATTCGTGACTTTCGAATTCGAACGTCACCTGCTGGGTAGTCTTTTCGGGCGTCATCGTCGTATGGATAGGCAGCAGGCCTAATCCTGGCAGACTGGCTATCGAACCCTCGATGCCCTCGGGGTCGTCGACGGTTTGTCCCAGCATTTGGTAACCGCCACAGATGCCTATCACCATCTTCCCCTCGCGATGGGCACGCTGAATGGCCTGTGCACAACCGTTGCGACGCAGTTCCAACAGGTCGTCTAGTGTCGCCTTCGTACCTGGCAGAATGATGATATCGGCATGCTCGATGTCCGACACATTGTTCGTATAGAACAGGTTCACACGGGCGTCGCGCTCCAAGGTGTCGAAGTCCGTAAAGTTCGAGATGTGGCGCAACAGCACGACGGCTACATTCACCTTGCCTTCGGCCAGTTCGCGCTGTTTCTTTTCAAGGCTCACCGAGTCCTCCTCTTCGATATGAATGTCTTTATAATAAGGTACGACACCCAATACGGGAACGCCGCAGATGTCTTCCAACATCCGGCGACCCTCGTCGAAGAGTCGCATATCGCCTCGGAACTTATTGATAATGATGCCTTTGATGAGTTTCCTGTCTTCGGGCGTCTGCAACATAATGCTACCATAAACACTGGCAAAGACACCCCCTCGGTCGATGTCGCCTACGAGGATAACGTCTGCCTTTGCATGACGGGCCATAGGCAGATTCACCAAGTCGGTGGCCTTCAGATTAATCTCCGAAATGCTGCCTGCCCCCTCCATGACGATAGGATTATAGCGAACCGCCAGGCGGTCGAAAGCATCGCACACCTCCTTGCGGAAGTCGATGGCTGACTGCGAGGCAGAACCTCGCAGCTCACTACCCCTGCGCCAGTAGTCATACGCATCGCGATTGCCGATGGGTTTGCCATTCAGCACCACCTGCGAAGTATGGTCTGAGCTGGGTTTCAACAGCAGTGGATTCATGTCCGTATGACAGGGAACACCTGCTGCTTCGGCCTGTACTGCCTGAGCGCGACCAATCTCCAGCCCCTCGGGTGTGGCATACGAGTTCAGCGCCATATTCTGTGCCTTGAAAGGGGCCGGACAATAGCCGTCTTGCTTGAATATACGACACAGGGCGGTGGCAATAATGCTCTTGCCAACATCGCTGCCTGTTCCTACGAACATGATGGGGTGGAGGTGCTTCATATCTGATAAAGGTGGGTGTAACTGGCCAGTACGTTCTTATAACGGAATACCGGTGTGGGGACGGGCTCTCCCTTGGCATTATAAACTTGTGTGATGCTCTTTGGAACATCGCCCAAGAACTGCGTATAGTGGAACTCATGGCCACGATATTCCTTGCCGTCGAGTTCAAAGCGTCGATAGCCTAACGATAGTTTGCGGTCTGCCTTGCGGGCGGAGATAGAGTAGGGCAGCACGCCACACATCGGGAAGCTCCCCTCGTCTGTAACAATCTGCTCGCACAGATACATCATACCGCCACATTCGGCCTGAATCCTTCCGCCCTGTTCTGCATATTCGTTGATGGCCTGACGACAGGCCTCGTTCTTGACCAGCGCCTCCAGATGCTTCTCCGGATAGCCACCAGGCAAATACAATAAGTCGATGCCGTCGAAACAAGGTACGTCCTGCTCCGGATCAAAGAAGCGAACGTGCTCGAAACGGTCAATCGCTTCCTGATAGACAAAGGAAAACGCCTCTGCATTGCGAGCCAAGAGGACGTTTTGTTCCCACCTTGGGAATGAATTGTTCCCAGCCTGGGAATGAAACGTTCCCACCTTGGGAATATTTAGTTTGGTTAGCTCTTCCCAACGGACATGCTCCTCTAAAAGTTGGATGAGCTCCTTGCTCTCAGCTTTTTCCGAGAAATCCAAACCCAGATAGCGTGACCCTTGTTCCAATGAGGCCTGCTTGGGCAGATAACCGAAGCACTCGATATCCACGTCGTTGCACACCTCCTGCAGCATTTGGTAGTGCCGCTCCGAGCCCACCTTGTTAAAGATGACGCCTGCGATATGAACATCTTTACGGAAGTTGATGAATCCCTGCAACAGTGGGGCCATCGAATAGGCTGCCGACTTTGCATCGACCACCAGCACGACGGGAATCCCTAGCACGCTGGCAATCTCGGCCGACGAACCCCGCTCGCGGTCGTAGCCGTCGAAGAGTCCCATCATACCCTCTACGATGCTCACGTCGGCATCCTCGCCATAGCGGGCAAACAACTCACGCACATGCTCTGGTGTGGCCATAAACGTGTCGAGGTTGATGCTGGGCCTACCGCATACCGCCTCGTGGAACTTCGTGTCGATATAGTCCGGACCGCATTTGAACGGTTGCACCTTCATGCCTTTCGCTGTCAGCAATGCCATCAGCCCCCGGGCAATCGTCGTCTTGCCCGAGCCACTCGTTGGT
>Ga0247610_10001287_pt1 | contig 31401 bp, 18 predicted proteins | sample 174DNAGHGhighgp2_FD_193483 | JGI IMG/M metagenome (GOLD analysis project Ga0247610, IMG submission 193483) | Sheep rumen microbial communities from Palmerston North, Manawatu-Wanganui, New Zealand - 1742 DNA GHGhigh gp2 | ecosystem: Host-associated > Mammals > Digestive system > Stomach > Rumen...
CGTTATTGCCTCCAGGTTCTGGATGTTCGTCAGGCTGGAGTCCAACAGGGCAGATATACTCTGCAGTGCCAGCACGCTTACGTAACTGCTCATCACACTTCCGCGCAGGTCGCTCTCGGATTTCTCCAGCGCAATCTTCTTCATCTCAATCGCGATGTTGTTCAGCAGCACGCCTACTATACCTTGTCCGTTCAGGCCTATCGATGCCGTCAAACCCAAGGCGCCTACGTTAGGCATGTTGATCTCCACATCGCGTCCCGCCATCGACAGCGTTGCGCTGTAACCCAGATAGTTGCTGTAACTGTAACTTCCGTCCACATTCGGCAACATTGCTGCTATAGTCTGCCAACGCTGCGCGTAGGCTTCCTGTACTGCCAGCGACGCATTCTTCAGACTTCTGTTCTGTTTGATGGCATAGTCTTGCGCCTCTTGCAGCGACAACTCCAGCTCGGCAGGTACATCCTTGCGTGCCTCACCGTCACGAGCTGCTGCCAGCACACAGTCTTCAGCATGCATCCCTGCGCTCAACACTATGCTCGCCAATACTACTAATACTGTTTTCTTCATATATCTTTAAATTATCTATTTTCAACTTTCAGCAACTCCCTTCCCTTTAGGGAGGGGCTGGAGGTAGGCCTTTCAACTCTCATACAACTTCATTCCTTCTTCACTCAGCACGCCGCGAACAAATATATCCATTGCAGTGTGACTCAGCTGATGCATATTATGCCCGTGAGCCTCTATCTGCTCAAAGTCGCGAATTGCATCGCTGTGGATCTTTGCCAGCAGCACTGCTGTCAGTTCGATGTCCAGGTCGCTACGCACATAACCGTCGTGCAAACCTTGCTCCAGATACGCCTGCAGGTATTCCTTCTGCACACGGAACGTATTTTTCTGAAACTCTGCAAACTGCTTCGGATAATATTTCTTCAGGTCATACACCAGCTGCGGCACGCGGCGTACATCGTTCTTTTCTGCCTGTTGGCGGCACAGCAAGGTTTTCACCAGTTTGCGGAAATCATGCAGCTCCAGCAACTCACGCAACTTGACGGCCATACAATCAATATTCGACTGCAACAATTGTGCCACCAGTTCGTCTTTGCCTGCAAAATACACGTAGAACGTCTTTTTCGACATACCTAACTCGCGGCATATATCGTCTATCGACACGCTGCGTATGCCTAAGCGAAAAAACATCTCGCCTGCCGTCTTGATTATTTGTTGCTTCTGATTTTCCATGCCATCTATCACCTTTCAATTTTCGCCTCTCAATTTTCAATTCCCCAAAAACCGCGCAAAGGTACAACATTTTTCCCGTATTTGCAAGCCTTGGCGGGGAAATCGGAAACTTTTTGCACTCCCAAAGTTTCCAATGCTACCTGCATGTTGCAAAACTAAGGAGGGTGTGTCGTAATTGGCACACCCTCCTTTATTTTATCGGTAATTGTTGGTAATTCTTAGCCCTAAAGGGCACGATCTGCTTCGCTGTTCTTAGCCCTAAAGGGCACGATCTGCTTCGCTGTATGGTTGTGACAGACAACAGATCGACGTTTTATCGTTCTTTCATCACCCCGGTTACAGTATATGCCACTCCGTTGCGGATGATCAGCAGTTCTCCGTTGCGCAGCACTTTCTGCACCTCTGCAGCACCGTTCACAGCATCTACACCCGTTGGTGTAGGCTCTACATATTTGCGTACGAATGCATATACATATTCGGCACCTGTAGTATTGGCCTTGTACGGCTTGATAGCTGCATTACCGGCGTGGTACTTGAAGTACGCATTCGTATTGCCTAAGTTGTGAACATAGTAGCCCTTGTCTCCGTCTGCCACGAACTCCCAGAACTTGCAATTCTGCGTATTGGCATCTACTACATCGTTTCCTGTACTTGCCACGGCAATCGTCTTACCGCCTACGATGGTCAGCGTAAAGCCGTCCTTGTTCTTCTCCGTGCCGAGCACAAAGCGACAGGCGTTTTCTGCAAACGCTTCGCTCGCCGACACGACTACATCCTTTGTCAGCACTGTCAGTTTCTTGCCGTCACGAGCACCGGCTACCACACCGCCGTTGTTATAAATCGTTGCCAGAATGATGGTATCTTTCGCAGCCAACATTGCGGCATCCGTCACTTTGGCAAACGTCGCAGGAGCTACCACGCGGATGGTTATCTGTGCTTCCTTGTCCACTATCGTGGCGGTAATCACAGCCTCGCCTTCCTTCAATCCGCTTACCAGACCGGTTTCGCTTACTGTTGCCACCTCCTCGTTGTCGGATACGTAGGTTATGGTCTGCTCCGTAGCAGCCTGCGCAGGTGTAACCACGGGATTCAGTTGCAGCGATGTGCCTTTGTTCACAACAGCCTCTGCGTCGGCAAATACTATGCTCTCCACCGTTACGGCTACCACGTGTACCTGACAGGTCTTTACCACATCGCCTATGGTGACGCTTATCTCAGCCTCACCGATAGCCTTGGCGGTAATCAAACCGCTCTTGTTTACTGTGGCTACCGTCGTGTTGTTGCTGCTGAACGTAGCCGACTCGGTTGCATACGCAGGAACGTATGCTGTTACGCTGATGGTTTTCGTGCCGCCGGCGTTGAGCGTCACCTCTGTATCCGACAGCGTGAAGTCGGTCACCGTCGGCTTGGTGATCGTCAGGGTGGCACTTGCGCTTACGCTCGGTACGCGAACCGATGTGGCGGTTACTGTTACTGTACCGCTCACGCGTTTGGCGGTCAGCACACCTGCTGCACTCACCTCACCCTGATAACTCTTGTCAACCGTCCATGTCAGGTCTTTCACCGCAGCATTGGCGGGTGTATATACCACGTACTGACTCATGTCAATCGACTGACCTTGGTCGATCGTTGCCGGTGCGCCTTCAAAAGCGATATTCGTCAACTTAACCGTTGCCGGTATCAGATTGATACCTATTACCGCCTCACCTGCCATCGGATCCAGCTTGACATCCTGTGTCAGATATACCAGTTTGGCGTTCGGTGTGCCGGTCTTGGTGCCGTTGCCTTTGTAGGTGATGGTCAGTGTACCGCTTGTGCGGTCTCCTGTTTCTGCCAGGTCAAACAGCGCGGCGTCTGCTCCTTCTATATCCCATACTATATCTTCCGTCAGGTTCTCGGCGGTATAGTTCACTTTCACTTCAGTCGGTTCATCCAGTTCCACATCACCGAAACTGATTGCTCCTATCTCTATCTTGCTTTGTACATCTTGCGCCTCACCGGCTTTCTTATAGATGGCTATATCCGTTCCCGTGCTCTCGCTCTTGTAGGGTTTGAAGCGGTCGCTGTTGAATCGTACGGGATAAGCCGGATCGGCATCGTTCGGACGAATAACCGTTGCTACACCGTTGCTGATGCTTATCTCCCAGCTCTTAACCGTCGAACTGGCGGAATACGTTGTGGCAAATGCGCCCTTGCCGCTGTTCGACACATAATCCAGCAACAGCGCTTTGTCGTTATCGTCCGGATAGAGGAACTGCCAGTTGCCGCTGTACTTCTTCATCACAAACGTCTGCGCGCTCTCGGGCACATCGGCTTTGCCGTTGGCTACCTTCACGCCCTCGGTGATTGCGGTCAGGTATGCGCCGCTGAGCGGACCGCTCACAGCTGCGGCACTCTCGCTTACCAGCACTACCACATCGCCGTCACTGAGTTCGCTGATAGTATTCACACGCTCAAACGGTGTTGTCCGGGCTACCACCGCATCACCGGTAACGGTTACTGTCAGGTTGATCACTTTCTCCACCTCGTTGTACGACGTATCATAACTGTACAAACGCACCTTGCCGGTAAAGGTGCCGGCGGATTCGGCATAGTAGTTGACGGTAAATGTCGTTGAATAGGTCATATTACTGCCATAACCCATGTAATACGAGGCTATACCGTAAGTATCACCGTCGCTCATGTAGAAGATCTCGCTGTTCTCCGACACCTCGGCATAGATCGAGTAACCTTGGTCCGACAATCCGCTCCACGACACAGCTACATCGTAACTGCCGGTTACCGAACTTTTACCTTTGATACTTGTCGTACCGAAATCCACATCTGAGGCGGTTATACTTGCCGCCTGACTCATTACGCTGATCATCACCAGCGCAAACGATATAAGTATTTTTCTCATGATATAAGTTGTTATGATTTGTTTATTTGTTTGCTGTTCTGTTTGATAGGTGTTCATTTGTGCCTATTCCTTATTCCCATAATCAGCTTTCCGATCAGCCGTTTTCCCAAATTTTCTACAAAGGTACAAAAAAAAATGCACATTTGCAAACTTTTCCACAGAAAAATAGCACGGCAGTGCATTTTTAGTAGAATAGTCGCATGCGGGCTTGCACGAATATGCGGCTATGCTACTAAAAAAGGAAATCGCTTTAGCGATATTTTTCTGCGGAAAAGCAATCGTCTAAATGCCCGGCATCGCTGCGCTGTAGCTTCGGAGGGAACCCGCCCGCAGGGAAGGGGCGTGCCGAAGGTACAATACCCCTCGCAATGACGCAATCACTCAATCACATCATGGCGTGATAACGCCGTCGCGCCATCACGCCATGAAGAATTACAACAATAGCCACTAATATAGCGAGCTTATCAAGCCGTTTGGGTTTGTTGAGTCGCCTTGATCTTGCGTGCCCGCAGGTAAGTAACCATAGCAGCAAGTAAAATAAGCAGCGCAACCGGTACTTCGCCTACCGGGGTGTGAAATGGGTCCTCAGGATCGTAACCGGGACGATATCCTCCTCCACCACCAAGTGCCCTACGAATTACAGCGTAACTGGGTTCATCATCTTCAAGTGTTTCGCCACCACTTATATCCTTGGCTGCCATCGGAATGGTATAGTTGCCGTACATGATTTGCGAAGTTGCACCATACATACTCAACGGCTGTGCATTCAGCGGGTGCACATCATAAGCAGAAAACGCTGATGTAGATTTAATCGCAATCCGGTTATATACCGCGACCTCTCTTCCGCCATTATAATTAGTGGCGGATGAGAGCTGCGAATAAGCGTTGACGCCCCAAATACTTATCAGGAGTACGGTAGAAAAACGAAGCAAGAATCTCATTTTACAACCTCCTTTCTTGGAACTCCATTCTCAACGACAACATATACACCCTGGGGTAGGTCAACTAAATTGGTATTGACGCGTCTTCCGAGCATGTCATACACCTCTACGCCTTGCACGTCACGACTTACTATATCCGTGCCGGTAGGAGTGTCTTGCTCAACGGCGGGCATAGCAAATAGTGCTAATCGCGTGTCGGAAGAAGTCTGCTTGTTGATGAAGATATACGGTTCATCAATCAGGTTAATCGAATTGCCCGTTTCGTAATCAAGCAACCATACTGCATCAAACAACGAAGCATCATAGTGAATGGTATCAAACGCCACTTGCATGGTTCCGAGCGGAGCGTTACGGAAACCAAGCGGCACAGGCTGCAGAGCATCTGCAAGAGGCAGGGCGTTGTATGCACGCGGTTCACTATTCGCACCTATAGAATAGAACGACATGGGCTGATTCGTTCCGAACATCTTCACAAGGTCAGCATTCATCTCATAATCCTGAGTGAACAGTTCGCCGTAGAGCAAACCAGTACGATCGCTGATGGAATCATTGGCAAACGTAACACCCAACTCGTACTCCTTGTTTGCAGTCTCTTGCTCAGGTTCAGATGCCATCCACTGGCGATGCGGGGCTTCTGTACGGCGCGAGAGACTAAACACAATATATCCTGTTTCGGCCGCCTGTACGAAGTAGTTGCGGAATGCTGACAAGGTTGTCTCGGTGATGCGGTTCTGGATATAACTGCGATAGCCGTCCACCGACCATGTTACGTACCTGAGCTCTGTACCTGAATCCTTATACCCCGTGCCTGACTCATTAGGAACGAAGTACGAAGGCATAAGCATTTCATCTTCGTTGTGGGTGTAGGATGTCAGATAAGGTGTACCTATGAGGTTCCAGTTCTTGTTGGACTCGTTAGTAACGCCTTCGTAGTTGTGCTCATCAACGTGTACACTCTTCTCCGGTTCACCGGAAATGAGGACTGCTTTCATCGGGAATCGCAGCGTAACGGTACTCTGCATTTCGCCATTCCACCGCTCAGGAACTGCAAAGATGGAGTATCCTTGTCCGGCAGTAATCTCAGCGCCGTCTTCCGTATCGTCATAAACCGTCCAGCCCGATACATTCAGCGCGCGGTCATCGCCGTTATACCACGATACTTCGTACAAAGCCGTATTGCCGGTCTTCGTGCGAATCTTGTTGCAAGGCACTGTGTAAGGCACAGCCAACGGATAGTAGTAGTGGTAATCGAGCGTGTAGTCGTAATAAACGGTATCGCTGTTATTGGTAAGCGAACCATTGACTGCGAAACTCGGATATGAGCCCATAGGACCATTGCCTCGCATATATAGGTGGTCAACGGTGAGCGATCTTCCAGTCGGTAACGATACATGGGTACCATAATAGATATCCAGTTCGCCGAGCGTAATATTTTTGTCAATCGAAAGCACACCACGCACCACCTGCACATCGGCTCCTGATGGAGGATTGACTGCACTGATTGTCGTGTTACTGGTAATAACTACGGGCACTACCGTGTCGATGGCGCAAGATAACTGGTCACACTGGTCATAGACACGAATTTGCAGAGACTCCGTGGCGTGACCGTCAAGTACATTCGGGTTAAATGTTACCATCCATCTACCCAAATCTTTCATCTCAACCGGTGCATTCTCTGCCAGCAGTACGCCATTGGCATAGATATTGGCTCGACCGGATGTACCGCCATCAAAGATATCGGTGGAAACTGTGGTTATTTCAAGTCCGTTATACGCCCACGCATCGATACCTCCACCAGGGATTATGAACAATGCATTGTAATTATGATCCGACTCTGCCGGATTGATATCAAACGTACGGGGATTTTCTATCGTTCCATCCTCCCACGCCACGAACCTATAGCCGTTCGCCTCATCAGCTGTGGCGGTCAGAGTCCATGTATAATTGCAATGGGATGCAGTAACGATACCACCGCCGGCAGGATTGGTAATTACCGGACGGAAATCATCCGTCCATATACCCCGGAATACAGCCTTGATGGTGTCGCCCACGGCAATCTCACCATCTGTATCTACAATACGTGGATTCTCGGTTGAATTAACATCATTGTCCCAATGATAGAACTCCCATCCTTCATTTGGAGCGGGTGTCAATGTCCATTCACATCCGTCACCATCGGCCTTTTTGGCAACATTCACTTTGGCGTAAATGGTATCGTAGGACAGTTCATAACTGTACATACACGGAGCGAAATTCGCGGAGAGGGAATAAGAGGCATCTTCACGCGAGAAATCAACGATACGCGGATTGCCGGTATGTCCGTCGCTCCAGCAGGTGAAATCGTACTTGCTTTCCGGAACAGCCGTAAGCAGCCACTCGCAACCGTGACGGCGTTTAGCGACAATCTTTCCGCCTGTGCAATCCGAAGTTACCGCGCGCGTATTGGCGCAATAGGAATCAACGAATTCAGCCTTGTAAGACACATTGGCTACCTCGTTTACGTTGATTGTCACTTCTCGAGGGTTAGATGTATTTCCATCTTTCCACTTTGAGAACTCCCAACCTGTAGCATCCGGCGTGGCAGTAAGGGTATACGTACACGGATCACAACTTGTTTTGCTAACGCTAATGCGTCCCTTTCCTTCGTCTGTTTCAGCAATATTATAATTACATATGTACGGAGCGAAGTTCGCATTATACGAAACAGATGTTACGAGCGGATTGATCAACACTGTATGCGGATTGTCGAAACTTCCGTCACTCCAACCTATGAATTCGTATCCCGAGTTAGGTGTAGCGGTAAGCGTCCAATCACAATCCGAGCGTACGGCAGAAATCGTACCGCCGCTTTGCGCATCCAATACAGCACGGAACGGTTTACAAGCCACATAGGTATATACGGCTGTATACGCAATGCGTGATTCAGAGCCGTCCAGCGTAACCGTACGTGGGTTTTCCGTGTTACCATCGCTCCATTCTGTAAATTCCCACCCCGTATTGGCATGAGCGGTGAGTGTCCAGTTACATCCGGAGTTGGAGGCAGTAATATAGCCGTGACCGTTACTTACTTGGCACGTATCGAAATCACACACCGATTCGGAGATGAAACTTGCATAAAAGCTATACGTTCCGTTTTGGTCGGTCAACTCCACATAGCGCGGGTTGTCAGTATTACCATCCGTCCAACCTACGAACTTGTATCCGCCAGCCGGCGTAGCCGTGAGCTTGTAATCGCAATTGCAGCGTGTAGCTGCCACAGTACCCGTCTCTGCCACTTCCGGTCCTACAGTAACGGTCATGCCAGCGCACCAATCGGCGGAGAATATGGCCTGCATGTACTGAATGGAGTAATCAGTTAGGTCAAGGGAAACGGTGCGCGGATTGTCGGTTGATCCATCGCTCCACTCGACGAACGAGTAACCGGAATTTGGTTCCGCTTCGAGTTCCCACTGATTTGCGCATTCCAGCGACTGTACCGCATTGACCGTACCATAATCCTCGCCCACTATTTCCACAGTAATCACTGTCGGGACAAATTCAGCCGTATACTCGAAGACTGCCGCCCCGGGAGTGATGGTGATGTGACGGGGATTGTCAGTATTGCCATCCGCCCATCGCTTGAACTCGTACCCGGGTTCAGGCACTGCCCTGAGAGACCAGTTGCAATCGTTTGACCGCGCAACAACCGTACCGCCTATCGTGGTTTCTGCCGCAGCACGGTACTCGTCGCACGACGGATCGGCATCCATCGTCACTACGCAAGCAAAGGTGAATAATAATATGTTAACTAATCGTTTCAGCATAACTTGAAACTGGTATGGTTTTTACAACGTCTGTACCAATCGTACTGAACAGCCTAAAGATTTTTCAATCTCAGCAGCGCCATTAACAGAACTTGCTGCAAATGATGTTCCATGTCCTGCAGTAGCTGACCAATAGTAGCCCTGTGAGCCAACGCTACCTACCGATTCGCCGCTACGCTGACCGGCAGCCGGAAGGAACACAGCACCTGCTGCTTCCATTAATGCCCACTTTGAAGCGTCATATGTATTCGTAAAATCAGTTATTGTGGCGGTAAATGACGTACCTGCAGGAGTCGACCAATCATCCGGCAACAATACCAAGCCATTTTTTCCGCACACAACCGCCAAACCGCGAAGGCTTGATGCGTTGGTGCGCGTGGCCAGCAAATACGTCCACTCGGCTTGTGTTAGAACGCGGTAGCCGGCATCAACATCGGCAGTATAGTTCTTCTTGCCCCAATCATAGTCGGTATCGGCAATATCCGATGCATAGTAATCGCTTGCAGTAGTGGATACCATATACGGATACTTCGAACTCTCGCCGCTGGTTCCATAACCGAACAAATCTATCCAATTCGATTGGGTAGCGCGGGATGCTTCTGCTGTTGTGTTACCTACAGCATCGCCTATATAATCGTACTGATTCTCAGCAAAACGCCATGTTTCGGTCGAAGCCTGATACTGGAGATTGCCTTTGGAGAAACTTACTTTGACTCCATCAGCCACGGTGAACTGTCCGAACAGCAGGGTACTGGGTTTGCGCACAAGGCGCACTGTGGCAGTTACCGTACCGGGGGTGCTACATTCCTGTGCCATAGCACTAACGGCAATTACCATAAGTGAAAAGAGTGAAACAATGAACTTTTTCATATTGTTATGTTTTTAATATTCCTTATTATTATTATTTACCATTTAGTTATTTTCCAATTACGGCGTTACGTCTTTCACCAATCGTACGGCATCACCTTCATAACGCGGGTCATAACTTCCCACAGCAAAATCATTATCGCTATTCGGTCCAAAAAATCTGACACGATGCGATTGATCTGCCAAGGTTGTATAAGTCGTGGAGGTCCAATATAGTATATATTCATTTACTTGAGTTACAGCTGTTCCGTATGCACGGTAACCTGCTGCAGGAAGAAATACAGCTCCGGCTTCTTCCATGGCAGTCCACAATGCGTGCCCCACATCTGTATCTTCGATAATATTATTGGTATATCTTACAACAGAACCGACAGTATATCTGCTCCGAAACTCAAAACCGGCTGCAGCTGCTGCTTTTGCAACCGCAGGTGTCGCCCAACTCCAATCATCCGGCAAAAGAATTGCCCCGCACCTGCCGAACAGAGTTGCCATGCCGCGTAGTTTATGTGCGTTTGTACGAGTATTTATGATATATTGCCACTCGGAATGTGTAAAAGTCCGAACTCCGGCTTCCTCGCCCGTAGTAAAATTATATACGCCCCAGTCGTAATTTTTTGTTTCATCACGATACGACCAACTCTGAGAGTTAGTAATCAAATCCGTAGAAGGACCATATCCTGTCGGGTTTGTTGCATAACCTGTTCTTGCAGAGGTACTCGCGTACGGCTGAAAATTGACAGCGGAAGGATCCCCATTTGTACCGTCATAACCACTGGTTCCCCATCCAAACAAATCAATCCATGCATCCTGTGTTGCGCGTCCGGTTGCTGTATTATTACCGGCGGCGTTTCCAATTACAGTCCATTGATGCTCCGCAAAACGCCACGATTTGTATGCAGCATTGTATTGCAGGTTGCCTTTTGTAAACCTAACCTGCTTATCGGCTGCTACAGAAAAGCACCCGGGAAGTATGTTCGAATGACGCTTGAACACAACTGCTGTAGTAGCGGTAACATCCGGAGGGCACTCTTGTGCGCACAACAAACCGCAGAAACAGAACAGACCGACTATAGAAAATAGATACTTTTTCATATTTCAAACAATTTCTTTGTAACAAATTATCATTCTCCAAACACCTGCACTAAGCGAACAGCGCAACCAGCAGCACGCGAAGTTTCACTCACAACAGTCCAAGTATCCTTATTAATATCCTTATCCAGATACAATGCATAAGCCCGATATGTCGAACTAGAAGTTGAAGCCGCTGTGGACGTCCAATAGCGGAGTGCTGTTAGCTGAGTAACAATCTCGGCTGTTCCCGCGTTTCGTAAACCTGTGCACGGAAGGAATACAGCACCCTTAGTTTCCATCGCCTCCCACAGGGCTTCGCCTGCCGAGTTACTTGGAATGATATTGTGCGAGTAGTCCAGAGCAGATGATGTCCATTCAAAGGCTGCAGCTGTCACTTGCGATGACACATTCGACCAATCCCAAGTATCGGGCAGGATAAATATTCCGTTCACGCCAAACAACTTGCCTGCTCCATATAAAGTGGCAGCACTGACACGCGTTTTGAGAATATACTCCCAATCGGCTTTAGATAGCGTATTGTAGCCTTCGTTCGGACCATCGTTGAAGTTATAAACGCCCCAGTCGAAATTAGTGTTGCTTGGTGTCCAACTGGTTCCAGCAGAGATAGTCGGACCATATTGGGCAGACGTAGCAGAAGTGGTCCATGGTTGGTAGTTGGTAACGCCACACGTGCTACAACCGCTGGTACCCCAGCCAAACAAGTCTATCCAATCCGACTGCGTATTGCGCGAAACGGCAACAGTATTACCTGCTTCGTTACCAATCACAGTCCATTGGTTCTCTGCAAAACGCCACAGGTTCTGCGATGCGAGGTATTGCAAATTACCTTTGGCAAAGCGAACGTACTTGGTCGCAGAGACAGAGAAATGTCCGGGCAATAGAGATGCCGGCGTACGGAAGAAAGTGATAGTAGCCGAAGAAGTGGACTCGGTCTGAGCATTTATCCGCCCGCCATAGGCACATAGCAACAGCAGGCTAAACATACATAAAAATTTCTTCATAGGTATATTCATTAAATCATTATTTACAAGTGGCGATATGCTATCGGTTTTTATTCTATGGGTGTTAGGAGGCGCATATTTATATCCAGCTCTATTAGGTTGACTTAGGTTACCCTGTTCAACGTGTGACGGCTTAGTATAGGCAACTGTGATTTAGGTTAGGAATAGGGACATAGGCACACAAAAAAATATGGACGTTCCCTCATCTACTCCAAGGCTGTAGGAAATGCCCATAACACCGATAAGTCACGCCCATATACAATATGGACGCTTGCTGACTTATTATCTGGTGTTACTTTACGAACTTCCTACATTCTGGAGTATCCAAATAAATCGCAAACGCGAATACAATATGTCCTGATTTGAGACAATTTTCTCAAATCGACTGCAAAGATATTATATTTTTTTGAATAATGCAAATTTTTAGGTAATTTTTTCTTAAAAAAAATGCATTTTTGATTAAATGTATTGTCCGACATTAAAAAAACACCTGAGTTACCAAATAAATTTGCATTATTCTGAAAATTTTCGTATCTTCGGCACGCCCCTATATCTACGTCGTGGCGACGCTCCCCGCTGCCACTTCCTTTCGAAGCCAAAAGTCAATTGGCTTCTCCACCCACCGAAGCTACAGTGCAGCAATGCCGGGCTGCGCGTGCGGCAAGGCGGTCGCAACGGATGCCGCGTGGCGGCATAAAAGCGACGCCTGCCTTCGCTTCTCCCCACCAAAACATTGCATGTGCAAGTTTTGTCGGGGACCCTATTCCGAAGAAAAATATCGCTAAAGCGATTTTCCTTTTTTAGTAGCATAGCCGCATATTCGTGCAAGCCCGCATGCGACTATTCTACTAAAAAAAGCACTACCGTGCACGTTTTTCTGCGGGAAAGTTTGCAAATGTGCATTTTTTTTGGTATCTTTGTGTCGAAATTGGTTAAATCCTAAAACAACCATCTGAGTTGCCGTTCAATATATGTTAGAAGACCTTATTTTCTCCGACCATCTGCGCTACGAGCAGCACGTTCTGATACAGGACGCCCCGGATAGCGGCGAGCCATTTCGCATCCAAGGGGTGTTCGGTGCAGCACTGCTAACCGCCATGCTCGTTGCTACCGACGAAGGTAAGCAACGCGGTATAGTCATCGATACGATACCGGACAGACGGGCGTGGATGAAAACATACGAACGCGAAGTGTTGCGTGAGGGCTGGGGAACGCTCACCGAGGAGATTAACCTGCTCAGCGATGCCTATATACAGTTGGCGCTCGAAGGGAAAGCGCCGGATGCACTGTGCCGCAACCGGCGGTTGCTGGATATAGCCGGCACGCTGATGGTTGAATATATGCAGCAGCTTGTTTTTGAGGCTTTCGGCAAACATATCTGGGAATGTGTGCCATGGCGTGCGCCGTTCGCCGACTGGCTGATGGCAGCCTCTTACGCCGAAACGCAACGGCAGCGCTATCTGCAGATGGATTGGACAGACCCGGTGAAGGTAACGTTCCTGGCGGAAAATCGTAACGAGACAGACGCTCCTACCCTGCGATTTGAGAACGAGGCTGCCAAGGATATTATGGCGCGGTACTACCGTTGGCTGAAAGTTACATTCAAGGCACAGCAACTTGAGCTGCCCGGCGCCAAACCCGAGAGCGACCGGAGCAAACGGTTCATTCTGGAGCAAGAGTCTGACTGGGATTATCTGGCAGAGGAGGTCGGTGCATGGGATGCGGAGACGCAGGCTCTCTGGCGCAGTTGGATGGACGGCTGGCAGGACTACATTGCCCGCCAACTCAAGCCGCAGCGAGAGGTTAGGTTCTGGACTGCGAGCCTGAGCGATGATATGAAAGAACGCCTAACCGACTACCTGCGGATGCAGGAACGCCAGCCGATGCACTACAAGTGCCTCAGTGCTGCCGTCTATGCCCTGCGCCAACTGGGATATATCCGTCGCTGGCTCACGAAGAAAGATATGCTCCGCTGGCTCACCGACCACCTCTCGTATGATTACATTGCCAAGAACAATGCCTACCAGTTCAGCCGCGCATGGAATGAGCACGGACGTTTCACTCCCGCTATCAGAGACGAAGTCAACCGCCTCGCCGAACTCGGCATCCACTCAATCACCAAAAGCGATAACGACATCACGGACAATCCTCTTTCGCCAGAACAGATCGGATGAAATTGCCGAACTGTATGATAGCATCCGGGTTGCGGATCTGGGCGCGCCAGGCGGCATAAAGCTCGGCGTAACGCGGATGGTTGCGGTCGTTCTTGATGAGCTGCGCCTGACGGCAGGCATTACGCCACTTATCCGCCTGCCGCTGCTCCGCAGGCGTACGCGGTGCGGTTTGGTAATCGCGCCACGATTGCAGGAAGATTTCATTATATCCCGTCTTAAGGACTTCGCCGGTCAGCGGGTCTTTGAACTGTTTGAAACGTGTGTTGGAGAAACGCTTAACACCCTGTACACGTTTTTTGCTTAGGGCGCCAGCCATGCGGTTGACGCCATTGATGGGTTGCATAATTGCCATAGAATAAATAAATTTGAGTTTGGTGAATAAGTAATTAGTAATTTGGTAATTGCTTGTACTACTGTTCGACTTACGTATTGCCCCCTATAAGGACTAAAGTATAACCAAGGAACAACTAAGTACGCACGCGCGCGTAGGGCTTAGGCGATCGAAAATGATCCGCAAGTCATCCAATATTAAATTTGCATGAGACAGTTGAGACAGTTGAGACAGTTGCACTAATCGTCTGTACGGTCAAAAGCCGATAAACAGAGGGCAAAGCATGAAGTGTCTCAACTGTATCAACTGTCTCATGCTATTTTTTTATATACGCCAAATTTTATTTTCTGAATATGACCTTGCTGTTGCCATTCATCGTTCCAACGAAGTGCAGTAGCTCGTGATATACCTTGTGATTGTGCCTCAGCGACGAGCGTCTTGCTTTCGAACTCGTCGGGCAGGAGAGAGAGAAGGATCTGGCGTTGGTCGAGAGGTTTGACGGCAGGTAGTTCTGTCTTTTGCGTGCCTTCGATGAGTTGGTACGCCTGCGCCATGTGCAGGATGAGTTTGTTGCCGATGAGTTCTGCAGTAGCATAATCGGTGTCGGAGCAAGTAAACACTCGCTCATCGAAATCGCGAGCACAAGACACTCTGAGTGCGGATAGAATCATGGCTATCCTCTCTATCTGAATAGCCATACGGAGCACGACGGAGTGGAAGTTCTTGCCGAGCATGCGGATGAGTGCCGGATAGGCAGACTCAAAGTGCTTGCCGAGTCGTTCGCGCTGCGAGTCGGTGAGCACGAACTCACGCGGTTGGGCGAACAGCAGCTGCTCATACAGGTGGTACAGCTGCTGCGACGCGGCAGCAAGTATCCCTTCGGATTGTGCAGCCGGTGTGACGTACTTGCCGGAGAACGGACGACAATCGTCCACGATGAGCGTGAGCAGACGTGAGAAGTAACCGTTCTCTATGCCCGGCACGAGTGCGCGGTACTGGCTGAACGTGCCGGTCAGCAGCACGGACAGTTGCGGGCAGGCAATCACCGACTCCTCGCGGCAACGCGTACGGGAGATAGGTTCGTGCTCGGCAGCTTTACGCAAGGCGGTGTTGTAGTTGGCGGTGGAGCTGCGCCAGACGTCGGTGATCACCGAGCCTTCCGACTCGTGGATATACCCGCGTCCGTTCTGCTTGGCGAGCTGCTTGAAGAACGCCGGATACGTGGCATCGCCCGGGATAAGCAGCGGCGTGCATTCGTCGATAGGACGTACGAGCTCCAGCGCCAGGTTGGCTATACCTTTGCCGGAAGCCGCAGAGCCGACAATGAAACATTGCAGGTTCGCGTAGTACCGCTTGGCGGATATGCCGTAGCGGAAATAGAGGTTAGGCATGCAGCTGCCCGAGGCGGTAAGCAGGGACAGTAGCAGCATGTCCTTCTCGGCAGGCGACTGGGCGAGCGAGAGGACAGGACGGATAACTGCCGGCAGAGCGGCGTCGGAGATGTGCGGAGTGATAAGCATGTCACTCGCAGCAGATGAATTAAGATTGTCAATCATAATAAAAAAAATTAAAGTTTAACATGATTTGGGAGATGTGTCCCTCTATAATATAATCACGGAATACAAGTTCTACGTTGCGTTTTCGGGCAGATTGAACAGGCATTTTCCGGCACAAGAAACAGCAGCGCACCATCAAACGCATTGAGGGTGTGCAAGTTAAAAAAAGGTATTTGAATACTGTTTCCTTTCGGAGATATTTAGAATTTGAACTCGAAAATTTCAGTCACCACGGGTAGCGCAACGCGCAGCCACAAAAAAAATTATCGGATTTAGCAAATAAATTTGCATTATTCTGATTTTTTTTGTATCTTTGCGTCGAAATTGGTTAATGCGCTCTATCGGTGAACACAACGACCCTACATAAGTTACAGCCCTACGAAGGAATAATCCGTTTTGTGGTGGCTATGTTGGCGGCGAACTACTTCTGGAAGTTTACCGTGATCGGCGACGAGCATGGTTACGGTGCAGTGACGTGGTTCGGGCTGGATCTGACATGGTACTTCGACCGGATGGCGGACCATATAGCCGGGGTCGTATATACGATGCTCTGTTGGCTGGACGACAGCATACGGCTGACCGACGGCAACCTGCTGCGGTTCATGTCAACGGGTGTGGGCGTATCCATCGTGTGGGGCTGCACAGGTATCAAGCAGTCGTTCATCTGGCTGGTGATCATGCTGGCGGCGAGGGGAAGGTGGCGGACGAAGTTGTGGTACATACCTGTCGGTTGGCTGTTCGCGTACGCGTTCAATATATTCAGGATCTTCATGGTAGCCCTGCTGACACGTAACCACCCGGAGTGGTTCGAACTGCTGCACGCGTACCTGTTCAAGTACCTGTTCTACGGCTGTTTCTTCCTGCTATGGATGGTATATGATTTACGATTTGGTGATTTACGAATTACGAATGAGTGATTAACGAATTGCCAACTTCATGTATTAAAAAGCCACAAATTGCCACGAAAAATTCACTTTTTGTGGCAATTGTTTTGTTTTTTCAAATTATTTGTATAATTTTGCAACATGTATTTGTCTGTAGCAATCCGATTGCTAAGGGAATTAAGAATTAAGAATTAAAAATTAAAAATTAAAAATTAAAAATTTATAAACCTACCTAACGTTTTGACGTTAATAAACCAACCTAATGTTCCATTTTAAAGTTTTTAAGGTATGAAGAAAATTACTTCTATTCTTTGCGCTCTGTTAGTCTTTATGGGCGCGAATGCCACAGTTCGTGTAGGCTCTCCGGTTGCGGGGAAGCAGGTATCCACAGCAGCTTTTGTCAAGGCTCCTGCGCTGAAGCTTGACAAGACGGACGCCACGCCATCCGTAACGCGTGCGCCTCAGGCTCCAGCCGCCAGCAGCCTTACTTCCGGTACGTATTACACCGCAAGTGGCAGTTTCTACGTCTCCGCCAGTTCCAGTTGGCAGGATGCGACTTCGGCTATGTCATCCGTCGAGGTAACGGTTAACGGAACAAATGTTACGATTACCGGTTTGGCATATTATTTTGAGAATGGTGCAATCCAAGGCACAATGGACGGCAACACCATTACGTTTGCCAACGGCCAGCTTGTGGGAACGGATGAGTACGGCGACGAGTTCCTCGTGGGCTCGAATGACGGAAGTGCTGTTGCAGAAAGCATCGTATTCGAGTATGACCCGACGAAGAAGACCCTGACAGCGAAAAACACTTTTCTGGTTGAAAGTGCTTCGGCCACACAAGTTCAACCGTACGCCTACTGGTACAACGCCGTATTCAGCGCCGATGAGCCTGAAACACCGGAGCTGGTAGAGTTGCCCACCGGTGCAACCGTTGTGGAGTACAAGATGGATTATACGAATCCTAAAGACGAAAGTGCAGGCTCTAAATATATCAATGTAGCCGTTGCAGGTGACAAGGTATATTTCCAGGGTATGAGTCAGAATATCCCTACCTCCTGGGTAGTAGGCACGAAAGCGGGCAACACGATTACGTTCGCAGCCGACCAGTATGTGGGTGAATATGGCTCGTATGGCAGTTCCTATTTCTTCAACAACGGTGAGACTGCATTCACATACGATCCTGCTGCAGACACATACAGCGCTACAGGAGAAATTTACGGTGTTCTTGGCGGCAGCTATTACGACGGCAGATACAAGAATCCTGTACTGAGCAAAGCCGGTTCAGCCGATATGGATCATCCTATCGAGGTTGCCATAACTTCCGCCAACTCGGAGTACAGCGACTATTACGGCGATATTGTATATACGCTGAGCAATGCAAGCGGTGACAGCATATTCGTATTCGACATTAACCTGGGAGACAGCCAGAAGGACGTAACTCCGGGTAAGACCTACACGCTTGAAGACATGTACACGTCTGTCAGCTACACCTACGTAATGATCGGCAACACCAAGACTGCCATCAAATCGGTTGAGTTCGTTAAGACCAAGGACGCTCAAGGTCTGCCGCGCATCGAAGCCACGGTAGTGGATAACGACCTGAATGTATATCACCTCGTTTATGCATTCAAGGCTACGGGCGAACAAGTCAATCTGTTCCTGAATACGCCAATGGCTGTACCGCAGCGCTATGAGGACGGCACTTGGGAAGTATATTGCAAAACCGAAGCAGGTGACACGGTAGTGGCTTTCGTATATTACAGCGACAAGGCTACTTCCCCCGCAGGCACATTCACCGAGGACGATATGATGCTTGAATATAGCGGTATCAAGCTGAACGGCACCACTTTCCATGTGATCAAGGCAAACATAACGGTTACCGATACCGATGAGCGTATTGACGTAACAGGTACAGTAATTGCAGACAATGGTGTTCAGTACAACATCCAGATGTTCTTCATCAAGCCGGTTGCATCTTCACAGGAGACGATCAGCTCGAACGAGTTGACAATTAACGCAACTAACTTCGATTGGTACGGAATAATCACCTTTGAAGCCGGTGATGCGAACAACGCTATCAGTCTGACCGTCAATGCCAACGGCAAGGGCGCTCAGATGGCAGGCGAATACGTAGCAGGCACGGATTTCAACGGAACGGTTACCCCGACCAATGGCATAGAAACGGAAATATACAGCGGCTCGATAGTGATTGCTGTTGCTGAGAACGGCGACGTAACGCTGACCGGCACAGTGCTCGGAGCGAACAACATTGAGTACACGCTGAACCTGAAATATATCAAGCCGGAGGCTATCGTCAACAACATAGAAATAACCGCGGTTGATATAACCCAAGGAAGCGGTTTTGTTCGTTATACCTTAAGTAACGCTGATTACTATTTCTTCTTCACAATCAGCCTTGCATCGGGCGAGGATGTAGAATCCGGCAAGACCTATACGTTTGCCGACGACATGGGTGCTGATACATATACCTCGTACGGTATGGATAAGAGCTACAATTACATCGACTATGCTTCCGCTACGTTCGTAAAGACAGTGAGTGCAAGCCAGATCAAGATTGAAGTATCCATCGTTGATGTTGACGGCAACACATGGAATCTGACATATACCGAAGCTGTCCCGACAGCCGTTGACGCAATCAATGCCGAGAACAATGCCGTTAAGCGCATTGTAAACGGTCAGGTAGTAATCGAGAAGAACGGCGTATTCTACAACATCCTTGGCACAGAGATCAAGTAATCTCTTACGCCTCACTTATACGACAAAGGTCTGCCGAACAGCAGACCTTTGTTTGTACCGAAGTGTCGGGAAGCGCTTTGGCGGGATAGTACCCAAGTTAAGCAAACGGACCGAATCTTACTTTTTAAGTTTGTCAACCATTATCAACCATTACCGACAATTTGCGAAAGAGGTTGTTATGTGGTCAACAATTATCAACAATTACCAACAATTATATTTGGGGTCAACAATTATCAACAATTACCAACAATTATTTTCGCTCCTGTAGTCGCGATTGCTGCGGTAGTCATTGCGAACACCGTGAGTAACATAATTGAGGTTAATTGATGGAAATTCTTAGCCCTAAAGGGCACGATCTGCTTCGATGTATGGATGACCAAAAGAAAATGTCAGTCAACCATTATCGACCATTACCAACAATGTTCGAGACAGGAAGAGGGTGTGCCAATTATGACACACCCTCTTTCGGCGTAGAGATACGAGTCAGTGGAGGTTATTCTGTCTCGCCATTACCACCACCGGTACCAATACTCGGGCCAAGGCCTGAAACAGTTTGGAGCACATTAGTATTGGGCAAATATGCCACGCATTCTATCTGAGGGATTTGATATGTCTTTTTCATTGCAGTACAAATTATCAGTTTAACAAAACAAGTTGAGGGCAGATGCTATCGGTATTTCCGACAACATCTGCACTCAGCCAAATTATTTTACTTTAAGGCCTGTTACGGTATAATACATACCATCGCGAACGATGAACAGTTGCCCATCACGGAGTAGTTTGGTTGCTACCGCTGTATCAGTCATATCTTCAACATCGGTATATACATCCGTGCCTCGTACTACGCGCACCATTACGCCTGCCGGATTATCGCCAAAACCTGTGAATCGATAGTAACAACGGAAAGCAGGCATTGATATGGCAGCTCCGCCATTCTCTTCACCATATAACTTCACGGAATAGAGATAGCCATCGCTACTCAGATAAAAGAGATCTGCAGCGGTAAGAGATAGCTTAACAAATGTGCCAACCATCGCGATTGACTTGCCTCCGCCGAGATCCACGGAGATCTCATTGTTTGCAGTTGAACTGTTAATGAGCACGCCATTGAAAACAAGGCTGGGAACATTATTATCAACCGTCATTAAGTACGGTTTGCCTGCAATAATCTCATTGACAGGTTCGTACTGAACATATATATCTTTTTCTGATTTCATACGTCCACCGGTAAGCATCAGTATCTCGCAATCGCCGAATGTTTCGGCAATCTGCTCTGCGTTCATCGAGAATGGCAAACAAAGAGTCTTGAAGTTACCATTGGCTGTAAGAGTACGTCCAATAGTGACGTCACGCATCTGTCCATTGTTTGCAGCAATCGAAGATGCATCTTCAGCATTCTGATCAAAAGTAACGGGGATATATGCTTGCTGTTCGGAAGCAGAACCTACGGTATATCTGAAGTCAACACGTGCTGCACCTCCATCAAACGGCATATAGAAGAATCCATTGAATGCATCTCCATCGATATAAGTTGTTGTAGAACTCCATGTATAAATACCTTCATTGAGAGTAGCATCATGCCAACTGCCATCATTCACACGAACTACAAGACCAGTTTTATTATGCAATACTTCTATCGCATAAGTAAGTGTGTGATCTGCATTTCTGGTGATGCTATATGCAATAGATACGCCAGCATTCATACCATTCCCCCAGAAGATAGTCGGTTCGAGTGCACCCACAACCGTTACTTCGCAAGTAGCAGAAATGCCATTGAATGTCGCAGCATGAATAGTTGTTGTTCCTACACCAACCGGATGTACCAAACCATCTACTACGGTTACAACCTCCTCGTTATCAGATGTCCAAGTGATTGTCTTATTTGCAGCATCGCGGTGGTGAATCTCAGCGGTGAGTTGGACATCGGCATCGGCAAGTCCCATCGTGATGCTGGTATTGCTAAGCGCCAAAGTAGAAGGCACAATAGTAGGCATTACGTTATCAGAACCCACCTCGTAATCAAATTCAATTATACTGGTCGGTCCTGCATAAGCAGATTGGATAAGGATATGGATGTCATCTCCCGCGGTGAAGGTCGCTTCCGTAGTACCTTTCTTCCAGCCCTCTTCTTCGCCTTCAGTTACATTGATAGTCGTCCAAGCTCCGCTAATAAGCATTTGGGCTGGTACCAAACCTGTCTTATCGCCTTGACGTTTTACGTGTGCTACGATATGATGATCAGTAGTGTATTCAATACGATACGTGTAATCGAGATCTTGGCTTGTGCCATATCCGTACCAGTTATGGGATGTGGAAGCCTGAACCGTTACGGAGCAAGTAGCCTTGACATCTTCCGTCACTTTTGCAGTAATGGTTACATTGCCGGCAGCCACGGGAGTAACGACACCATTGGAGACAGTAGCTACATCTGCATTGGAAGTCTGCCAAGTGATATCTGCGCTCATGTAAGCCGGAGTAAAGGTCGGCACAAGCGTCAGGGTATTGCCCATATCCAAAGTAGCCTCGGTTCTGTTCAACTCTATATTCGTAATCTCCGGGTCAGCACATGCTACAGCAAACTCAAAGACTGTACCATTGTTGATTTGATTGAAAGTAACTTCTCCGTGATTTGCAAAATTGACATACAGCGGCGTATTCAGTTTCGGTTCGGTAGAAGAAGTGAAGGTGTACGACAATTTATGTCCGTTACCGGTCAAGACTCCCTGACCGTTGAGATTAACTTGATTATTTCCGTTTATACGTCCTATATATGCATTGCTGAAACCTGTCATAGTTTGCGCAGAGCGGACAATAAACTCGTACTCGTTCTCATTAGCCGTCTTTCTGTAGGTCACATAAACAGTATAATCACCAGTTGTCAATTCCTCGTTGCAACTGATATGATTTAAGGCGCGGAAGTTAGCAGTAAGGTTCATGTTGGTATTAACCTCTGCATTGAAAGTTGCGTTCTCTTCACCATTCGACCAATTAACGAAGATATATCCGTCATTAGCTACAGCACTGAAGGTAACTATAGAACCTGTTTCTACCTCTGTGACATCAGCATTATTCTGCTTAACTGTCGCCGTTCCCATTGCCTCATCATTCACCGAAGCCGATACACTCTTCGTAGGAGATGCTGCTACGGTACCAAAGGCTTGGAAGTCATAAATCTTCATGCCCCAAGCTACTTCGCGCAAAGCAGTTGCCTTCACGCGGATATAACGCGCTGTAGCGTTAACATCGTAGAACTGATAGTTATGGTCATTTTCTCCTCCTATCTCCGGCCAACCTGATTTAGTGGCAGCATCCGTCCAATTGGTTCCATCCGTGGAGACTTGAATAGCGTGCTCTGTCGGACATGCTCCCTCCCACTTAATAATCACTAATGACAAGTCGTATGTTTCTTCCAAATCTACTTGCCACCACCATTTATCACTTATCTTGTTCGGACCAAGTGACCAAAAAGAACCCAAATTATTATCATTGGCGTTGCCAATAGGAGTCTCATTATCACCCGCTGTAGCAGTCTTATTCAATGCAAGGTTGCCACTAACTGTATTAACCACAGCAATCGTTGCGCTCTTGTTTGAACATGTAGCTGTAATTGTAACCTCGCCTACTTGGCTTGCTGTATAGTGACCATTTGCATCAATAGTACCCCTCGCTGCCGGACTTACAGAATAGGAAATCGTCTGTCCATCCATTGGCATTTCATACTGGTCACGAGCTACCGCTGTAATATCAAGACTTTGTCCTACAGCACATACCGTTTTACGTTTCGGAGAAGTAATTACCACGTCGGTCAGTACGGATGTTTCCACTTCCATAATCTCAAACTCATAGAATGAGAAGCCGTATCCATTTCCGTTCTCTGTACCTACAAATTTCACGTAGCGATAATTATAGATTTGATCCAAATCAATCACTTGCTTATACGGGAAAGTAGAAATAGTTTGTCCCGAAATAGTAGCAAGCGTGGTGTAGTTTTCATCATTATTGGAGCCTTGAATGGTGAAAGATTTAGCATACGAGGCTTCCCACGTAATATTTACGCGGTTAAAACTCTGAGCTGTTCCATAATCCATTTTCCACCATTGTTCACCGGTACTTGCTGCTTGCCAACGAGTTTCGGTATTTCCGTCAACAGCCTTGAAAGGAATGAGATCTCCATTAATGGAAGAAGCCGTTGCCGGGCTATATTCAACAAGCGTTAAATCACTGATTGTGATGTTGGTATTTTCTCCCACCCAGCCAAAATCAAATACCGTTATTTTGTTATTGCCGGCTTGTCCGGAAAATACCTTCTCATAATTGTAAGGCGTATTAGCGGTTAAGTCTATGGATTGATTTTCATATACGGCTCCGTTATTATCATCGGTCTTGAATGTAATACCTCCACAATCCTTATTTGCTGTGAGGCTATAAGCTACCTTATATGCTTTCTTGGCATCAAATGAAAGATTATGCTCCAGCTTGAGTTGTGCCTGCCATTGACCTCCGCCATAAGAAGCTATAGCAACATTTATATCATCACCATCTTTTGTGGCACTTACACGGGTATCCGGCCACACAGTATTGATTGTAAATGTAGCAGGTGTAGGCTCCGGTTCCGGAGTGCTACCTCCACCAGAACAAGCATTGTCAATATCAATACTTCCTAATGTAAAGCCGGCTACCGCAGGAGTTCCGGCATTGTGATCCATTAAAATGTAAATTTGGAAATTACCGGTCGTCGGATACGTAGTAAAAACAAAATCCTTGTACCATGCTGTTCCGTCCTGCGTCCAACCTTGTGCAAAATTGGCTACAGCATCGGCTTGATTAGCCCACACGCCATTACCCCACTTTTGGAACGTTCCACCAGCGCGAATGCCGGTGATGTGTTCGTTATCAAGGATAACACGAACTGTTGTGGCATTTTGCTTCTTTACCGTTACTGTAACATTGAGGGATGTATAATCGATTGTGGTCGTAACTACTCGCTCACAATACGGTTCTGCAAACCCCATCATACTTGCGCAACATAGTACGCAAAGAAATGAAAAATATCGCTTCATGGTATTTAGAATTTAATATTAATATTCATCTTTTGTAACAATCATATTTTGTGTTACTCGGCTGTGCCGGTGAGGGTGTAACGTACACCATCGCGGATGATGTACAGCACGCCGTTGAGCATCACTTTGCGGGCAGCGGGTTGCACAGTGCGGTCAGTCAGACCGGTTGTCTCGCTATTGGAGGCACCGACCGTGTAATTGACATCAATACGGGCAGCATTGCCGGTGTAAGCAACATAGAAGAAGAACGGCAGCAATGTTCCATCCTCATACTCATCGGTTGTGGTATAAGTAGCACTCTTGCCTTGCGCCTGCATAGTGCGGAAAGAGCCGTTGTTGATGTTCAGCTGCGGATTAGCACCCTCAAGATCCTTATCCCAACTGATAGCGAAGCTCAGCGTGTGATCCACATTGCGGGTAACACTCCATGTGAACGTTGCCACCTCCAGAACCTCCTTACCTGCAAAAGTGGCAGGAGTGAGATGCTCCTCGTCCTTGAACGTAGCAGTAACCGTCACATTGGATGCCGGCATAATGAACTTGCCTTTGCTTACATGCACTTCGTTCTCATCGGCATCGGTCACCAGCCACTTGGCAAGCTGCTTGCCTGCGTCGGGCGTAGCGGTGAGAACTACCTCTGTGCCGTAGGTAGCTTTATCCACATTGGCAGCGATCGTACCTCCTGATGCGGGTTGCAACACGGTGATGGTATATTCCGTAACATCAGTGGAGCACAATCCCCACTCTACATCGGTGAGCATACCAAAATTAACCTCACCCGGCATCATCACATACAGCGGAGTATAGAAGTTCGGCGCGGTTGATGATGCAAAGGCTATCGTCATCGACTTCTTGTCGGGCGCTATGGTCAGGAACTCTCGCAGGTCATGTACCTCTGTTCCATTCAGATGCATGAACGAGCCGCCGAGACCGGCAAGTTCGACATCCGCCTCGATAGTCATCTTGTATGTACCGCTTAGCAGTTCACACGTCAGGTAGATGGTGTTGTCTGCCTGTGTGAGAGGTTCTTGACAATACTGCTTCGCCGAAGCAAACATGGTCGCTGCAAAAGCAAGCGTAAGAAGTAAGATTTTTTTCATATCAGTAAGATTTAATTGTTTTTTAGCAAGCACAGGAGGATACCATCCTCCCGTGCCTAAATAGGATCAGCGTACTACAGCACCCTGGATGGTGTAAACTACACCGTCGCGGAGAATGAAGAGCGAGCCGTTTTCGATGAACTTCGTAGCCGGAGCAGCAGCGTTGATTGCGTCAACAGCGGTGCCACCCTCAACCTTGTAGAAGTACACGTTGTCAACGAACAGGCTATTGCCACCAACAGGCTTATCGAACTTGAACTGGAAGATGTTGCTCCAATCGATACCTGCCGATTCGTACTCGCTGAGTGCGATATCCAGTGCATTCCACTGACCGGGAGTAAGCGCCTTGGCAATAACTTTCTCCTTACCCGGGCTGATCGGGGTAACAGAAACAGAGGTCATTTCTTGTGCATAGACATCAACGTGGAGATACTCCATACCCGTTGCATTGACAGCCGGAGCCAGTTCCCAACCGAGGTAGTTGAAGTTGGTGAAGTAGAATACGTGGTCGCCTTCAGCCAGTTCACCGGCAGTTACCTGTGTAGATTGTCCCCAACCACCGATATTGATACCGGGACCACCATCGAGTGCATCGCAGAATACAGGCACAGCCTGTTTGCCTGTGAAGTCAGGCGTAGGAGCCGGAGCCGGTGCAGCAAGCGTCTTTGCACTAACAGCAACAGGATCGGCAGCATTGCCCGCATCGTCCTTGGCAATTACGGAGAAGTTGTATTCTTTGTTCGGGAGCAATCCGGGAACAGTTACATTAACCGTTGCGCCACTTGCGCCACCGGCTGTTGCATAAACGTGATCGTTGGCAACAACTTCAACCATATAAGCGCCGGAGTTATCTTTAGCAGATACAGCAAGAACTACAGAGAAGATATCTTCCGAAACTTTTGCAGCCGTTACGTCGGTCGGTTTCTCGTTGTCAACCAAAGCTGTTGTACGGTAGAAATATACGTTATCGACGCAGATATGCTCGCCTACCAAGCCACCAGCCTGATAGCCCTCGATAGAATATTGGAAGAGTCTTGTCCAGTTATGCTCGCCAAAGTCTGCAAGGTCAAAGTCAAACGAGTTCCACTTCTCTGCCTCAAGAGTAAGTGTTTGTTTTGTATTATTGATAGCATCTGCATCGCCCGCAGTAATCGGACGGAAGGTAATCGTACCGGCAGCCGAAGCATATACATCAATGTGGATTTTCTCCATCGTAGCAACAGATGTCTCAGCAAACTGTACGCCAATCATACCATTGCGGTAGAGGTTGTAATGCAGGAAGTGATCTTCGCCTACAGTCTCTTCGGTCAGCGTAGGATTGTCCCACCAGCCTTCGTTGTAGGAGTTCAGCGAAGCAGGAGCGAATTCGTAAGCGTCGCTGTAGAGGCTCTTGACTTGTGCAGCCGGCCATGCGGGTACGGGTGCAGCGGTTGTAGGAACAATGTTGTGCTCCTCGGTAGTTACAGCCACGGTCTTGCTGTTGGCTGACTCGTTCTGAGCGACATCAATAGCGGTGACAGTGAAGTTGTATGCCGTAGCAGCAGTCAGACCTGCGATGGTGATCTTGCCGTTGTTAGGAGCATACTTGGCATCAATGCCATTGGTAGCATCCACAACGTGGAACTTGGATATACCCTGGTTGTCGGTAGCCTCAACGGCGAGAACAACGCTGTTCCAGGTCTTGCTGTCAAGCGTAGCCGAAACCATGACAGGAGCCTCGGTATCGGAAGCGGGAACCCATGCGTGGCCAAAGACTTGGAACTCAAACATCTTCATTCCCCACTGTGTGCCCGCCTTGGTGCTCCAGAAGCGTACGTAACGTACCTTCTGATAGTTGTCAAGCACAGCAGCACTCAGCATATCCGTACGGCCGTTGATACCCGGGTTGCTTGTGTAATCATAACCCAAAGCCCATGAGGTATTGTCAGCCGAGAAATCTACGTGGTAGTTCTGCGAGCAAGCGCCCTCAAAGTGAATAGTGATGAGGTCGATGTCGTAGAAGTCACCCAGATCAACTACAAACCAAGCGTCAAACGTACGGCTGGCATCATCCTCGGCAGTACCATTCGTAGGCGAGCCTTGATATACACTACCGTCATTGCCGTCAACGGCAAAGAATGCGTTTGTACCATTCGGCGTAAAGTCGGACTGAGCGATAATCTTGTTGTCGGTATCGATATTCGTGCTCAATGCCAGGTTGCTTCCTTCGTAGCCGAAGATCTCGATAGCAGCCGATTTCACCTCACCGGATTTGGCAACGATAGATGCGTTACCGACCTTGGCAGGTACATACTTGCCTTCAACCACAGCACCTGCATCGGCAGGACTGATCTCATACTCAATAGCAACTGTCATAGGAGCGTCATTCTGGTCTTTAGCAACCACATTGAGAGCTACACCTTCGCCCACCTTGGCTATGCCCGGAGCACTAAGTTCAATCTTAGTCAATGTGCTGACACCCGGCAGCAATACCTGGAACTCGTAGAACGACTGTCCCCACTGCGTGGCACGTAGCGTGCCGTGATATTTGATATATTGAGCTGTCACATTCTCACCAAGTTCGATGGTTTGCCAACCTGCTTGCGTCAAGTTGGTTTCCGTATAAAGCGGACTCCAGGACTCGCCATCGTTCGAATATGTCAATGCAAACTCTTTGCAGTATGCACCTTCCCATTTAATCTTAATGGTATTGAAGATACGCTTTTGTCCCATATCGAGCGTCCATGTCTCATCGTCGGTAGCAGAAGACTCCCAACGCGTACCTTCGTCGCCGTCAATAGCCAAAGCGGCATTTCCGCTGGAGGCTGTAGCCGATGAACCATTGCTGGCAAGAGCTAAATTGACATCATAGATCTCAGTCGGTTCGGCATCACCGCCGCCACCACCTTGTGTACCATCAGCATAATAAACGGTAAACGTGTAGGTAACGTCGCTGCATACAAACGTAAACTCATTCTCCAATGCGGGGAATGCATCCAGATGGAAGAACAGACCTGCACCTTCCGACTCAAACTGCGAAGCTTGAAGCGAAGTTGCGCCGAAGGCAGCCGAAGGCATAACTACGTGAATAGACGGTTTGCCGTTTCGCGTTTGCAGATTGTTGATAAATCCCGGAGCGGGCAGTTCGGGTGAGACTACGGCTTTATACTTTTCCGTATAGCCCTCACCTACGCCATTACCGAGCCATGCTACGCCACTCCAATCAATGGCGAAGCTCATCATGCTTGCGCACAAAAGTGCACATAAGAATGAAAGTTTTTTCATAATGGTTAATTTTTAAGGGTTGATTATTAGGGTAATTGTTTGTTGTTATATTTCGACATTTCGATATTTCGACATTTCGATATTTCGACATCGGCTGCGGGAGTTAATCGGGCAGCGTTACTTCGATGGTCTCTACGCAGTTGGCGGGCAGATGGATGGTAGCAAAGTAGTTACCCAACTGCAGGTTGAAAGAGCAAGGCTCTTGCGCGCGGTTGAGCATGTTGATTGCGTAGGATGTTTGATGTTTGATGTTTGATGTTTGACTGCTGACTGCTTTCTTCACCGCGCAGACATGCAGGTCGGGGTTATCGGCAATGGTGGTTACGCCAAGCGCGATGTCACCCGGGCGCATGGAGCGCGAGAAGTGACGGAAGGCGTAATGGTACGGGGTGAAATAGATGATATCGTTGTTGTAGTCAATCATCACTTGTGCACCGCAGTAGTTCTGTACGTGAGTCGGTCCGCCGATAGAGTCAAGCACGCTGTTCCAATCAATATACCCGGTCATCCAGTGGTTGACGCCATCAATGATATACTGTGCGTAACGGTGTACGGGCGAATATTTCGGGTGCCACTCAGGCCACCAGGGTGTCGAGTAAGCCCAATCGGTAGCGTTTTCGCCCCACCAGAATGCGTCGTTGTTGAACCATCCGGACTCCTGATAGCCGGCAAAATCGCTCACTCCGGGCCAACCGGGACGACCGAGATTATCCACACAACCTTCGGTGTGCATCAGGATCTTGTCGGGATAGAGTGCATGCAGCGAGTCAAGGATCTCGGGGAAGCAGGAAACGGTTGATCCGTACCAGTGCAAGGCGGTTCCGGCGGTATAGCGGTTGGCGTCGGCATTGCGGTCATAGACGGCAGCGGTATAACGATCCGCCTCGAAGGTATTCTGGTCGAAGCAGAAGATCTGCACGTCAGGAAAATCCTGCGCCAATGTGGGGCCGAGATACTTGCCGATGAACTCCGCTTCAGCGTCAGGCGTAAGATCCATGCTCTCCCACGAGCCGTCGTTGCCCATCGGTTCGTTCTCGGGCGTTACAGCCCAGAACTCGATACCTGCGTCGCGGTACGCCTGGAGGTACTTGGCAAAGTAGCGAGCGAATGCATCATAATACTTAGGCAGCAATGCTCCGCCACGGCGGTTGTCGTGGTCGTAGAAGAGGTTGTTGTCCTTCATCCATGCAGGTGCAGTCCACGGCGAACCGAGAAGACGCCAAGTGGGATCGGATTGCGAGGCTTTGATGTCCGCCACCTCGCGGATGAACTGATACATATCGAAACTCTCGTCTTTGATGTGCGGATAAACGGCTTTGTCCCAACCGTCCTGATGTACGGCGAGCGAGAAATACTTCAGCGAATCGTCGCCGGGTATGTCATCGTAGGAATAATGCCCTTTCAGGGTAAAATCGCTTGAACCGATAACCGTACGGGTAGCGGAGAAGTTCGCGCCTTCCTCGCCGAACAGTTCGTGAAGCACCATCTTACGCTGCTCGGGAGTAAGGCAAGCCAACACGAAAGCCGAACTCTCGGTGATGGATGCACCGAAGCCGTCAATCGTCTGGCGCTCGTCGGCAGGATTGACAGTTACCAGAGCCATAGGTGCTTTGCCCTTGCGGAAAGTGATATCGTCCTGCAGGGCATACTTGTCGCCCGCCTCGCTGGTGAGGCGTACCTCGGTAGTGGTAACGCGATTGCAAGCTGCAAGCGTAACCAGTAATGCGGAGATAAGATAAATGTTTTTCATTGCTTATAGTTCTTTTGAGGCGGGATTTCGAGATTACGAGATATCGAGATGTCGAGATGTCGAGATAACGAGATTCTGAAATCAACGCCTGATATATACGTCAATGTTCTTTATTTGTCCGTCACGAGCGAAGATGTGTTTCGCTGTGGATTGCGGGATAGTTGTGTTCTCTTCGCTGTCGGACAGGTGGTACGTAAATCGTGTGCCGCAATAGGTGAAGCTGAGTTTGCCGTCGCGGAAATCCGACTCGCGGAGCATGAGCGGGTTGATGCGGATAGCACCGTCGTGCACCTCAATGCCCAACTCGAACCAGCGGGAGAGTATATCCTCCTTAACCTGACCGGTCATTCCCGGCTGCTGCACACCTGCCATAGCCGGCGTGTGGCTGTACGCATCGAACGGGAACGAGCCGTACTGCTCGGGAGACTTGTGCAAGCCGAGACCTTCCTTGATTGCACGATATTGAGAAATGAGGCGATCACGCGCTGGATTCGGCGTCAGCCAATCTTGGCTGACAGACCGGATGTTCTCACCTACGGCGAGAAGGAGTTTGCTAACCATGTGCCAGTAGATAGAGCCGAGACCTTCGTACTTGTAGAACGTGCCGCTACGTCCGGTGAAGGCGTGGTGGTGGAACACCTGTTCGTACAAAGACCCTACTCCGGCTCTCCCCTCGTTGG
>Ga0247610_10001288_pt1 | contig 31378 bp, 22 predicted proteins | sample 174DNAGHGhighgp2_FD_193483 | JGI IMG/M metagenome (GOLD analysis project Ga0247610, IMG submission 193483) | Sheep rumen microbial communities from Palmerston North, Manawatu-Wanganui, New Zealand - 1742 DNA GHGhigh gp2 | ecosystem: Host-associated > Mammals > Digestive system > Stomach > Rumen...
TTCATGCGTAGCGGTGATGGAGGGCAACGAGCCCGTCGTCATCCCCAACAGCGAAGGCCACCGCACCACACCGTCCATCGTGGCGTTCGTGGGCGACAACGAAAGAAAGGTCGGTGACCCTGCAAAACGTCAGGCTATCACCAACCCCACAAAGACCATCTTCTCCATCAAGAGATTCATGGGCGAGACTTACGATCGCGTGACCAACGAGATCAGCCGCGTGCCCTACATCGTGGAGCGTTCGGGCAACAACATGCCAAAAGTGAAGATCGACGACCGTTCTTACACGGCTCAGGAGATTTCCGCCATGATTCTGCAAAAGATGAAGAAAACGGCAGAGGATTATCTCGGTCAGGAAGTGACGGAAGCCGTCATCACGGTGCCCGCTTACTTCAGCGATTCTCAACGTCAGGCCACCAAGGAGGCTGGCGAGATCGCAGGTCTGAATGTGAAACGTATCATCAACGAGCCTACCGCAGCCGCTCTGGCTTACGGTTTGGACAAGAAGAAGTCCGACTCCAAGGTGGCCGTCTTCGACCTCGGCGGCGGTACCTTCGATATTTCCATCTTGGAACTCGGCGACGGTGTCTTCGAGGTGAAATCCACCAACGGTGACACGCACCTCGGCGGCGACGACTTCGACCACAAGATTATCGATTGGTTGGCCAACGAGTTCATGAAGGACTACAATGTGGATTTGCGCAAAGACGCTATGGCTCTGCAACGCCTGAAAGAGGCTGCTGAGAAGGCTAAGATCGAGCTCTCCAGCTCCAACTCCACGGAAATCAACCTGCCGTACATCATGCCGATCGACGGTGTTCCGCAACACTTGGTGCGCACTCTCACCCGTGCTCAGTTCGAGCAACTTTGTGACGACCTGATCCGCGCCACCATCGAACCTTGTAAGAAGGCTTTGGCCGATGCAGGCTACAAGACCTCCGATATTGACGAGGTGATCCTCGTGGGCGGCTCCACCCGTATCCCCGCCATCCAGAAGGTGGTGGAAGACTTCTTCGGCAAAGTGCCCTCCAAGGGCGTCAACCCCGACGAAGTGGTGGCCATCGGTGCTTCCATCCAAGGCGGCGTGCTGAGTGGCGACGTGAAAGACATCCTCTTGCTGGATGTGACCCCGCTGTCACTCGGTCTGGAAACCCTCGGCGGTGTGATGACCAAGCTCATCGACGCCAACACCACCATCCCGACCAAGAAGTCACAGGTGTTCACCACCGCAGCCGACAACCAGACCTCTGTGGAGATCCACGTGCTGCAAGGTGAGCGTCCCATGGCGGCTCAGAACAAGAGCATCGGCCGTTTCCACCTGGATGGCATTCCGGCAGCTATGCGCGGCATCCCGCAAATCGAAGTCACCTTCGACATCGACTCCAACGGTATCCTCAACGTGACGGCTCACGACAAGGCTTCCGGCAAGGAACAGAAGATTAGAATCGAGGCTTCCTCTGGCTTGAGCGACGACGAAATCAAGCGCATGAAGGCCGAAGCTGAGGCTAACGCCGATGCCGACAAGAAGGCCAAGGAAGAGATCGACAAACTGAACAACGCTGACTCTTTGGTGTTCAACACCGAGAAACAGCTCAAGGAGTTCGGCGACAAGATTCCCGCTGACGACAAGGCCAAGATCGAGGCTGCGGCTGCCAAGCTGAAGACCGCGCACGATAACAAGGACTTCGCCACCATTGACAGCGCAACGGCAGAGTTGCAGAGTGCTTGGAACGAGGCATCCCAGAAGATGTACGCCGCACAGGGCGGTGCCCAACAGCCTGGCGCCGACTTCAACGGCGGCTTCAACCAACAGGCCGGTCCGCAAGGCGGTGCCAACAACGGCGGCAGCGACCCTGAGGTGCAAGATGTCGATTTTGAGGAGGTGAAATAATATCACGAAAAATCCGAAGGGGCGAATGATCATTCGCCTCTGCATTATTCCCAAACACGGGTGCTGATTTGTTGTCAGCACCCGTGTTTTTTTCGAGACGGGGCAGCTGTTGCGCCCGCATTGGCAAGGGGTAGGCAAGTATATGGCAAGGATATGGCAAGTATATGGCAAGGATATGGCAAGTATATGGCAAGGATATGGCAAGGATATCGCAAGGATATCGCAAATGTTTATGCTATGCCGACTACTTGCCAAATGCTGCTCAAGTCGTGCTCTACTACGACTCAAGTATTTGCTTATGAATTTTGGTAGGGGGTATCTGACAAAAAGAATGAAGTTGGCTATTTTCCTGCAACTTCGTCCCTTAACCCAATGCGATAGACTTTCTCGCCGTCATCGTGAGTGACCGTGATGAGAATCTGCTCGGTGCTCTTTTCGATGCTCACCGTGGCGTTTGGGGATTGTGTTTCAGCGGAGACATCGGGGATGCGCGTGGGGTCGTCGCAAGCGTATGTGTATTCCGTGATGTCGGGGTTAAAGCCAGGCATCGGTTTTCCGTCAATGTTGAGGTAGGAGAGACGTTTGTTGTATATCATCTCGATGTCGTCAACGACGAGCTTGTCGCCACTATTTCCGCCTTTTGCGATTTTGTTCGTGGAAAAGCTGATAAGAATATAGGAAGGGGTGCGCGAAGTGCTCTTCACCACTTGATTCTGCTCGTCATAATAGGTGAATTTGTATTTGTAATGATGCCATTTCTGGTCGTTCGGATCTTTGAAATAACAGTATGAGTTGCCGATTTTGCCCTTTTGTGCAGTGGAAGCGGTGTGTGTGGGGACATCCCGATAGGAGACGTTTCCATGCAAGATGAATTTGGCACTGGCCACGTTGGAGGGCTTTTTCATCTCGAACTTGCACCAGAAATAGACGGAATCGGGACGACCGGTGAACGTCATGGACGCCTTGTGCCCCATCTTGTTGTCCTTGTCCGTGTAGGTGTAGTTCTCCGGACTGTTGCCGTCAGGAGAAACGAATTGCATTTGTCCAGTGGTGAGGACCCCGTTGGCCAAATTGCCGGAAATAGAGGTGCTGTAAATCTCGCAGCCGTAGCCTGTGTGACCAGTTACACGGTTGCTGTGATTTTTCTTCAAAGGTCCGCAACCCCACGAGTAAATGCCCTTCAGCTGACAGTCGCCGTCAGAGAAAGAATGCCAGTATTTGGGAATAGCATTGCCCTTGTCAGTACTGTTCCACTGCTCGAAATTAGCGTTAGGAATCTGCGTTTGTGCCGATAGGCCTACTACAGCCAACATTAAACCTAAAATAAAACCAACTCTTTTCATCATATTATCTTATTATAGTATTATCTTAATCTTGTTATTTTTATCATCTTATCATCTTATCTAAAAAAGCGTCTTATAAAATTCCGTTAGATAAACACGCCAGTTGCGCCAGGTGTGTCCACCAACAGAACTGTACATTGTGTAGGGGATGTTTTTGCGTTGTATCTTGTTGCGCAAACCGTTGATTTTGCCGTAGAAAAAGTCGGTGCGGCCGGCAGCAATCCAATAATGGGCGTATGCGCTGGTAGGCACCTGCTTGTGTCCGGCTACAGGGGAAAACAACCCGACGGCTGAAAAGGTGCTGTCGTACAGAATGGCAAGGTTGGCCGATTGTTTGGCTCCCAATGAAAGCCCAGCGACGGCACGACTTCCTTTTCTGTTGGAAAAATGGTAGATGCCGCTCAAATAGCTGTCCATCTCAGGATAGATATGCTCGAACTCCATCTTGTTCCACGAACCGTAGTGCATAATGTTCTCCATTAATCCGATGTCCTCGCCTTGGGAAACAAGGCACTCGGGATTGGCGTCTGGCATCACCAGAATCATCGGGTTTGCCTTTTTCTGCGCGATAAGGTTGTCCAAAATTTGTGCGGCCCGCCCGCGGTCGATCCAGGCCGTTTGGTTGCCGTTCAGACCATGCAGGAGGTAAAGTACAGGTAGTTCCTGTTGGCCATCAGCGTATTGCGGAGGCGTATAGACGATTACGGGCCGGTCTTTACGGTCGGCAGTGCCCTTGAATACCAGCGTGTCCATTTTGCCGCGCAACTTTTCGCTCACGTATAGGTCGGTTTGCGGGGTGCCATTGATGATAAAGACACTTTTCTTGTCATCACGAACACGGATGGAGTCTGGATTTGTGGGGTCTGGGAGACACACTCCGTCTATATCGAATTGATAGGTATAGACTTCCGGAGGCAGCGGAGGAGTGGTGTAGCTCCAAACGCCATTGTCGTCCCGTTGCATCTTCACCGAATGATAACTCTCGCTCACGATGGTTTTGATCTCTTTGCGCAATTCGCCGTCGAAGACCAGTTTCACGGATTTGGCGTCAGGGGCAAAATAACGGAACACAACCGATCTGTCCTCTCGAATGGTGAGGTTTTCCAAAAGGCTCTCCTGCGCGCGTGTTGAGAATGAAGACATAGCAAGCAGGAAGCATGCTAATAGACTACGAAAAACACTATTTGGATTGCTCATGATCTTTGATAGCTTCGAATAACATTGACTCAAATTGGGTGATGGAATTGTCAATGCTATATTTCAAGGCAGATTCTTGATAGACTTTTTCCATTCTCAGCCGCTCTTCGGTGTTATCGAGCCAATAGTCGATAGCGCGAGCGAGGTCTTGTGCATCGCCTGCTTTGAAAAGACTGCGTTCGTCGAGGGCGAACTGCGTGGTGGCGGAGTGCGAGCTGTTGGCGATGACGGGCACCAATCCCGTAGCAATCGCCTCGATGCAGGAAATGGCCTCCGATTCCATGTCGGCGGCATGTACGTAAAGGTCGGCCTGCGAGAAGAGATCGATGAGTTCGTCGCGTTTCAGGTAGAGGAATTTCGGCTTTATCGGAAGCGTTTCGCCCACTTTTTCGTAACGAGTTTGCATCGGGCCGTGACCGGCGAAAACCAGCTGAATACGGTCGGCGTACTTGGAGTATGGTACAGCGCGCATGATCAGCTCCTGTCCCTTCTCACGTGTGAGTCGTCCTACCATCAAAAGCAGGAATTTTCCTTTGTATTCCTCGTATTTCTCTGTCCGGTGACCGGCGATGTTGCGCTTTCCCGCCTCAATGAACGGTTCTTGGATGCCGTTGCTGATGGGGTGCAGCTTGGCCTTGAAGCCGTGCGACTTCACCTCGTTGGCCATGAACTGCGACGGACAGTGCACGTGCTGTACACGGTCGTAAATAATCTTTCTGAACCACAAGTAAAACAGATGTGTTATCCAGCCCACCTTGTGCAGACCAAAGATATTGGCAGTGATACTTTCCGGTTGCAGATGAGCGGCAGCGGTGCACGTCTTGCCGATCTTCTCGCAATATCGTTGCGCCCTCTTCTCCAACGCGAAGGGCAGGAAACAGTGCACCACATCGGCCCAATCCACGGCAGCATGGATAGTGTGCGTAGTATATCTACCGCGGAATTGTGCGAAATAGAAGTTGTGCTTGTTCAGCAACGGTTGGAAAATCGGAATGCGGAGGAAATGCACGGAATAGATGTTTTCATCCGCTTCTGCTGAATGGTTGGCGGTTAAAATGCGTACCTCATGACCACGCTTGCGCAACTCTGACGCATACCGCTGCGCCGAGATGCTGGTCCCGTTGTTGTTCGTGTAATATGTGTCAATGACAAAAAGAATCTTCATACGCGATTTTTATTGGTGAACCGATGCCGTTTTTACCAAAATCAAACTCCGGATGAACCGAAATTGATATTTAAATAGCTGATATAAAGTGGCTTGAGAATAACAAAGCAAGATGAATGACAACTTCCCATTTCTGGCAAAAATACAAAATTTTCTAATTGACAAATACTTACAGATAAATTGTATCTTTGCGACGTTTTTGATTATTGTATATATTTCATATAAAACAATGAATGTCAGTATATTCGAAATATTAATGTTGCTCTGCTTTGCATGCAGTTGGCCCTTTTCTATTGTTAAGGCACTTCGCACAAAAGTGGTGATCGGCAAGAGCCCTGTCTTCATGTCCATTATAGTGTTGGGCTATGTTTTCGGCATCTTGCATAAAATTTTCTACCATCCTGACGCAGTGGTTTTTTTGTATCTGTTTAATTTATTGATAGTTTCGTTTGATTTGTCGCTCTATTTCAAATATATTGAACAGAATCGGCGCGACCTCCATTCTGAGCAATAATAGTCATGATACGTCTGCTTGTCATTCTTTTGCTGATTTTAGCCAACGGCTTTTTCTCGATGAGCGAAATTGCCATCGTTTCGTTTAAAAAGATTCGTATCGAAAAATTTGCGGAAAGATTCCCCAAAGCTGTTCGCAAAGCATTATATTTGCAGGATCATCAGGAGGAATTTTTGGCCTCCATCCAGGTTTGCATTACCCTGATCAGCTTGCTGACAGGTTTTATCGGCGGTTCAGCGTTGGCTCCTTATCTCGAAGTGGTGTTTCTCTGGATGCGTATGTCAGCCCCGTTAGCTGCCACAGCGGCGCTTATTATAGGTTTCGTCATCGTCACTTTCATCACCATCGTGCTGGGCGAACTTGTTCCTAAAACCATTGGGCTTTCTAATCCGGAGCGTGTTTCCATTGCGGTGGCACCAATCATGAATTTTATCCGCATGATTTTCAAACCCGTTGTGAAAGCACTTTCTAATACAACGGTGTTGATAGACAGGATTTTAGGGGTTAAAGCTAACAATGACCACCTCACCGAAGACGAGCTTTTGGATATCATCAAGGAGGCTGGTGAAACAGATGTGATTGAGGAAGAACAGAGCGAGATGCATGAGAATATTTTCTCTTTCGCTGACAAACGCGCCATCCATATCATGATCCATCGTTCCGAAATTGAGTGGATTGATGTGAATCTAACCCGTGAAGAGTTCATCAACCAACTGTTTGATTGTTCCGTTAGCCGTGTGCTTGTGTGTGACAAACATGTGGAGAACTATCTCGGAGTGTTGAATATCAAGGACTATTTCAAAGAATTGCATAAAGATGAGAATGTGGATGTGCGTTCAATGTTAGACGAGCCGTTGGTGTTTACGGAAAATACTGATGCCCAGGATATTCTGACGGAGTTTCGGAGGTCACAGTACTATTTTGGTATCGTGGTCGATGAATTTGGCGACTTGGCCGGTATTGTCACTTTGCACGATATTTTAGAGAGTATTGTCGGGGAAATGCCTGAAGAAGAGGAGATTGTGGAACCCGATGTCACCGAATGTGACGATCATTCAATGCTTGTGCGCGGCGATGCTCCCATTGACGTGCTTACGGATGTCATTGATGGCTACGAGGTTGATTATGACGAAATTGACTACTCTACAGTGGCTGGTTTTGTAGTCGATCATCTGGAAACCATTCCGAAGGAGGGTGACACTTTCGAGTTTATGGGATGTCAGATCGAAATAGTCAGAATGGACCACAACCGCATTGATGAGGTTCGCATCCGATCGAACGAGACCACGAAGGATTAAGTCCAATTAACTTTCCTATCGACGATCAGTCAATAACCGAAAATGGCGAAGAGATGAAAAGGTACAGACGTATGCTCGCAATAACAACATGGATGTTCGTCTTTCTGATGAATGTGTCGTTTGCGCAAAATATTGATAGCGTGAATGTTGTGAATGAGGAGACCTTCCTTCCGATGGCCACGGGTTACGAATGGATTACCTATCGTGGAAAGTTGGATGTGACGGATCCGGGAGGCACACATTCCTGCAACTTCTACATGGTGAACAGGATAGACAGCATTCTCTACCTGAATCTTCATGCTATGGGAATAGAGATTGCCCGTGTCGTGCTTACTCCCGACAGCATCACATACGTGAATAAGCTGACCTATCAATATTACCAAGGAACCTACGAACCCTTTCGCAAAGTCTTTCCATTTCCTGTTGACTTTCAATTAGTTCAGTCGATGGTTAACGGCGATACAGAGAAGTTGCCGCAAGGCCAGGGGCTCTCTTTTGAGTATTCCAATTTCGAGCCAGTGGACAGTGTTAGCGTGTTCTTTACAGAATTTACTTTCAAGGAGTTAAATCGTTTGATTGAGGCTAATGGAAAGATTAAAGTGCTCCGTTTGAATGTTCCGGGCGTGACCAATATCAAGATTCCTGAAAGTTTTGAACGCATTGAGCCGTAACATGTCAGAACCACTTTCTTCCTTGAAAATAAAAGCTTTGGCTCATGATGCCGGTTTTCAGAAATGCGGCATTGCGAAGGCGCATGTCCTGACCGAGGCTGCTGCAGATTTCCGAAACTCCATCGACAAAGGCTATCACGCGGAGATGCACTTTCTTGAACGCGATATCGACGGCCGCTTCTCTCCTGAGACACTGCTTCCTGATTGCAAATCCGTCATTGTTGTGACTTATAACTACTTGACAGACGCTCATCCCAAGTCCAACCGTTACCGAATGGCACGTTACACCTGGATTCAAGATTACCATATCTTGGTGAAAGAACTGCTCCAAAAGTTAGCAGATGGTATTCTAAAATATTATCCCACAATTAAATACAGAATCACGGTTGATAGTTCTGCTATTTCTGAGAAGCGTTGGGCAATGGAGGCTGGAGTAGGATGTTTGGGCAAAAACGGATTGATACACAATGAATTCGGGTCTTTTTTCGTGATTGGAATACTACTTTTGGATCGATTTTGCGACAATTATGACCCATCTTTGCCGAAATCCGACTGTGGAAGTTGTGAGATTTGTGTCAATAGTTGTCCCGTAGATGCTTTATCAACCCCTTTTCAGGTTGATGCGCGTCGGTGTGTAGCATACCATAACACTGAGGATAAAACACCGAATTACAATGAGTTAGCGAAAGAAAAATACCTCTTTGGCTGTGATATTTGTCAGGAGGTCTGCCCCCGGAACAAAAAAAAAATCAACAATCCGCTGAACATATCAAAAACTTCTGTATTTTTGCCGCTCGAAAATGATGACTTGGAAACGCTAAGCGAGTCGGATTTTAAGCGTTATTTTTCGGATACTTCGATTCTGAGAAGGAAGTATGCAAGATTTCGTTCTTTGATAGAAGCAAAAAGGCAACAAGAGCATCTTTGTAGAATGGAACCACAAGAAATTATCCCATACGCCAAGAAAGTGTTAAGCGAAGAGGCCGAAGCGGTGTCAAAGCTCACTGATTATGTGGATGATCATTTTGTGAGAGCTGTTCAAGAGATTATCGAGTGCAAAGGTCGCGTCGTGGTGACGGGCATAGGCAAGAGTGCCATCATCGGGCAGAAGATTGTCGGAACGTTCAATTCCACAGGTACTCCCGCAGTGTTTATGCACGCTGCCGATGCTGTTCACGGAGACTTGGGCATCATCCAGAAAGATGACATTGTGGTCTGCATCTCCAAAAGCGGGAATACACCAGAAATTGCGTTGTTGATCCCGTTTTTGAAAGCCAACGGGAACTTCCTCATCGCGATAGTCGGTGCTATGGATTCACTCCTGGCGAAAGAAGCTCATTGTGCGTTGAATTGCACGGTGACGCGGGAGGCAAGCCCTAATAATCTGGCCCCGACCAGTAGCGCAATGGCTCAGTTGGCAATCGGCGACGCTTTGGCGTCAACGCTCATCAAGATGCGCGGATTCTCGACAGAAGATTTCGCTAAAGTGCATCCTGGTGGCATCCTCGGAAGGAGAACCCGTTTGAAAGTCATGGACTTGTACAAACTTAACGAAGTCCCCTCCGTTAGCGTTGAGGCCAATATGCAGGAGATTATACTGGAAATCTCTGGCAAACGCTTAGGTGTGACAGCAGTCGTTGAGGATGACAAGGTGGTGGGCGCCATCACAGATGGAGACCTTCGCCGTGCTATCCAGCATCATCAGGAAATTATGTCGTTAAAAGCCAAAGACATAATGACCCGTGAACCTAAAACCATCCACGAGAACACCCTCGCTGTGGATGCGTTGCAGATGATGAAAAATTACCAAATCACGAACATCTTCGTGGTGAGTGAAGAAGGTAAGTATCTGGGTGTGATTCACATCCATGACATCATCAAGGAGGGTATTTATTAAGCCCAGGTGGCGGAATGGTAGACGCGCTACATTCAGGGTGTAGTATCCGAACGGATGTGCAAGTTCGACTCTTGTTCTGGGCACCCATCAGAAAGACGGTTCATTGACCGTCTTTCATTGTTTTAATCGATGACAATATGGCAAAACTGTTTATTGTTCCAACCCCGATAGGGAATCTCGAAGACATAACCCTTCGTGCGCTCAACATATTGAAAGCCGCCGATTTGATTCTCTGCGAAGATACCCGCACTACCAAGAATTTGCTCCACCATTATGAGATAGAGGGCAAAAAGTGCATGGCGTACCATATTTTCAATGAGCACCAACAGGTGGAAAACTACATTCGAATGATTCAGCAATGTGAGACCGTTGCGTTGGTGAGCGATGCCGGCACTCCGGGTATCTCGGATCCGGGATTCCTGCTCGTACGCGAGGCCCTCAAGCAAGAAGTTGAAGTGGAATGCCTTCCGGGTGCCACTGCCTTCGTGCCAGCGCTCGTGCAGTCGGGGTTCCCTTGTAGCAGCTTTTATTTCTTCGGATTCCTACCTCACAAAAAAGGGAAGGAAACCCTGCTCAAACGTTTTGCGGAGATGGAAGAAACCGTCATCTTCTATGAATCACCGCATCGTCTGCTCAAAACATTGGCGAAAATGACTGAAATCATGGGCCCAGACCGACCCGTTGCCGTGGCTAAGGAGCTGACGAAAATCCATGCTTTTACTTTTAGGGGAACATTGTCCGAAGCAATTCAACATTTTGACAATCAACCTGTAAAGGGAGAGTTCGTGATAGTTGTTTGATATGGGTGCAGTACTAACTATGAAAACAAAATAATAATTGACGGAAGTGTGGGGAGATAGGCACCATATTCATTAACTATTCTCTGCGTTCTCCCCCTTTAAACAAGTTGAATGATTTTTTATCTTAAAAAACAAAGTATTGCATTTTCTTTTTATTCATTACCTGCTATCACCTCCTTTCTATTATTTTATGATGAGTTTTTTTGTGACTTTGCCCGTACGGGTGGTCGCTTGAATGAGGTATAGGCCTGAGGTGACTCCCGTGATGTCCAATCTTTCCCCGTCGTTCACCTGCTCCCACTTGCGCACGATTTGCCCAGTAAGGTCGTAGAGGCTGACCACGACACCTTCCTCGCAAAGATTCCAGCGGAAAAAGCTTGCGGTAGGGTTGGGGTAGGGGCTTGGACCGTTGGGGATGGTCGGTTCCTCAACACCAACATCGTCCTCCTCGTTCTCCTGTTCTTGCCGCTTGGTGATGACAATGTTATTAAGTTGCGTGTTGCCACTGCCAGCTGCGGCCAAGAGCCATCTTACATATCGCGTCTCTTCGGAAAGTAAGTAGGGCCCCAAATGGCTGAATGATTCAGTGCTGATGTCGGTCTCGTTTAGGGAGGCCACTGTGTTCCACTGTGTTCCGTTCGCCGATTCACTGACAATAAATGTGATTCCACTGTATGACGAAGGTGTTCCGCTCTTCACCCCTTTCAAATCGAAGAACAAAGTGTCGGGAGAACTGTCCAAATGGGCGGTGAGGGTGGCCGTTCCCGCGTTTTTCGACTCGAACTTCACCGATCCGTTCGCATAGGAACTGCCAAGCTTGTTGCTCCGGAACCCATCCATGGTTTTAATATCGGCATGGGTGGATTCGCTGTTGCTTGAGATGTTGAACGGCAAGATAACCAGTGAGTTGGTGTCGATGATGGTGTATTGTACCGTCAATATCTGGCTGTTGTACATGTTGTTTTTCTTTGCGAAAGCCTTTAGGGTGCAGTTCGAGTTGATGTGTATCGTGTCCAAAAACGGGTTGGATTGTTCGGTTGGAATGCTCCCGTCCAAAGTGTAGTAGATGGATGCTCCATCGGTGGCGCATTCGATGTTGACCTGCTGCGGTGCATAATAGGTGCCTCCCGAAGGGGTCACGGTTGGAGTGGCGACCGTCTCGAGAACTACTTGCTCCCCTTCCACGATGGAGAGGTCGTCCAGTCGGTAATCTACATTCGCCAAGTTGGAGAACCGAAGATGGAGGTGCGGGTGTGACGGAATGTCTGGGAAGCTGACGCGGTACCATTTCGAAGTGCCGGTGCCGGTCGGCAAGGTGTCAGCCATGGGAACTCTTATCCATACCATACTGTCGGTTGAGAACTCTACCACAAAGTTGCTGCCATCCTCTGAAGTGGTCTTGCGAAGGCCGCAGTGTAGCGTCACAGTCAATTGTGCGGACGAGGTGTTCAGTCCGGAAATCTGGAGCCATTTGCTCGTGTTGTTGATCATAGCGTTTCCACCCCCGGAAGCTCCGGCGTAACCTGTTGAGGCATTGGAAGAACGGATGTCGCATGTGCCGTCACCCAAGTAGGAGACAGTGTTGTTTTGCCAACCTGTGTAGTTCTGAATGAGGGTGTTGGACGTTGGAGAGCCGAAGTTTTCTTCATATAACACGGTCTGCCCGTAAAGATTTGCTCCCATCCCTATCAACATCACCATTGCTGCGATTCCTGTTTTAATGCGAGTAAATTTTTGTTTCATTTCTGTTTTTTTTTCAAGTTGAACGAATCCTTAATCAAAACCACTGCAAATGTATAATAATTTTAATTACAAATCAATTTTTATTTATTATTATTATCAAAAATAATTTCAACAAACTGATTTATAGACAAGTACAAAAAACAAACGTGCTAAATATTAACGAAAAATAGTTAATATTATTTTTTAAATTAAGAATATAATGTTAAAAATCGGGGTGCGAAAAACAGGGGAGGAGGTCAAAATCGCGCTATTTGGCGCATTTGGCTGCAATTTCTTGCATAAGCCACATCGGAGTTGAGGTGGCGCCGCAGATGCCGATGGTTTCCGTTTTTGACAAGTCGAGGCTTTCTACTTGATCTACTTGGGTAATCATGTGGCTTTGCGGATTGTGTTCCTTACATATATTATATAAGTATAGTCCGTTGGAACTCTTCTCGCCGGAAACGAACAGAATTACATCGAATCGGGTGGCGAATTCGGCGATTTGCTTGGCACGGGATGAGACTTTCCGGCAAATAGTGTCATGGAATTCAAACCAGTCGTCATGCCCTTGTGACTTATAGCGCGAGTGGATTTGATCAATCAGCTGGTTGTAGAGCTCCAAACTTTGGGTGGTCTGTGAGTAGAGGATTGAGGGACGGGAGAAATCAATGCACTCAATATCAGCGATTGAAGAGAGCACGATGCCGGTATTATCAGTCTGACCGAGCAATCCGACGACCTCAGCGTGGCCTTTTTTTCCGAAAATCAGGATTTGTCGGTCTTTGCCGGATGTGTGGTAGGCGTCAAGGATGCGCTTTTGGAGTCGCAGAACCACGGGGCATGTGGCGTCGATCAGACGGATGTGGTTCTGTTCGGCGATGCGGTAGATTTCCGGTGGTTCTCCATGGGCGCGGATGAGCACAGTGGTGTTGTGCAGGTTCTTGAACTGCTCGTGCGTGATGATTTCCAGCCCCAATGCTGAAAGACGGCTCATCTCCTCGTTGTTGTGGACAATGTCGCCCAAACAGTAAAGGAAATGGTGCTCAGTCAGGTACTTCTCGGCGGTGTTGATGGCGTTGGTGACGCCAAAGCAGAAGCCCGAATTCTCATCGATGACGACTTGTTTGGCCATGATTACCAATTGTCGGGGAAGAGGGAATCTACGAATTCCACGCGGTTGAAGATTTGCAACTGGTGGATCTTCTCGCCTACGCCGATATACTTGATGGGGACTTGGAACTGGTCGGAGATGCCGATGACGACACCGCCCTTCGCGGTTCCGTCCAACTTGGTGATGGCCAGTGCGTTGACTTCTGTTGCGGCGGTGAATTGCTTGGCTTGTTCGAAGGCGTTTTGGCCAGTAGAGCCGTCCAGGACCAAGAGCACCTCGTGCGGGCCGTCGGGCACGAGTTTGCGGATGACGTTCTTGATCTTGACGAGTTCGTTCATGAGGTTGACTTTGTTGTGGAGACGGCCGGCAGTGTCGATGATGACGACTTGGCTCTTGTTGGCGATGGCGGACTTGACGGTGTCGTAGGCCACGGCTGCGGGGTCAGAGCCCATCTTCTGCGCCACGACGGGCACATCGCAGCGGTTGCCCCATTCTTTGAGCTGGTCGATGGCGGCGGCGCGGAAAGTGTCGGCGGCACCCAGCGTGACGGAGTAGCCATGCTGTTTGAACTGGTAGGCCAGTTTGCCAATCGTGGTAGTCTTGCCAACGCCGTTCACGCCGACCACAAGGATAATGTAGGGCGTGTCCATTTCGGGAATGACGAAGTCGTTCTCCTTCTCGAGGTCGTTTTCGAGCAACAAGCCGGCGATTTCCTCCTTGAGAATCATGTTCACTTGGTTGGTTCCTAAGTACTTGTCTTTGGAAACGCGCTTCTCGATACGGTCGATGATCTTGAGGGTGGTTTCGATGCCCACATCGGAAGTGACAAGCACCTCTTCCAGATTGTCAAGCACTTCATCATCGACTTTGGATTTGCCAACGATGGTTTTTGCCAGCTTTTTGAAGAAGTTTTCCTTGGATTTCTGCAAGCCTTCATTCAGTTCCTGTTTCTGCTCCTCGTTGATTTCGCTTTTTTTATCTTTTTTGAAAAATGAAAAGAATCCCATACGTTTGAATTTTTCGCAAAAGTACGATTTTTATTGATACGATGATACGATGATACGATGATACGATGATACGATGAAAAGATGAGGAGATGAAAAGATGAGGAGATGAAAAGATGAGGAGATGAAAAGATGAGGAGATGAGAAGATGAAAAGATGAGAAGATGAAAAGATGAGGAGATGAAAAGATGAGAAGATAAGAAGATGAAAAGATGAGAAGATGAAAAAGGCGCAGGGTATTTTTAATATCCTGCGCCTTTTCATTCTTAATTTTGAATTCTTAATTCTTAATTCTTGATTACCTTCCGAACGGCCATGATATTCCCGTTCGTCACGGCTTTCACGAAATAGACGCCGGCGGCGTAATGGGACAGGTCGATTTGGGTTTGGGCGGACGAACCGTTTGCGTCGGTCCGTAGAGGGTGTGTCATAAGTCTGTTTTGGTAAAAATTGCTATTTGATTATCAGATAGTTACAAATCGAAAAATGCCGATTTTTGGACTTTTGACACACCCTCTACACCGTCCGTTGATAGTAACAACCTTCCGAATGCGTCAAACAATTGGAATTCCACCGCCCCTTTTTGTACATTGTTCATTGTACATTGTACATTGACCACGCCGGTGGTCGGATTGGGATACACCGTCATGGATGCACCGAGGTTGTGGTCGTCTATGCCGACGGTAATGGTCAGATGCAGGGTCACCACGGAGTCGCAGCCGTGGATGGTTTGGAGGGTCTGGGTGTAGTCGCCGGAGGCGCAATAGCTTTCGGAGTTCCAAGTGTAGCAGGGCTCTTCCGTTGTGATGGAGAATTCGGAACTCACGGACGGGTTGACGGTCAAGTGCAGTGTCACCACGGAGTCGTAGCCGAGAGTTGAGGAGAAGGTCTGCGTGTAGTTGCCGCTTGCCGTCAGGGTCTGGCCGTTCCAATCGTAACTGTCGCACGCGCTGACGGTTTCCTCTGCCATTACCGGAACTTGGTTGTAAACGATGTTGGATCGTGCGCCCGTGTGCGTGATGTCACGGGTGTGTTGCACGCAGCCCTCTGTCATCACCACCTCGATTTGGTAGAAGAGAGCGTCGCCCGACGGGTTGTTGTCGGTGAAGGACGTCAGCGTGGAAGGCATCGTCTGGATGAGCTGCAGGTTGTTGTTGGCGGTGCCGCGATAGAGTTTGTAGCTTGCAAATTCGAGGCCCTCGTAGGGTGTCCATATCAGGTTCCAGCTGTTGCCGAGCCCTTGGTTGATGGTGAGATGCACGGTTTTGTGGTATCCGCTCATCGGGGTCTCGCCGCCGCAGGTGTCAGCCGCCGTGATTTTGTAACGCCAAGCCCTGACGGACGGGTCGGCGGTGGTGTCCGCGTATGCGTTGCCACTGCCGGCGGGGATGACGGCGAGCGGCTCGAAGATATTGGCCTGCCCGTTCTCGCGGTAGAGGCGGTATTCGGCGACATCGGTGTCGGCGAGCGGTTCCCAAACCACGAGGTTGTGCTGGTCTTCCACCCCCACCATGCAGAGGGCCGGGGTTTCGGAAATCTGTGCGCTGCCGCCCACCTGCACCATCTCAGAGACGCCTTCGCATCCATAGGCGTCCGTGGCGGTGACCCAGTAGAAGCCGGCTTCGCTGACGGTGACGGCAGGATCGGTCGATCCCGTGGACCATGCGAAGCTGCTGTAGTTGCCCGGCACCGTCAGCGTGGCAAATCCGTCCCCACAGGCGGCCAGATTGCTGGTCACAGAAATCACCGGTGTAATCGCGGGTACAATGGTCAGGTGCAGTGTCACCACGGAGTCGCAGCCGTTGGCGGCAGTGAAAGTCTGGGTGTAGTCGCCGGTGGCCGTGTAGGTTTGGCCGTTCCAGACGTAAGCCGTGCAGGTGGAATCCGCGAACGCCACTTGCACGGAGGGGTTGACGGTCAGATGCAGCGTCACGATGCTGTCGTTCCCGTTGACTGCGGTGAAGCTCTGCGTGTAATTGCCCGACTGCGAATAGGTTGCCCCGTTCCACGTGTAGCTGTCGCAGGCGGTGGCGGAGAACTCCGTGACGATGGCGTCCTCTAAGGTGAGGTGCAGGGTGATGACCGAGTCGCAGCCGTGGATGGTCTGCAGGGTGTGCGTATAGTCGCCGGACTCGCAGCGCGGGGTGCCGAACCACATATAGCAGCTGTCGAAGGAGGTGATGTAGAGGTCGGTGGCGGCGGGCTGCCAGACGTTCACGGTGACGGAGGCCATGTTGCTGCAGTTGTTCTCGTTATAACCGATCACCTGCCAATTCCCTGCCGTGTTGACCGTTATGGCGGAATCGGCGCTGCCGTTGCTCCACATATAGGACACGCCGCCTGTAGCGGTGAGTGTGGTGGATTCGCCGGTGCAGAGGTTCGTGTTGCCGCTGATGGTGATGACCGGCGGCTGGGAGACCAGCACGGTGACGGAGGCGGTGCTGAAACAGCCTTCCGCCGAGGTGCCGATGACGCTATACTGGCCGAAGGCGTTCACCGGGATGGAAGGATTGGTGCTGCCGTTGCTCCATTGGTAGCTGTCCGCGCCCGTGGCGGTGAGCACCGTGCTGCCGCCGGGGCAGATGGCGGTGTTGCCCGTGATAACCACTTCCGGAAGCGGGTTCACCGTAACCGTGGTGGAAGCCGTGGCAGAGCATCCTTCCGCATTCGTAACCGTAACGGTATAGAGGCCGCTCACGGTAGCAGGGTAGGTGTTTGTCGTAGTGCCGTCCTCCCACAGGTAGCTCACACCACCCGTGGCGGTCAGCGTGGCGGTCTGCCCTTCACATACCGTAGTGACGCCCGTGATGTTCGGAGTCGGCAGCGGCAGAATGGTCAGATGCAGCGTGACGGTGGAATCGCAACCGTTATCCGCAGTGAAAGTCTGGGTGTAGTCGCCGGAGGCTGTGTAGGTTTGGCCGTTCCAGGTGTAGGAGTCACAGCTTCCAGCTGTGGTCTCTGTGTGTACCGGATTGTTGACGATGAGATGCAAGGTCACGACCGAGTCGCAACCATTCGAGGCGGTGAAGGTCTGCGTGTAGTCGCCGGAGGTGGTGTAGGTGCTGTCGTTCCACGTGTAGGAGTCACAGCTTCCAGCTGTGGTTTCTGTATTTTTGGACTCGTTGACGATAAGGTGCAGGGTGGTGGTTTTGCAGGCGGGGACGGTGTCATAGACAACGGGGAATACGGGTGTTCCGGGAACGTAGCTGTCCGTGTTATCGTCGTAAACGAGGGTGTCTCCTGTCACGTTGTTGATGTAAAAACATTCCCACGCATTCCAGTCGCTATTTTGACTGATGCACCAGCATTCCCCTCTATGTGTTCCATCACCGTAGTCCCAGCTGTCGCACAATTCCGCATCCCGTTGAGTCACAACGATTGTATCCGAGTTGAAGGTGTAGTCGCCCGACTCGGTGTAGGTGACATCGTTCCACGTGTAGGAGTCGCAGGCGGTGGCATATTCATTTTCGTAGGATGCGGGAAGAATGTTGAATTGATAGTAGATGGCTGAGTCACAACCGTTATCTTTCATAAAGTATTGAACATAATTTCCAGACTGTGTGAGTGTGTCGCCAGCTTGGTAAATCTGATGATTGCCTGAGAGCGAGTTGCCCTGCCAGATGTAGTAGCCACATGCGTTAACGATATAAGAGTCATAATCAGAGAAAATGATTTTTCGATGCCAGGTCACCGTCGAGTCGCATCCGGCGGAAGAGGGGTATGTGATGGTATAGGAAAAATTGTCATAGTAGGAACTGTCTTTCCAAGTATCGTAATTCAAGAAAAGAGTCGTGTCAAAATGGTTATATGTTGGATTGCCGTATTCGTTATAGCCCGTCTCCCACTGTTCGTGAAAAGAGATCTGTACATATTTTTCGGTGAGCGTGTTGGAGAGGGTGTCGTATGACTGTTCAAATGGTAGCGTGTCGCCGAATTGGTGTTCCCAGTACATCAGATACTGTTGGTACTCTTCAGGACTTACATGCATTTGTTGGATGGTTTTCGTTCCGGCACAAACCGTATCATAAACAAACGTGGTGTCGGTCGGCACGGTCAGATGTATAGTGACGACACTGTCGCAGCCGTGGATGTTCTGTAGGATCTGCGTGTAGTCGCCTGAGGTGCAGAAGGTCTCGCCGTTCAAGGTGTACGTGGAATGTTCTGCCGAGACAGTGAGTTCGGTGGTGTCGGATGGTTGCCAGACGGTGACGGTGACGGAGTCGGTGGTGGAGCAGGCATAATCAGACACGGTCACACGATAAACACCAGTCGATTCAATCGTTTGCTGTTGACTTGTAGCACCGTTGTTCCACGTGTATTGCATATAATCGCTGTTGATGGGGGCATCGCTTGAGAGGATTCGTATGTTGTCAATCCATAAGTTATTGCCGTATCGGCTGGTGAACACGAATTTGATGAACACATTTGTGTAATTCCAGGTTTCAGTGAGGATTATCGAATCCGTTCGCCATTGCAGGTCGTTGGGCGTGAAATAGTTTGAACTATATCCCAAAGTGGCGAGATTCGAACCGGATTTGGAATATAGCGTATACCAAGTGGCTCCGTTGTCTGTGGAATAGAGTAACTTAAGTTGGTCGTTCTCGTAATTATATTGTCTGTATGCCACATCGAATTTCAAAATGGCGGTTGGTCTGCCGCTGAGATCCATTTCCGGAAGCAGAAGCTCGTCTGTCTCATTGGAAGATAGATTATAGCATGGGAATAGAACGGCGTTTCCATGTGTGCTGCTCTCAATGGTGGAGATTTCCAGATAATGGTTTGCAATCGTCCAATCTTCAGAAAGACCGTTTGAGAAATCCTCTGAAAGCAAAGTGATTGTCGCGGGCGGCGCGAACTCTATTGACAAGGAGGTGCTGTCACCGGCGCAAAACTCCGTCGAGCCGCTGATCGTGAAATCAGGGTTGGGAAAGACGTGGACTTGCTGAACATTATACCATCCTTTACACCCGGAACTGTCTGTTCCTGTGACACGAAGACGATACGAACCCACTTCTGTCAGATAAAGGTCGGCGTTGAACCCCAACGTGTCGTCATCGACATAGCGTCCTTCGGAGCCGTCCCAATGGTAGGTCGTCCATAGATACGCATTCGCCCCGGAAGCAGTGAGTGTCATCGTGTCTCCTTCGCAAACATGGTCGTACCATTGCGGTTGTTGGGTAACTTCCATGTGGAGGCTTGAGATAACGGTGGCTCTTATCGTTGTGTCCTGTGTAAGTGTGATGGTGATAGGGTTCTCATTGCCGATGCTCTCCCAGTCGTTGGCCGGGGTGATCCAGCTGTAGAAGTTGTAGCAGGAGGTATCCGCAATCATTTCCACCACTGCTTGTGGGTTATCCGCCGTGGGCTGTTGCAGCACAATGACCTGACCATAAGTGGAATCGGAAGGCTGGATGATGTTCAGCGCATACTCCCTGAAGTGCGCCACCAGGGTGGTGTCCTGCGTAAGCTCAATGGTACGCGGATTGTCCGTGTTGCCATCGCTCCAGTGGTCGAAAACGTAGAAGAAGTTGGGCGTAGCCTCGATGACGGCAGGCTCCGTGCAGGTAGGCTGCATAGTGACGTGGACGGTGCCGCGGAGGGTGTCGGCGGGGATGGTGGTGAGGAGGTAGGGTTGGAGGGTTTCGTAGATGTTGTAGAAATAGGAATTCGCATTGGTGGAGGAATAGGTCCATGCACTGCGATAAGCCTGCGCACTGCCGCAAGGGACATAGACGGGAGTGTTGCGGTTGACAGAATAAAATGTTTGATAAGAAGATGTCTTGTCAACGGCTGGAGGTGTCTCCAGATAGGAATAGATGGAAGCAATGTTTCCCGGGAATGCTCTTTGCCCGATAGTGTCAACAGAACGGCCAAGAATCAGAGACGAGTATCCCGAGCAACCATTGAATGCATAACCGCCGATGAAGACAACCGAATCAGGAATGGTTAAAGTTCCTGTAATGTGGTTGAGGCCGTAGAATGCGTATGGGGGGATGGTTTTCACGTTGTCGCCGATGGAGAGAGAGGATACATTTGAACAGCCATTAAACACATTGTAAACGCTGCTGGACCACGAAGACCCCATTTTTGTACAACTGTCAGCATTAAATATTATATGGTTCAAGCCAGTACAATTTTTAAAAACATAATTATCCATCATTTGAACCCCTTTTCCGATGATTAGGGTGTCAATGTTGGTGCAACCACTGAAAGCATTGCTGCTGATTGTCTTTAATGAATCAGGGATGTTGATGGTTCCTGTCAGGTGGTTGCATTTAGAAAAAGCAAGATACGGGAGGTACTTGACATGTTCACCAATAGTCAAGGATGTGAGATTGGAACAGTTGGTAAATACGGAGATTTCGTTATTCCAATCCGAGGTCATATGCCCACAACTGTCGGCGTTGAAAATCAGAGTGCTTACGCTGCTCCAACCATCAAAGGCATTTGCGCTTATACTTTGCACGCTTTTGCCGATGATAAGTGTGTCGAAACCATCACAACCATAAAAAGCTCTTCCGCCAATCCTGATTACGGAGTCGGGTATCTCTAATTTTCCGGAAAATTTGGGTGTTTGAACATTACTGCCACGATAAAAGGCAAAATCAGGAATGTTTTTGACATGATTACCTAAGGATATGGACGCAATATTTGTGTCCCCGCTTAACACCGCATCTGATTGGAAACGTCCTGAATATGTACAACTGTCAGCGTTGAATACTACATGGGATAAACTGGTACAGTTTTGGAAAGCATTGTTGCCTAAGTATGAAACAGCTTTGCCGATGACAAGAGTATCTAAACTATTACAGCCATAAAAGGCTTTGCTTCCAACGGTTGTGACATTGTTGGGAATATTTATCAATCCTGTGAGCCCACTACAGTTATAGAAAGATTCGCCGCCAATGAAACCTTCGCCTGCGCCGTCTCCTAAAACCAACGAATTAATCCCACTACAACCATAAAATGCCCTGTACCCAATTGTGTCAACGTGAGATATGTTAAGTGTTCCTGACAATTCTGTACAATCATAGAAGGCATATTGTCCGATGTATGTCACAGCATTTCCTATCACCAATGAATCCAGGCCGGTACAACCGTTAAATGCATATTGACCAATGAAAGTAACAGCGTCAGGGATTATTAATTTCCCATTAAAACTGGCACCTCTAAATGCATATTCAGGTATGGCTTTCACATTCGATCCAATAATAAGAGACGTAAGGCTGTCACAACCGGAGAATACGTCATAATTAGTATAATAGCTTCCGGAATACATTGTAGTGCAGCTGTCTGCATTGAAATATATTGTTGTTAAGTTTGTACAACCATAGAATGATTGTCCATAAATTGCGGAAACCGAACGGCCTATTATTACAGAATCTAATTCGACACAACCGCGGAATGCCCGCTCTCCAATCAATACCACAGAATCGGGTATCACTAAAGAACCTGAAAGTCCACCACATTCATAAAACAGATTTGACGGAATACATTTGACATTATTGCCGATGGTTAAATGAAAGATATTATTACAACCAGAGAATGGAGAAGAGGATGAAACACAACTGTCAGCGTTATATTCCACATATGACAAACCGTTACAATTATTGAATGCAGAACCGATGTAGGACACAGAATTTCCGATGACAAGCGTATCTAATCCGCTGAAATTTTTACAAGCATAAGTAGGTATTGATTTAACATTGTTTCCAACAATCAAAGAAGCAGAACTTGTACAACCATCAAACACAGGTTGATACTCGCCACCCATTGACACACAACTGTCTGCAAAAAACTCAACCTTAGACAGTTCGGAACAATTGTTAAAAGCAGAGCCACCTATCTGGGTTATCCCTCTTCCCAAAACTAAAGTATCTAAAGCATTACAATTGGCAAAAGCATTTTCCCCAATAGAAAAAACCATATCCGGTACTCTCACGGTACCATTTAATCCATTAAATCCATAGAACGCATAAGCAGGTATCTGTTGGACACTATCAGCAATTATTAAAGAACATGGACCTGTACAACCACCAAACACAGCATTTGTTGTAGCATAATACCCTGAACCTGTAGAGGTACAATTAACCGCATTGAAAATAATGGAAGATAATCCTGAACAATTTTGGAAAGCAGCTGAGCCGATAGTAGTCACGTCTTTGCCAATAATCAAAGTATCCAGACTAACACAATTTTTGAATGCGGCAACTCCTATGTATAAGACGGAATCAGGTATTGATAGTGTTCCAGTAAGTCCAGTAAGCCCATAGAAAGCATAGTTTGGAATATATTTTACATTATTGCCAATTGTTATTGTCATGGAATCGGAGCAATTAGAAAAAATAGGATACTGATTGTAATCTTCAACACCCATAGAAATACAACTGTCAGCATTAAAAGCAATGTATGACAAGCCGGTGCAATTTTGAAAAGCATATCGTCCAATCGTAATCATTGATTTACCTATTATTAATGAATCCAGTCCACTACAATTTTCGAATACCGTATTAGCTATTGTTGTTGTAGCATTCGGAATGGACACTATTCCTGTCAAACCACTGCAACCGGAAAAAGCAGAACGTCCAAAAGATAATACAGAATCACCTATTGTTAGTTGTGTTAAACCGCTACATCCTTGAAAAGCTAATTGTCCAATTGATTTTACAGAGTTGGGGATAGTTAAATATCCTGTAAGACTTGTGTAATCACGGAAAGCATAGTCTGGGATTGTTTTTACATCCTCACCAATGGTCAACATCGCAGGACTAGTACATCCTGTGAATACCCGATAGCTTGAATTACCCATATATGTGCATTCTACTGCATTAAAAATGATGGAAGATAATCCATTGCAGTTGCTGAAAGCATTATTCCCAATAGTCTTGACATTTCTCCCAATTATTAAGGAGTTTACACTACTACAACTTTCGAAGGCGGATTGTCCGACGGTTCTTACTGAATCAGGAATCATCAGAGTTCCCTCAATATTCAATCCCTTGAAAGCATTATTTAATATGTGCTTAACGTTGTACCCTATTGTGAGAGTCGCCGAATGACTACATCCAGCAAACACGTTGGAGCTCATAGCACAACTATCCGCGTTAAATGAAACAGAAGAAAGTCCTGTGCAATTACTAAAAGCATTAGTCCCAATTGATTGAACATTTTTACCAATGGTAAGTGACGTTATTCCACTACATCCACTAAAAGCATTCGCTCCAACAGTCATTGCGGAATCAGAAATAATTACTGCTCCTGTCAAACCACTGCAATTTTTAAAAGCAGAACTTCCAATGGTTTGAACTGTAATCGGTATGTTGAATGTTCCTGTGATATGATTGAGTCCGCTGAAAGCATTGTTGGGAATGTATGTAACATTATTCCCAATGGTCAAAGATGAAACGTTGCTACAACCAGAAAAAGAACCTGTTGTACATCTTTCAGCATTGAATATCAATGATGTGAAACCTATACAATTGGAGAATGCAGAAGAACCAATACTCTTTACTGATTGCGGGATAGTTAATGTTCCTCCCATAACACTGCAATTGCAGAATGCAAAGTTGCCAATTGAAGTAACAGAATTGCCTATTGACAACGAAGTTAAACCGTTACAGCCATAAAAGGCTTCTCCCCCTATAGTTTTAACAGAGTTGGGAACAATCAACATCCCAGTTAACTGGGAACATCCTCTAAATGCATAAGCAGGAATTGCTTTTACGTTATTTCCTATTAACAGAGTTGAAAAACTATTGCAGGAAGAGAAAACATAAGAACTTGACGTTCCCGTACCCATATATCTACAACTGTCCGCATTAAAAGAAACTGACGATATTGCGCTACAACCAGAAAAAGCAGAGTTCCCGATAGAATCCACATTATGTCCAATCGTTAGCGATGTCAGACCCGTGCAGTTGGAATATGCAGAAACTCCGATTACGGTTATTTGACTAGGAATAGTGTATGAACCAACCAACCCTGTACATCCTGCAAATGCACCACTACCTATTTGAGTAACAGAATTTGGAATAATGGTGCTTTTGCAACCCGTAACTAAAGTATGGGTGTTTGTATTGATAATAGCATTATAATTCAATCCACTACTAAACACTGAATTACCAGCAGCCACTATTATGGTATCAAGACCAGTGCAATGATGGAACGGGTTGACACCAATAGTAGATACGTCATGAGGAATATAAATGGATTTCAATGCGTTGCAATAGGCAAAAGCGCTGCTGGGAATAGTATGAACATTATTGCCTATAGTTAACGAAGTAAGATAACTGCAATAATAGAACGCAGTTGGTGCTGTGGCGCAGTTGATGGCGTTAAAAACAGCTGAGGTCATGCTATTGCATCGTTCGAAAGCATTGGCTCCAATTGAAGTGACCGACGCAGGAATCGTTACAGAGTACAACCCGCTTCTGTCAAACGCATGAGTTCCGATAGTTGTTAATGCGTTGGGGAAATCCACTGTATGCAAATTCCCGCATTGATAAAACGCATACTCCCCAATACTCGTCACCGTTCCCGGAATGCTCACACCTGTAAGCCCCGAACAATTCCGAAAGGCGTTGTTACCTATCGCCGTCACCGTGTAAGTGGTGCCGTTGTAGGTCACCGTGCCCGGAATGTCCACCGTGCCGGAGTAGCTGTTGTAGGAACCCGTGGCGTAGGTGACCGCCACCGTGTTGGGCGAGGAGCCCGTGATGTCGTAATAGATGCCGCCGCTCTGAAAATTGTAGGCGAAGGCCTCTGGAATTACTGCTATGCATAGCAGCATGGTCAAAATGAATAGATTCTTTTTCATACTCTTCTTTTTTATGTTTGTACTAATTGGATTTCAGCCGGTTATAAACCGTTTCCGCTCTTCCGTCACAAACATAAAAAATCCGTGAATCTTTTTGTTCAAGTGGAGGTTCTGGTAAAACCCTAATGCAAACAAGAAAGCCCACGGATATAACCGTGAGCGTTTCGACTTTCTTGTGCATTAAGTTTGAGAAATTTACCAGATTTCCACTTGCGAAGAAAAGCGAAAACGCTTTATGTCAATATGTTATAATTTCAGTTCTTCTTTTTGGGGTTCTTTGGGGGTTGGTGAAAAATTGGGGTTATATTTCAGGGTGCGAAAATACGAAAATTATTTGGACGTGGTTATATTATGGAAAAATTTGTTGTCACGCATTTTGTAGAGACGCATAATCATGCTTCTCCAAAATTTTGCGTCTCTACACCGTGGGTGGTCCGTTGCATTTCCCCGTGGATGGCAACGTTTTGCGTCCTTACAACCCCGTCAATATGTTATATTTTCAATTCTTCTTTTTGGTGTCTTTGGGGTTTGGTGAATAATTGGGGTTATATTTCAGGATGCGAAAATACGAAAATTCGTCAATCGTTCAGATTATTTTGTTGGAGCATGAATATTTCCTTCTGACGTTCAATCTCGCGGCGAAGATCTTCCTGGAGGGCATATAGGTCAGGTATTTGGCCGCATACAGCTGCTTATTGGTCGCTAATGTGGAAAACCTGGCCACATCCGCGTTGGTTTCTGCGCAAAGGATGATGCCGATGGTGGGATTGTCGCCCTCGCCACGTCTGTATGTGTCGAACATTTTCAAGTACATGTCCATCTGCCCCACATCCTGATAACTGACCTTATTGGTCTTTAAGTCAATCAAAATGAAGCATTTAAGGATGTAGTTGTAAAATACGAGATCAATGTAGTAGTCGTCGTCTTCCGTATGGATGTGCTGCTGACGGGTCACAAAGGCATAACCCTTGCCCAATTCCATGAGGAAGTTACGAAGGTGGTCCAAGAGAGATGTCTCCAACTCGGTTTCTGTAAGGGAGGCATCTTGGTTCAGACCAAGGAACTCCACCAGCATCGGATTTTTTACAAATGCGGATTTCTCTTTCTGATAATCGGCCGTCAGATGCAACATCTCGTCCACAACCATTTGTTTCTTTGAGTCAGGTGTTTGCAGGAGGCGGTAGTAGTATTGTGTGTCGATGTTGCGTTTCAAAGTCCTATAATCCCACTGTTGCGAAGCGGCTTCCTCCATATACCATTGCCGTGCATTGAGGTCGGGTACACGCATTAGTCTTTCATAGTGCATCCATGAAAGTTGAGGATATAATGGGATGGCTGTTTCAGATTCAGCCACCGACGTTGGCTGAATTGACGAGTGTGTCGTTTTCAATTCAGCAAATGGCGTTTGCTGAATTGTCGGCAGTTTGATTTTAGATTCAGCAAATAGCGTCTGCTGAATCCTATCCAGTTGGTGTTGAAAATCTGCAGGAAGTACTGACTGTACTTGTAAGTCTTTGAATTCCAAATAAAATCTTCTTGAATTGCGTAAGGCAGATTCCGAGTACCCGCGGCCAAACTCTTCTGTCAACGTTTTCGAGGCAAGTTCGATGACATGTCTGCCATATTCGGCGCGCTTGTTGCCGTGCTGTTCCTGTTCTACAATGCGCCAGCCAACCAGCCAGTTGCTGATTACCTGCATCAAATTGGCGGCACGATAGCTGTACTCGCGTGCTGAGCCGACGATGATCTTCAAGTCGCCGACAAAAGAAGTTTCGTTTTGGTCAATTGTAAGATTGAGGTCTGATTTTTTCATTTTCTTTTGGTTTGGTGATAACAATGTTTTTTATTGGTTTTTGATTGCGAAAACGCTTTATGTCAATATGTTATAATTTCAGTTCTTCTTTTTGGTGTTCTTTGGGGTTTGGTGAAAAATTGGGGTTGATATAATATTACTCTTCCATTTCGGACAAATATTGTTCAATTTGGGCTTTTAAAACAGGTAAATCATCTTCAATTACCCGCAAAACTTCGTTTTTGTCCACTAGGTTGTACCCATGAACGATGAAGTTACGCATGCTGATGATGTCGCGCCAAGGTGTTTCACCACGTGAATAGCGAAAATCCTTTGTAAGTAAATTTGATGCTTCGCCTATCACAACCAATTGATATACGATTGCGAAATAACGCACCTTCTCATCGAGGATTTGCGAAAGTTCGTGGTCTCCCACAAATTCGTAAATGTTGTTCACACACTCGAGAATGTGTTCCAGTCTGCCTTTGTCTCTAACTTGCTCTCTCATAGATTAATATTTTGTCTTTGTCGGCCGTTTCTTTTACAAAAGGATACAATGTCCCTTCAGTGATCAAATCAACTTTTTTGTTAATCAGATCTTCCAAGCCAAGCGCTATGGAGATGTGTTTCAACAAACTCACTCCTTTTCCTGACTTTTGGTCAAATGACACCAAGATATCCACATCGCTTTCAGGAGTCTCCTCCCCACGTGCATACGAGCCGAAGATCCATGCCTTCAACACCGGCTGGGTCTTGAAATACTCGCGGATGGTCTCTATCATTTCTGTGTTCATAATCGTCCTCTTTTGCAAAGGCAAAAATACATTTTTTCTTTACACAACCCTTAGAGACGCAAAATTTTGCGTCTCTACACCGTGGGAGAATCGTTGCGTTTTCCTGCGGATGGCAACGTTTTGCGTCCCTACAACCCCGTCAATATGTTATAATTTCAGTTCTTCTTTTTGGTGTTCTTTGGGGTTTGGTGAAAAATTGGGGTTGATATTTCGGGGGCGATGATACGTAAAATCTACTCCTGATATTCTCGGATTACCTCGTCAGCGAGGTATCGGTCTCCAAATGTGTATAACATTGTGGCAGGATCTCGCATCAACATGTTCGTGCGGGATTGGTAAAAAAGCGCAAGAGCCTTTTCAGAACTAACACCCATGTCTTTCGCTATGAGCGTTACCACACGACCGATTTTGTTCCATATCAATAAGGGACTCAACATATTACTATATTTTATAAGATTCCGAAAAAGTGAGAAATTGGTCAACCACCTGCTGGTTACGGATACACAATTGGTTGTTCGGACGGTGCATTGAAAGATTGCGGAGAGCCGTCTCCAGAGGCATCATGTCCGACATGTAAGCTTCGACTGTATCAATGACACGGTCGTTTGCCACACCACCTTCCACGATGTCGTAAAGGAATCCAGCATATTCCCCACGACGGTTGGCGACAATGTATTCCAGCCATTCGATATCATAATTGTCGAACTTCTTGTAGGAGAATGCGTTTCTTGCCCGCTCCAGATCGAACTCATATACACTGACAATACCCGTTTCAAGACGGATGCGAGACATTCTGTCTGCCCAAGACTCTGCTTGTAGTAACAAATCCGTGACGTAAAACCCTTGTCCGAAATCAAGTCCGGCACGCCCCTTGCTAATATCGGGAGACTCAATTATTTCTGTTCCACCGTGATATACTCTCATTTCAAACCTCCCTTCTTTGCTTCGCGACGATGTAATGCTTCCAAAATGTCTTCAGTGACAATTTGGCGACTTTGAGTGTGTAGGGTTTCATAGCACGGATAAATCAAATCAGAGAACAGATTCACGGCTTCCATACGTCCGAACATCTCCGCTGCGGAGACACCTTCATGGTTTGCTGCCGATTCCACACAAGATGCAGCAAAAATATTACGCAATTCTGCCTCGTCCGGTGCTGGAAAACCGTTTTCAGACATCACGCCGTCCATTTTACATTTATCCTCAGGTGATCTCATAATCGTTCTCTTTTGCAAAGGCAAAAATACATTTTTTATATATACAACACGTAGAGACGCAAAATTTTGCGTCTCTACCGAAATCGTTTTAAACGAAAAAAGGCGGGCAGGCGCCCACCTTCTTTCAACCATGAAAACAAAATATTACTTTTTAGCCAAAAAGTCTTTTACAGCGGAGGACTCCACTACAGCTTCCTTGAAGGTGTAGGCTCCGGTCTTGGGTGAACGTTCCATCTTCACAACGCGCGTATAGGTAACGCCACCTTCTCTTTTCAATGATGCGACAACTTTCTTTGCCATATCTTCTCGTTTTTATTATTTTACTTCTTTATGAATTGTCATTTTCTTCAAATACGGATTGTACTTTTTCAGTTCCAATCTGTCGGGAGTGTTCTTTCTGTTTTTTGTGGTGATATATCTAGACATCCCCGGCACTCCACTAGCTTTTTGCTCTGTGCACTCAAGAATTACTTGTTGACGTGCTTCCTTCGTTTTCTTTGCCATTTCTTATTACCAATTATTTAGGCTGCAAAAATACACTTTTTTTTAATATCCAATTCCTTTTCCGTATTTTATTGCAAAATTTTTATCAACAACTGTTAATTACTTAATAATCAATATTTTAAATATTTTCTTCGATCTGTAGGAGTTTCCATAATTGGTCTTTAAGTTCGCTTAAATGCCAATTAGAGACGGCAGAAATACATAAAGAGGGCGCAGTTTTCGACATTTTTTGTTCTAAAGTGAGCGCATCTTTTTCGGAAATCAGGTCGCACTTGGTGATGGCTAACATGAAATTCTTGTCCAACAATTCGGGGTTGAACTGCTTAAGCTCGTTTTGCAGAATTTTCAATTCCTTTTTGATAGTTGTGACGTTTTTGACATTTCCCTCATCGTCTGCTGCTGGAATCATGAACAACAATGCCGCATTGCGCTCAATATGTCGTAAGAATCTGAGTCCAAGTCCTTTACCTTCCGATGCTCCTTCGATAATACCAGGGATGTCTGCTATCACGAACGATTGGAAGTCTCTATATGCGACCATGCCGAGGTTAGGTTTGAGCGTAGTGAACGGATAGTTCGCGATTTTCGGGCGGGCGTTGGAGAGTTGCGTGATCAAAGTTGATTTGCCTGCATTTGGGAATCCGACCAATCCAATGTCGGCCAACACTTTGAGCTCCAAGGATATCCACCCTTCAGTGCCTTCCTCACCGGGTTGTGCGAATCGGGGTGTCTGATGCGTTGCGTTCTTGAAGTGCACGTTGCCTTGTCCGCCGCGTCCACCTTTCATCACGACAAGTTCCTGACCGTCCTCCAACACTTCTCCAACATACTCATCCGTATCCACCAGGCGGATGATGGTTCCCAACGGCACTTCGATGTAGGCGTTGTCTCCATCCTTGCCAAAACACTGGTTTTTCTGACCGTTGCCGCCATGCTCCGCAAACACGTGCTTGGTGTATCTTAAGTGCAGCAGTGTCCATAGGTTACGGTTACCGCGCGCAATGATGCTGCCGCCTTTACCGCCGTCGCCGCCATCAGGACCGGCCTTGGGGTTGCGTGCCGTCCGCGCCAAATGAGCCGACCCCGCGCCACCGTTGCCCGAGCGGACGAATATCTTTACATAGTCAATGAATTGTTCTTCCATGTTGGTTTAAGGGTTTAAGGTTTAAGAGTTTAAGGGTTTAAGAGTTTAAGGTTTAAGGTTTAAGAGTTTAAGGTTTAAGGTTTAAGAGTTTAAGGTTTAAGGTTTAAGAGTTTAAGGTTTAAGGTTTAAGAGTTTAAGGTTTAAGAGTTTAAGGTTTAAGAGTTTAAGGTTTAAGAGTTTAAGGTTTAAGAGTTTAAGGTTTAAGAGTTTAAGGTTTAAGGTTTAAGGTTTAAGGTATAAGGTATAAGGTATAAGGTTTAAGGCACTGCTGTCCCGTTAAAACTTAAAAATGTTCTTTGAAACGATTGATATATAGTTAGTTGTAGAGATTTTTCGAGTCAACGGATTTGAATCTGTATCTTTGCAGCCAGAAATGATGACTGCCTATGAACAATTCAAAGTATGTTTTCGCCCAACTGACAGTATTCCTTGACAGGAACCACTTCAATTATCTCGTCCGTAAGTATGGAGGGAACAAATATGTGAAACACTTCA
>Ga0247610_10001289_pt1 | contig 31373 bp, 25 predicted proteins | sample 174DNAGHGhighgp2_FD_193483 | JGI IMG/M metagenome (GOLD analysis project Ga0247610, IMG submission 193483) | Sheep rumen microbial communities from Palmerston North, Manawatu-Wanganui, New Zealand - 1742 DNA GHGhigh gp2 | ecosystem: Host-associated > Mammals > Digestive system > Stomach > Rumen...
AAAGATTAGGATACTCAAAGCGGATATTTTGCACACTAATCGTATTACTGTTTTCGCGATAAGGAATTTTCGTATCACCTTCTTTAATTTTCATATTTTCCGGAACTTTGAGCTTATCATTCATGGCTCGGTAAGAAGTCAAAGCTGTGCGTAAATCAGAAGAGCTGTTAACCACACCGATAGCACCGAAAAGCGTAGTTAAAGCACTGGTCGTAATACCTAAAGCCATTGCGGCGGCTTCTGGTGTTTGGCAATTAGCAGATGCAAAAAGTGCTGTGCCGATACCAACTGCGGCATAGAGTCCCATCTGCATCCGCATAATCAGTTTAGAGCGCTGTTTAGTAATTTCATTAGTACGTTCCAGTTCTTTTTGATGTTCTTTAGAAAATTTTTTATCAATATTATCACTAATGTTATTTTGTTTAACCAATCCCAAGTGCTGCATAACATCGCCCATCGCACTGGCATATTTAGTAGATTTATTTTTAAGTCGTTGTGCTGACTTATCAAAAAATTTCATAGCCTTAGAGAAAATATAGCCACTGGCAGCACTTACCCCCATAGAAATTGCTGCAATAGCCGGACTGTTATAGGCAATAACACCGGCCGCAATGGCGAAACTGAGGGCACTGCCGACTAAAAATGACGATCGGCTTAAAATATTTCCTTTTTCTTGTGATAAAGTTTGGATGGCAGCCTTTAATTCTTCGTGATTATTACCTTTAACAAATAACATAGGGTATTCTTCCCACAGCTTTTTTATTTTGGTAAATTGTGTATCGCTTTTGACACTATTTCGTAAATTTTCAGCTTTAATTTGATATGATGTATTGGTCATATCACCCAGAGCACCACGGATAGAAGGGATCGCTAAACCGACAAAAGCAGTTAATCTTGCTGCAGATTCGGAAAGTTTACCGACAAAAGGTAAACTGCGGGCTGCTGCTCCGGTAAGACAAATCATCATCGTTTGTTGTAAAAAGCCATTTAAACCATTAACAGACCCACGTAAAATAGATTGTCGGATAGTAGAACGATAAGCAGGGTTATTTTTATAACTTTCATGGCAAATAGAAAGAATTTCTTTCCAATCACCTTGTGCAGATTTCTTTTTTTCTTTTTTGTTTACGGAAACTTCACCAGATTTAACGTGTTCTTGCCTATAGCGCACCCGACGCATTATTTCATCATCGAAAAGAATAGTCTTTAAGCGTGCAATTTTTCGGATAATTTTAGAATTTTTCATATAATGAGAAGGCGTAATGCTCTCCAAATCATGCTGATGAATAAAATCAGCGACGGCTTCATTTTGTTCTTTTTGTTGACGATACTCTTCCTTAACATTCTGAGAATCCGTCATATTATCTGTTTTCATTAGATAAAACTCCTCATCATTTAAATTATGATACCATAATTTTCAAAAGATGTAAACCATAAAAAAACGGCAAGAAAATAAACTTGCCGTCATAAAAAATACTGAGATAATAGAAAGTTAGGACTTATTTTCAAAATATTTCACGAGCCATTCATAAAAGAAATTATGAAACTCTTCATAAAGCTCACGAGCCTTCTCTAAATTCAACTCTTGGCGGTTAATAGCCGACTCGGTCAAAATCGTGCAGGTGTTATTTTTTATATCAACAGCACCATCTGCGACAAAATATTCTTCAACGACTTCGTTACTCTCATCTAAAATTTTGATGATACCCATATCAAGCGCCAATAGAGTAGGGGCTCTATCTTTAATGACCGTCAGCGTTTTACCGTCAGTTGGCAAAACCACGCGGTAAACATCTTTTTCCACCACGCGCCGCTCCGGCATATAAATAATGAGTTTTACATCTTTCGCCATATTAAGCAGCACCTTTCCTTTTAGCCGCACGTTCTAACACTTCATCAATTGTACCGGCCATATAGAAATCTTGCTCCGGAATATCATCATATGTTCCTTCAAGAATTCCCTTAAAGCCTTTGATAGTATCCTCAAGTTGCACAAAACGACCTTTTTTACCGGTAAATACTTCCGCCACAAAGAAAGGTTGCGAGAGGAACTTTTGGATTTTACGAGCTCTGGAAACAACCATTCTATCGTCGTCAGATAATTCATCCATACCCAAGATAGCAATAATATCCTGTAAAGAGCTGTATTTCTGCAAAATTTCCTGTACACCGCGCGCTACCATATAGTGTTCTTCTCCAACGACATCCGGACTTAAAATACGACTGGTAGAAGCCAGAGGATCCACTGCCGGATAAATACCAAGTTCAGATATTTTACGGGAAAGAACGGTAGTTGCATCTAAGTGCGAGAAAGTCGTCGCTGGTGCTGGGTCGGTCACGTCATCTGCCGGCACATAAACAGCTTGCACTGAGGTAATAGAACCATTCTTAGTGGAAGTAATACGCTCCTGCATGGCGCCCATATCCGTACCGAGAGTTGGTTGATAACCAACGGCAGATGGAATACGTCCTAATAACGCAGACACTTCAGAACCGGCTTGGGTAAAACGGAAGATGTTATCTACGAAGAACAACACATCTTGATTTTCCACATCACGGAAATATTCAGCTTCTGTTAAACCTGTCAAAGCCACTCTGGCACGAGCCCCCGGAGGTTCGTTCATTTGTCCGTAAACCAGAACTGTTTTTGATTTATCACCTTCTAAATCGATAACACCGGATTCAATCATTTCGTGGTACAGGTCATTACCTTCACGCGTACGCTCACCGACACCGGCAAAAACTGAATAACCACCATGTCCTTTAGCTATATTATTAATTAATTCCATAATAAGCACGGTTTTACCAACACCGGCACCGCCGAACAAACCGATTTTACCGCCTTTACAATAAGGCTCTAACAAATCAATAACTTTAATACCGGTTACAAAAATTTCAGAATCTGTCGCTTGGTCAGTAAAAGCCGGTGCTTCACGATGAATAGGCATTAAATTGGGAGAATTAATAGCGCCGCGTCCGTCTACTTCATCACCGACAACATTGATAATACGCCCGAGCAATTCTCTACCGACCGGAATGGTAATTGGCTTGTTGGTATTATAAACAAGAACACCGCGGCTTAAGCCATCAGTCATATCCATCGCAATCGTACGCACCACATTTTCGCCCAAATGTTGTTCTACTTCTAAGACCAAACGTCTGCCGTGAACTTCGCATTCCAATGCACTTAAAATAGCCGGTAAAACGGAAGGCTTTTCGAATTTAACATCAACAACCGCTCCCATAACTTGGTGAATTTTACCAAGCTTACCACTGTTCTTTTCTTCTTCAATATGCTGACGTAATTCTTTCAAACGCAAAGAAGCCTCATTTTTAAGCTCTCCCTCTGCTTTTTGTTCTAAAGCGATATTTTCTTTGTTTTTAACAACCATTATTTATACTCCTAAATGAACTACATAGCCTCAGCTCCGGCAACAATTTCAACCAATTCGGTTGTAATTGCGGATTGTCTAAGGGTGTTGTATTTAAAGGTAAGTGATTTAATCATATCTTGTGCATTACGACTGGCATTATCCATGGAAGTCATACGAGCGACATGTTCTGATGCTTGCGAATTTATTAAAATTTCAAACATCATAGTCCGCACATAAAGAAGGGCAAATTGTCTCAATGTTTCCGCTGCATCCGGTAAACATTCATAGAAAGCATTACCGACCATATTGGCTTTGGCATCGTCTTGAGAATATTCCACATCAAAAGGAATAACTTGCTTAGAAAGATAAGTTTTCGTCAAGCCGGATAAAAAGTCACTATATACAATCTCACAGATATCAGCATTGTATTGTTGTTTTTTATCCCACACATCTTTCAGGAAACCCATTGCTTCTGCATAAGTCAGATGCCTTTTAATGACATTCGGATAGGAACCTTCAATTTCTGTAATACCATGTCTTTTCAAACCGGCGGAGGCTTTTTTACCATAACAAAAGATAATAACTTTTTTACCGGCTTTTTTCAGCTCTTCAATCCGTTTTTGCGCTTCCTTTGCAATCATAGCATTATAGCTGCCGCATAAACCTTTATCAGAAGCCAAGACAAATAAGGCATAGACTTGTGGATTTTCCGGCTGCACCATAAATTTTGGCTTCATAAAAGTAACACCTAACTCTGCTTCTTTAAGTTGCAGTTCGGCCATCACTTTTTTAATATTTTCAGTAAGCATTTTCTGGAAAGATTCACTTTTTTCCAACGTTAACTGAGCGCGACGGAATTTAGACGCCGCCACCATTTTCATCGCTGCCGTAATCTTGTGCGTCGACTTAATGCTCTCAATACGTGTCCGAAGTTCTTTCAATCCAGCCATAGTTACTTAATCCTTATGCAGACTTGAGTTGCTTATCTGAATATTGTGATTTAAAATTGGCAATTGCTTTTTCCATATAAGCGGAAAGCTCTTTTTCCAAATCTTCAGAGATTATTTTCTTTTCTCTGATTTCTTCCAGATAATGCGTTTTCCCATGCTTAAGATCATCTAGCACAAAAGCTTCAAAATCTTTTATTTGATTAAGCTCCAGGCTATCCAAATAGCCTCTTGAACCGGCAAACAAAATAACCACTTCGTCCTCTAAGGGCAGAGGATGATAAACCGGTTGCTTCAGCATTTCTACTAATCTGGCACCACGATTTAATAACTTCTTGGTAGAAGCATCTAAATCAGAAGCAAACTGTGCAAATGCCGCCATTTCACGATATTGCGCTAAATCCAATTTCATGGTACCGGCGACTTGTTTCATCGCTTTCACTTGCGCTGCAGAGCCGACACGACTGACTGAAATACCGATGTTAACAGCAGGCCTGATACCTTGATAAAACAGCGATGTCTCTAAGAATATTTGTCCGTCGGTAATGGAAATAACGTTTGTCGGAATATATGCTGAAACATCACCAGCCTGCGTTTCAATAACCGGTAAAGCCGTCAAAGAACCGCTACCGCGCTCCTCATCCATTTTAGCCGCTCTTTCCAAGAGTCTTGAATGGAGATAGAATACATCACCCGGATAAGCTTCACGCCCCGGCGGACGCCTTAATAACAAAGACATCTGTCTATAAGCGGTTGCTTGTTTAGATAAATCATCATAAAAAATAATTGCATGCATACCGCGATCACGGAAATACTCACCCATCGCACAACCGGCATAAGGTGCTAAATATTGCAGAGGAGCAGAATCCGAAGCCGTTGCCGCAACTACAATCGTATAATCCATCGCTCCATAGTCGCGAAGTGTTTTAACAACTTGTGCAACGGTAGAACGTTTTTGTCCGATAGCAACATAAATGCAAAACAGTTTTTCTTTATCTGTTTTAGCCGCATCATTAACTGCTTTTTGGTTAATAATGGTATCAATAATGATGGAGGTTTTACCGGTTTGCCTATCGCCGATAATCAGCTCACGTTGTCCTCTTCCGATCGGAATAAGGGAATCAATAGCCTTCAATCCGGTTTGTACCGGTTCATGCACACTACGACGTTGAATAATTCCGGGTGCTTTGACTTCCACATTTGAAAATTCCTTAGCATTAATTTCACCTAATCCGTCAATAGGTTGTCCCAAAGCATCAACTACACGACCGAGTAATTCTTTGCCGACAGGAACACTGACAATTTTGTTTAAGCGCTTCACCGTATCGCCTTCTTTAATTTCTGCATCAGAACCGAATATAACCACGCCGACACTGTCTTCACCGAGATTTAAGGCCATTCCCTTAACACCGGAAGAAAATTCCACCATTTCATTATATTCAATACCGGACAAGCCGTAAACGGTCGCAATACCATCGCCGACGGAAAGCACTTTTCCGACTTCATTGAGCTCAGAACCAAAATCATATTTGACGATTTTTTCTTTTAATATTGAGGATATTTCTTCTGCTTTCATTGCCATATTAATAAGCCTTTCATCATCATATTAAATCATTGTTGCGTCTTACGATTCAGCATTACCTGCTTAAGATTATTAAGTTTATAGGCAAGCGTATCATCAAACAAAAAGGAGTTAAAGCGTATTGCTAAACCGCCTAAGACTTCCGGTTTTACTCTATAAGAAAGAACCACCGGTGCCTGCAATTTCTGCTCCAAAGTTTCTTTAAGCTTTTTATTTTGGGTTTCAGTAAGTTCAACGGCCGTATCAACCGTAACTTCAATAATTCCCTTATCTTCATAATATAGTTTTATAAAAATTCCGCATACTGTTTTAAGCAGGTTTAAGCGGTCATTCTCAGCCATAAATTGTAATGTATCTTGGGATAACTTAGAAAAATCGGCTTGTTTGGCGATTTCGGTCACAATTTTGACTTTTTCCTGATTATCATCAACCGGTTGAAATAATACAGTCCAAAGTGCACTATTTAAGCGAATGCTATCCAAAAGCAAACGCACCTCATTAACGACGTTGTCCTCATTATTATCTTCTTTAGCCGCATCAAACCAAGCCTTAGCATAAGTTGTCGCGGTTTTATATTTAGAAATTTTCTGCACGTTTCGACCTGTTTTTTTATTATACAAAATTCATAACATATAAACACTATACTCAGAAATTACTTATTTTAAATTAAAATTTCTACCACAAAAGTAACTTTTCACCAACAAATTAAAAAAAACAGCTTAAAAACAATAACAGCTCCTTTCCGTCAAAGAAAAGAAGCTGTTATTATTAATAAACGAAGGAAGTGACTTTACCGATAAATCGCACCAGATTGCGATTAAACAGACTGCCTTGATTAGCATCAATCAGACATTCCCCGTTAATGTCATAAAGACTGCCGTCCGCAATGAAAAAATACGAAAAAAGACGCTTAAAAGAATTGTCATTGGTAAAAATAATGCGACTTCCGTCTCCATTAAAAAAACCGACTTTCTGAGCATCTCCTCCGGATAAGACGGAAATAAAATACCGTCCGTCATTATAAACGAGAGCCTTGGTAACTTTTGAACAAATCATTTGTTCATTTTCATCAAACAGAGCGATTTCCTTCCCATTTGTACGTGTAAACCAACCATTGCAAAACAAATTGGATTTCTGGTCATAATCTGCCAACATTTTACCGGATGGGCTAAAAACAGCTTTCATCTTGTTCTTTTTGACAAGCATAAATTTACCATCATCGATTTCGATCACTTTTTTGACAGAACCTGCAACGATACGCTGATTTAAATTAATATTTTGCAAGACAGCAACATTATTAACCAAAATCAGCATATACCAGCCGTTGTGCATCTGGTAAGATTTTTTAATGTAGCCTTTGAAAGGTAATTCAAACTCTGCATTTCTTGATTTTGTAAACTTAAACCTCATAATATAATAATTGTAAATGTGAATAGAAGCAATATAGTTTGTTTTTAGCGTAAGTCAAATAAAAAAAACTACATAAATGAATAAGGATTAATATCAACATCAATCCGTACATTATTTTTAATTTTAACCATTGCAAGCCATTGTTTTAAGATAGCCTGAATATTGATATTTTTTGCTGTTTTTAATAAAAGACGAAATCTGTATTTTCCGCGTAACAGAGCCATCGGTGCCGGCGCCGGACCGAGCGTGTCAATAAAGTCATTATGAGGAGCACACTTACCGAGATAATAGGCAGCAGCTTCTGCAGCTTGCTCATTGGTAGAAGAAACGATAACAGCTGCCAGTTTACCATAAGGTGGCATTTTTAATAATTGGCGTGAAGTTTTTTCCAATTCAATAAATTTTGCCCGATTATGTTCAATAACGGCTTGCAAAACCAGATTATCCGGATAAAGCGTCTGTAAATAGACCATTCCCTTTTTTTCGCCTCTGCCTGCACGTCCTGAAACTTGGGCTAAAAGTTGGAATGTTTGCTCACTGGAGCGTAAATCGGTACCGAGCAAACCTAAATCCGCATCAACCACACCCACCAAAGTCAAATCAGGGAAATTATGACCTTTAGCAAGAATTTGTGTCCCGATAAGAATATCCACCTCTTTATTAGCAGTTTTATGAATCACTCTGGAAATTTCTTTATAATTGGCCGTAATATCGGAAGATAGAATAGCTGTTCTTGCGGTTGGAAATCTAAAGCGCACTTCCTCAGCGATTCTCTCAACCCCCGGTCCGCAAGCTGTTAATCCTTCTTCCGAACCGCATTCGGGACAGCGTTTCGGTGTATACATTTTATAACCGCAATGGTGACAAATCAGTTCTCCGGTAACCCGATGTTCGGCAAGCCACGCTGTGCAATGCGGACATTGCATACGATGACCGCAATCACGACAGATTAAGAGCGGTGCATAGCCACGGCGATTAAGAAACAGCATAGATTGTTCACCGCGCTCCAGATTATGGTTAATCTCGTTAACAAGAGTAGGGGATAAAAAGGAAACACCCCATTCCCCTTTAATCGGTCGATCTTTCTTAAGATCTATAATTTTTATTTCCGGCAAAACAGCTTTAGCGTAACGTTTGGTCAGTTTCACACAATCGTATTTGCCTTCTTCCACATTAACAATTGTTTCCAAATCAGGCGTTGCGGTAGAAAGAATAACCGGAATTTTTTCAAGGTGAGCACGTAAGACCGCCATATCACGTCCTTGATAATTAACCATACTCTCTTGTTTAAAAGAATGATCGTGGCTTTCATCTACCACAATAATTCCTAAATCGGCAAAAGGTAAAAACAAGGCTGATCGCGCCCCGACAATAACTTTAGCTTTATTCAGCATGGCCGCCTTCCACGTTAATGCTTTATCTTTAACGCCAACCTCTGAGTGCCAGATATAAGGTGTAACACCAAAACGTATTTCAAAACGCCTGAGCCACTGAGAAGTCAAAGAAATCTCCGGAACAAGAACCAATACTTGTTTGTTTTGTGATAGGGCTTCAGCCACGGCTTCAAAATATACTTCAGTCTTTCCCGAACCGGTAACCCCATCTAGTAAAGTGGCAGAAAATCCGTTACCGACTTTTCTAACCAAAATATCAGCAGCATATTGTTGTTCATCAGTAAGCTGAGAATGTTTAGAAAGATTAACGACTTGTTCTTCAGTCGTTTCATTAATCATTACTTCTTTTTTATACAGAAATCCGCTTTTAATCATAGCTGCAATAACACTGTCACTGACACCGGTAGCATTGATAATTTCTTCTTTTTCAGCCTCTTTGTCATTATCCAAAAATTCAAACACGGCTTTTCTTGCTTCTGTGATACGGATCCCCTGTAAATTTTCATTTTTAATATTAAGACCATACAAAAGAACTTTTTGCTTAGGAAGTTGGTTTGTTTTCTGTCCTAAAACCATTTTTAAAACCATACCCTGAGGAGCAAGATTATATTCAGCTGTTTTCTGAATAAATTTTATCATAACAGATGATAGCGGTGGTAAATCCAAAACTTGATTTACTTTTTTTATCTTCGAATTTTCAATATTTGCACTTTTACCGACTTTCCATACAATTCCGACAAGTTCCTCTCGTCCAAAAGGAACGGCAACTGCCTGACCGATACAAAGCGTCTCATCGCAACTGTAATCAAAAACATCATCAAAAGGAAGCGGTAAAAGAACACCGTAAATAGCCATAAGCCGTTATTCTCCTACAATAAGTGTATTTTCTGCGCGCTTAACAGGCACATCATTACCCTCTAGATATTGCATAAGATAATAAAGCGGCGCATAAGTCGAAGGATTTTCTTCTGCTTTACGACCTTGCGTAACTAAATCAATATTTTTAAGTTTACTTTGATTAAGCGGAACATCTGAAACAGCCGTGATATGAATTCCGTGTTCTTTTTGTATAACTTGAATCTCTCCGCCTTTTACTAACGTATCCGCCATCATCATTACCGCCGGCATAACCAATTTATAAATCTGCGGAGTATCAATTTCCATCTTAAAGGTTATGGGGGTATTTGGATTTCCCAAAGTGCCAAGATAATCCTCGGTAACTGTTTTCAATTCCTCAATATTTTTAACGGATGCATTAGATAATCCGAAACAAAGCCGAAAGAATTTCAAGCGCTTACTTAAAACATTAGAACTGAAATTTAAAATATGATAAACATCTTCTTTATCATCATCATCGTCTTCGTTCAAGAGTTCCACAGCATTAGCAACCGCACCGATATTCCCGATAAGATCATGAGATAATCTTGTTGCCACAACTTCACTTATAAAAATATCATTCATAATCAAAAATCCGCTCTAAAGGTTAAAAGGTATAATAAGGGGTATTCGCTAACCGTGAATCTTCATTAAGCATACGCGAAATATCCAAATCGTGTAATAAAGGATCCACTAATTCCAAACGTCCCGTCGCCGCTTTGAGATAAGGCTTTTTCCCGCCCAATCCCCATTTCACTTCACTGGCATTATCCGGTTTTCCGTAACGCATATCAATGCGACGCCAAAAATCATAGATTTTCAAGTTATTTATATAGATATTTTGAGATGCTTTACTGGTTGAAATAGGAACATTGCTCTTATAAAGAATACGATGCGAAAGATTATCCGTAAAGGTAGACGTATAAAAAACATCTAAGGTTTCACGTGTTGCATAACGATTATAAATTTCATAAGCAACATATTCAAAACCGTTGGCTTGCGCCACTCTTCTGGCACAGGCCTGTAAACGTTCAAATCCGACAATGCCATGGATACGACAAAGCTCTTCACTACGCCACTTGATAAAGTTAGGAATGCGTATTTCCTGAGAGATGCGGCGATATCCTTGCGCAGTTAAAATTTTATTGATTTCTTCCGGCCCCATCCGTAATTTAATACCGGAAATATCAAAATTAGCAGCATTAGAGCGACGTTTTTGTAAAACTTTTTCGATACGCTTTTTTTCTTCTTGTTGTGTTTTTTTATCCTGAAACTTGAATAGCTCGCCGGTACCTTTAGAGATTAAGCTCTCAAGCCAGGTTTCTCGTTTAGCAGACCCCGCTTTTTTATCTTCGGTATCCTTTTTTTGCGATTCGTCGCGATTGGCATGACGTTTTAAGTTTTCACTAAGAGATTGTTTGGTATTAACTTTTGTGGATTTTTGAACAGAAGCAGCCGGTTGCGTTTTTTTTACTTTATTTTTCACAACAGTTTTTTTGACATTTTTTTGTGGTGCAGATGCAGGTGTATTGGAAACAGGGGCAGATGATTTAGCAACAGGTTTTTCTTCATCAAACAAATCAAAATCATCGGTTGCCATTGCCGAATTTCCTCCGACAATAACACCGACAAATAGCATCATAAACGCTAACACTTTGATTTTATTCATTTCATAATCCCCGTTTTCGCTATTATAACAAAGCTTTTTTAAAAATCATCTAATTTTTAGTATTTACAAACCGAAGAACAGTATTTATAACATACCCTAAAATAAAGGAGCCAAAGATGGAATTAAAGGCAAACGTTATTGGTGCCGGTCTTGCCGGTGCAGAAGCCGCATGGCAATTAGCCAATCGCGGCATCTTGGTGACGTTATATGACATGAAACCGAATAAATATTCTCCGGCGCATAAGAGTGAATATTTTGCTGAATTGGTGTGCTCCAATTCATTACGCTCCGATGACTATGTTAATAATGCCGTCGGCTTATTGCATCAAGAAATGCGTTTAGCTCATTCTTTGATTATGGAAAGTGCAGATATCAATCGCGTTCCGGCAGGTGGCGCTTTGGCTGTGGATAGAGATGGATTTTCACAATATATTACAGAAAAACTGCAACATCACACCAATATAAATATTATAAACAAAGAAATAACAAGTATTCCACCGGTTACGGACGGACTGAGTATTATTGCAACAGGCCCGTTAACGTCCGATTCGTTGGCGAAAAGTATATCCGCTGCGGTTGGCGGAGAAAAATTATCTTTTTACGATGCCATAGCCCCGGTTATTTATAAAGATAGTATAGATTTTAAGAAGGCGTGGTACCAGTCACGCTATGATAAGGGTGATAAATTTGATTATATAAATTGCCCGCTGAATAAAGAGCAATATGAAGATTTTATCAATGATTTATTAAATGGTGAAAAAGCAGAATTTCATGATTTTGAAAAGCCGGAATATTTTGATGGTTGTTTACCGATAGAGGTTATGGCAGAGCGGGGTAGAGATACGCTTTTATACGGACCGATGAAGCCGGTTGGTTTAACGAACCCGAACCAAAAAGAAAAGCCTTATGCGGTAGTGCAATTACGACAAGATAATAAAGAAGACACCTTGCGCAACATAGTTGGTTTTCAAACCAAATTAAAACATGCTGAACAAGTACGGATATTCAAAAAAATTCCGGGATTAGAAAATGCTGTATTTGCACGTTTGGGCGGTATTCACAAAAATACCTTTATAAAATCCCCCATATTGTTAGATACATATTTACGTCTTAAAACGCAACCACATATTATGTTTGCCGGACAAATTACCGGTTGCGAAGGATACATAGAAAGTGCTTCCATAGGGTGGCTTGCAGGCTACTTTGCTTCGGAATTGTTAAAACAAAAAACACCATTATTACCGCCCAGAGAAAGTGCCTTCGGTTGCCAACTGGCACATTTAACCGACACAACAGATATAGAACGTTATCAGCCGATGAACATCAATTTCGGTTTATTTCCCCAATTACCCAAAGTGATGACCGCCAATGGAAAATTGCGCTATTTAAAAGGAACTGAAAAGAAAGCAGCTTTAACATCGCGTGCATTAGAGACAGTAGAGAGGTGGCTTAATGAAATCATTTAATAATATGCCATCATTAAAATTGTATCAATCATTAATTCCTAAGCGTTATAATGAGCTGGCAAAGGCTTATTTAAAATGGATAAATCTTTTGGCTGTTCGAGGTCTTGGTATTAAAAAAACATCTCCGCAAAGTTTTAATTTACTGTATCGGGCAGTAAGCCGGAATTGGTCAAAAAACACTTTGTTGGGTTATTTGCAACAAGAATTTATCAATGAGAATTTATCTTTATCTTTATTGTTAGAACCATTAGATGGCTTTGAATGGCTATCTAAAAATCGTTATCCGCTGACTTTTTCAACTTCATCACCGATACTTTTGCAGATAGTAACCCCTTTTGCAAGATTTGTTGCAGCCTTAAATCATCAGCATCCTCCGTTTTATCAGCCCTTTTCAAATTTAGTCTGTATTTTTTTAGGATTATATATTTTATCAGCTCCGGAGCTTATCACACTCTTAAAGCAATCATCAGTTAATATAGATAAAAAAGAATTACTGGAGGATATGCCGTTACAACATCAAGAAGCAAAACAGGTATTACCGGTTATAACTAATCTCATATTTAAATATAAAATTGCTTGTTATTTAGGATTATGCCGCATTTTAATGACCGAAAGCACACATAAGACAGAAAAAAAACTCAATTTTTTGGATTATGTTAACGTATTTTTATATGGTTTGTTGTATATAATAACCGTAAGAAGAAAGTCTATCAAAATAAATAAGGTTTAAATAGGTTAGTAAATGAGCTCAATAGGTCGTCTAGTCAGAAAAAATCATTCAGCCGTATTTTGGTGTACACGGCACTACCCGAAAGCAAAGCGGGAAGCCGTTTATACGCTGTATGCCTTATTTAAGCATTTTGATGATTTAACCTCAAGCAACTTATCAAAAGCCGAAAAAACGGAAATTTTGGCAGCGTGGCAAAGAGAAATAAGTAATATATATGACAAGAAAGTACCGGAAACTGATATCGGGCGCCGTATATACAAAAATTGTATGCGTTTTAAGTTAACCAGAGACTGCTTTGAAAAAGTTTTATCCGGATTCGCGATGGATTGTCCAGAGGTAATATTCCGTCCGTCAGTAGAACAATTTAATGAATATTGTCACGGCGTATCTGAAGTTCCTTGCTACCTGATATTAAAAATAATTGCAGAATTTGATGAAGAAACAACCACAGCATTAAGTAATTATATCGGTAAAGCTGTTGAAATAACCCAAATATTGAAAAATATTAAAGAAGATATATTAGGTGGGCACGTTTATATTCCGGAAGAATTTTTAAGTGCGGCGGAAATTGATAAAGATTTATCGGCAAAAGATATATTAACACATAAAAATTTATTCATAGCACGCTCAGAACTGGCAGATATTGCCCGTCAGTCTTTTGCGGAAGCTTATCGATTATTAAGAGAAAAGCAAAATAAAAATTCCAAGCCGGTAGTATATATGCTTAATTTATACCACAGATATTTTGAGTTGATGGATGAACGCGGTTGGGAAATTATTTCTCCGAAACCGGAATTAAAATTAAAAGACCATATTAAATTAATTTGTCAGGCCTTGTTTAGTCGCTCGCCGGCATAGTCGGATTTAATCGTTGATAAGTCTGTAAAAACTTTTGCCAAACTGCATAATGCGGTTAAAATTTTGCTGTAACAGTTGGAACTTTTATAGGATGTGATTATGAAAAAAATAACTTTGCCTTTTGCTTTATGTACAGCGATATTGCTACCTTTTGCCGCATCTGCTGATGAAACGATTGCAACAGAAAATGAAAGTGTAGAACAAAATATTGTTAAAGCAAGCTCATTAACGGCTAATATCAAACGTTTAGCTTTTGAATATATGGAACACAGCGTAACCAACAAGAGGGATAAAAATTATCCGGATACGTATAACGCGAACGAAGAACGTTCAATCGGTGGTGTCTTTGACGGAAACATGACATATGATGCCTCCAGTTTGGTATGGATAAACGGTTTATTTATGAACTATAATAAGTCTAAGACCACAGAAGAAGGTATAACTTCTGAAAATGAGAAAGATGATGAAATTTTACTCTATACAGATTATACGCATAAAGTATGGCAATTAGAGCAGGGGATAGTCGGTCCGTTTGCTTATTTAGGTTATGAAACGGAATTCACAGATTTTGATTTGATCGATGATAATGGCCGTAAGCGTAGCTATCGTACAAAGATTTTGCGTGGCAAGACCGGTTTAAAACTCTATGATGGCAAATACTTTAAGCAATTATACGTTGCTGTTGTAGAAGAAGATGATATGACCTATCATGATGATAATATGAAAACCGGTGGTGAAATCGGTTATGAATTTAATTATCCGATAAATGAAAATACCGCATTCATTTCAGAAGGTTTTTATCGTCATTTCTTTTCTTACTCAGAAAAAAACGATACCGATTTCAAATATAAGTTAGAATTAAACAATCGTATAGAAACCAAGCTGACAGGAGATTTATATTTGGCTCCGTTTTATAACTATGAGTTAGCTGAAACCAGAGGTGCCAAGAGTTCTCGTGCACAAAGCACAATGGGATTGTCTTTGACGTATAATAAGAGCTTTGATTTATAATCAATGAAAGGGAACCGAACATGAAATATTTGGAAATTGAACATAAAATAATAGATAAGTTCAAAAAGTTAAATCCGATTTATAAAACTTCATTTTTTATCGCGTTTGGGCTGATTAACTTAGCGTTTTTATTTCATACCATCAATTTCATGTTCGGTGATCACGATTGGAACTACGTACGTTCGGCGAATTATTGGAGTGAGGGGAGTTTTGAAGGAAGACCTTTGCATTTTGTCTTGCAGTCATTGTTTTTTAACGGACATGTTTTACCGATATTAAATAATTTGCTTTCGTTTGCCGCGATGACTATAAGCGGTTTGCTTCTAGCACGTTATTGGAAAATACCGGCAAGCACATTTAAATATACAATATTTACGACATTTATAGCGGTATTACCGCTGACCATGGTATGGTTATTTTATGCCAAAGATATGCTGATAAATTTGAGTTTACCATTAATTGCTATTGGTGGATTATATATAGCCGAAAGTCAGCTATCGGTAAAAAATTTACTGCGTCACATTTTAGCGATTTTTCTATTTTATTTTGCGTTTGCATCATATGTAGCGATTATAAATTTATTAGGTGTTGTATTTTTAGGTGGTATATTGATTTCTTATATAAATGGAGAAAAATTATTAGTCCTGATAAAAAAGAAAACACCAGTCGTAATAGATATATTGATTGCGCTTATATTGTTTAAGATAACCTTAGCACATTTAACATTGTCTTCAGATTATAATACGGCCACGATTACTATGGCAGGTTTACCGGACAAGCTAAAAGAAACACTCATAGTTATGTTAACGCAATTTACAACGCCTATACCATTTATGGAATACAAATATAAATTACTGCTGTTGGGGTTATGTTTGTTTGGATGCGGTGCAATGTTTGCTAAAGGGAAAATAGAAAAAGCGCCGTTTGCACTAATTATTATTTTAGTAATTTTATTTGTTTCCAAGTCAGCTTTTTTCATAGCAGATGAAAGCGATTCTATTTTAGCAAAGATGGAAAATTTTGCATTTGTTCCACGATTGGATTTTTACGGTTTAGCATATATATATGCATTGGGCTTAGCATTGACATTAAGTTATACAAAGAAAAAGTGGTACAAAGCCGGAGCAATATTAGCGATTGTAATAACATTTATGTCCGGTGTCCGGGATATGTATGCAGAGAAAGTCTGGAAATTGGGGTTTGATGCCGAGATGAAAGCGCATGAGCGGATTGTCGGGAGATTAGAACAAATGCCGGATTTTCATGCAGGGCAAAAATATCGTTTATTACAAATAGGTACATTATCGTTGCGTGAAAATTTTTATAAAAAAGTGAATGGTGAGGAAACGAGTTTAGATTTACTGACCACAGCATTTACACCGCAATTTATGTCACGTATTGTATATAATTTCTATTATCCGGAAGATATATTTGTTGACAACGTCAGTGTAGAGGCTTTGTCGCCGCGAGGCAAGGAATATTTAAGAGAAGCGAAAGTTTGGCCATCTCTGGGATCAATATTTATTGATGGTGACATAATCATTTTGGTATTGACGGAAGAGGGGTTAAATAAGGTCAAGGAAAAATTATAATCACAGATGGGCGCAAGCGCCCAGCCTCTGCGGCTTAAGCAGCACCCGCCGTGTAGGCGGCGACGCAGTCGCATGAGGCGCGCAAAGCCAAGATAAAAATTTAAGGTAAGGTTGAAGACCTTGCCTTAAATTTTTATGCGCGCCTCCACACCGTCATTGTAAAGTAACAGGATAATCCTCTTCTTCGCCATTATGAGGAGCGAAGCGACGTGACAATCCTCCTCTTCGTCATTGTGAGGAGCGAAGTGACGTGACAATCCTCTTCTTCGTCATTGTGAGGAGCGAAGCGACGTGGCAATCCTCTTCTTCGTCATTGTGAGGAGCAAAGCGACGTGACAATCCTCTTCTTCGTCATTGTGAGGAGCGAAGCGACGTGACAATCCAGAAAAAATTAAAAAATTGCACACAAGGCTGAATTAGTGTTAGAGGGCACATTCAGCCATGTGCACAATTTTATCAGTACCTCAGAGTATACCCATACCCCACTGAAAAGCCAAAAGTAATCCCCGTACGGGCAGTACTGGAGGTGCGCCGCGCACTGCCCACAAGGCTGAATTCGTGTTAGAGTGCACATTCAACTTAAAGCACAATTTACTTCAACAACTTTCTTACCTCATCGTAGCTCGGATATTTTCCGCCATTACAACCGAGCAAAGCATAGGTGGGGGTAGAAGAAAAGATTTCCTGCGCTAATTTTTGTAAATCACCGGCAGTAATTGTCTCAATTTTTTCTACCATCTCAGAAATAGGAATAACTCTGCCGAATAACAGCATTTGTCGCGCAATAATTTCTGCGGTGGAAGATGAACTTTCCAAAGACATTAACAAACTGGCTTTAATTTGTGTTTTAGCGCGTTTCAATTCAATCTCACTGACCGGATTATCCATAATTTTTTTAATTTCATCAGTCACAACCGGCAAAAGCTCATGTAATTCTTTAGGTGTAGTACCGGCATAGATACCAAAAACGCCGGCCTCTTTAAGCGCTTGATGAAAACTGTTAATAGTATAAACCAAACCTCTCTTTTCGCGAATTTCTTGAAATAGGCGAGAAGACATACCACCACCGAAAATGGTGGAAAGAACGGAATATTGATAGTATCTTTTATCTTGATAAGAAGCCCCCTTAAAACCTAAAACCAAATGCGTCTGTTCAATATCTTTGCAGTCAGTTTTATAACCGCCAAGATAAATTTGTTTGTCAGCGGTATAAGAACAATGTGAAGGAATATCAAACATACGTTCTTCAATCATTTTCACAAATTGTTCATGATTAACTCGTCCCACGGCAACAGCCACCATATTATCAGCCGCATAATGTGTCTGCATATAATGTCTCATTCTGTCAGCTGTAAACCCACGTACAAATTCAGCGGGACCTAATATTGTACGTCCGCTGGCTTGGTTAGGAAAGGCTGCCTCTTGAAAATAATCAAAAACCAAGTCATCAGGCGCATCATTAAATTGCTTAATTTCTTGTACCACCACTTCTTTTTCTTTAATCATTTCATTTTCATCAAAAGTAGGGGAAGTGACAAAGTCGCAAATAACATCAGCGGCCAGCTCAACATCATCTTTGAGCATTTTAGCATAAAAACACGTAAAATGTCTGGAAGTATAAGCATTAGTAGCTCCACCGACGTTTTCTATATCTTCCGAGATTTGTAAAGAAGTTCTCTTTTTCGTTCCTTTAAAAACCATATGCTCAATAAAATGCGATATACCATTATCTTGAGGCTCTTCAGCGGCAGAACCTGTATTCACCCAAATTCCCAAAGAAACCGTTTCAATTTGCGGTCTTTCAGCGGTAATAATTTTCAATCCATTCTTTAATGTTGTCTGTTTTATTTCCATAGTCAGCTAATCTCAAAAAAAGTTAAACAATATTTATATATTAAAATAAATAAGTTTTATCATTCGTTAAAATATAGGTAAGCACTTAAATTTTTTTTAATCTTAACTATATAATATAATATCGAAAAAGTAGATTAGAATAAGGAGAGTAAAATGGAAAAGATGCCTCGTTTTGCGGTTGTTTTATCCGGATGTGGTCGTGCGGATGGATCAGAAATTCATGAAGCTGTAACGGCATTATTGGCAATAGATAAAGCCGGTTGCACGTATAAATGTTTCGCGCCGAATATTGAGCAATCAGCGGTAATCAACAATTTAACGTCGGAAAAAATGGAAGAACGCCGCAATGTCTTGGTAGAGTCGGCACGTATAGCAAGAGGAGATATAAAGCCTTTATCAGAGATAAATATGGTAGATTTTGATTGCATAGTTTTCCCCGGTGGACTAGGTGCTATAACGAACTGGTGTGATTTTGCTGTTAATGGTGTAAATTGTACGGTAGAAAGTTCTATCTCACGCGTTTTAGAACAAGCTTATAAACAAAAGAAAGTAATAGGAGCAATGTGCATTGCACCGGTAACAATCGCGAAAGTATTAGGTAAATACGGTATAAAAGTAACCATTGGTAATGATAAAACAGTTGCCGGTGCAATTACCTCAACAGGAGCAATACATGAAAATACCAAAGCAGAAGAAGTATGTGTTGATAAAGAAAACTTAATTGTGACCACACCAGCTTATATGCTTTCCAAATCCATCAAAGAAGTAGCTGCCGGCGCTGAAGCAATGGTTAAAGCTATGATAGATCTGGCAGAATAAATAACAGAAAACGACCTTGACAATAAATAAAAACAAACTATACTTCCTGCTCGAGAAAACAATAATTAAAATATAAATATGTATGAAGTATGATTTATTATCCGATAAGGCAGAAGGCTTTATCAATCCTCAGAATATCCAGGATATTTTGAGCAATGCCCGCAACAACTGTGCTGATAGAGGGCTGGTGGCTGAGCTACTTGCAAAAGCCAGGAACAAAGAAGGTATAACCGCTTTCGATGCCGCAGTTCTACTCTTTAATAACGATGCAGATGTAACCGAACAAATTTTTGCCATTGCAGCAGAGATAATCGATGCCTATTATGGCAATCGCAAGGTTTTATTCGCACCGCTGTATCTGAGTAATTTCTGCGTGAACCACTGCACTTATTGCCCATATCATGCTGTAAACAGCAAAATTCCGCGTAAGAAAATGACGCAGGAAGAAATCAAAGCTGAAGTTATAGCACTTCAGAATATGGGACATAAGCGCTTAGCTCTTGAAGCAGGAGAAGATCCGAAGAATAACCCTTTGGAATACATTCTGGAGAGTATTGATACGATTTACGGTATTCATCACAAGGCCGGTAGCATCCGCCGCGTGAATGTCAATATCGCAGCAACAACAGTTGAGGAATACAAAAAACTGCATGCTGCTAAAATTGGTACATACATTCTCTTCCAAGAAACGTATAACAAAGAAAGGTACGAGAAACTTCATCCGCATATAGGTTGTGGTACCAAGTGGAATTATGCATGGCATACGGAAGCTATGGACAGAGCAATGACAGCCGGTATAGAAGACGTCGGTTTAGGTGTACTGTTTGGGTTAAATACCTACGACTATGAGTTCGTTGCGCTACTCAATCACGCTGAGCATTTGGAAAAAAAGTTTGGTGCCGGACCGCATACGATAAGTGTGCCGCGCTTGCAACCGGCAAGTGACATCAATCTCACCAATTTCAAAAATGGTTTGCCTGATGATATCTTCCTAAAGATTGTGGCCTTACTGCGTATATCTGTTCCGTATACCGGATTAATCATCTCTACCAGAGAGGGTGAACAGATTCGCAAACGCGCATTGAAAGCCGGTATTTCGCAAATCAGTGGCGGTTCAAAAACCACAGTCGGAGGCTATGCCTCAGCGGATGAAAGTGTCTCAAAAACGGCTCAGTTTGAGCTTTCAGATGAGCGTACATTGGACGAGGTTGTTCGCTGGTTGATGCAAATGGGATATGTGCCCAGCTTCTGTACAGCCTGCTATGGTAAAGGTCGTCAGGGTATTGATTTTATGAAGATATGCAAACAAAAGCAAATTCATAATTTCTGCACACCGAACGCATTGCTGACATTGGCCGAGTATCTGCACAATTACGCCTCAGAAGAAACGCGTTTTATCGGAAAACAATTGCTTGAAACGGAGATGAATCTCCTGCCGAAAAATATGCGAAAAGTTGTATTGTCGCGTATGCCGAAAGCAGAGGCCGGAGATGTCTGCTTTGTGTAAAATTTTACCTCTTACGTTTAATGCGTGAGAGGTAAAATTTTAAAGATAATTGTTGCGAAATAAAAAAATCATAATAACTTATTATTATAAACTAAAAAAGGAACGCTTATGGAAAAGTTTAAATTACCGGAAAGCATCAATGCAAAGCGCATCGTGCTTTTAAAGCGCTCTCATGAACATGATGAGCAAATGTGGCAAGCCATAGAAGAAAGCCGCCAATTTCTCCGTGAATATCTCTTTTGGGTAGATAAGCAGAAAAGCCTTGATGATGTCATCAAATCAACAGATATGTTTGAAAAAGAATGGGAAGATGATAAAGAATGGGCGTACGATATTTTTACCGTAGATGATTTTAAGTTGGTAGGTTGTGTCGGACCTCATAATATTGAGTTCTTAAATCAATCGGCAGAGCTGGGATACTGGCTGCGCTTATCTGAAACTCGCAAAGGCTATATGACAGAGGCAGTATTAGCGCTGGAAGAACAACTGTTCAAAGCCGGTATGCATCGCGTGACAATATGCTGTGATATTAATAATTATGCTTCTGCCAATGTAGCTAAAAGGGCCGGCTATAAATTAGAAAGTGTCGCCAAAGAAGCAACATATCATCATACTGGTTTGCATGACAAAGAGACTTACGTCAAATTCAGTCCTTATCCGATTATAGGATTTTAATTTGATGAAAAATAAGGAAAAACCCGCTCTCGAAAGAGAACGGGTTTTTCTAAATGCATATCAACTGCTAAACAACAATTGCTCGACCGAACCGCTGAATAAGGTCTTTTTTTGCTATAGACACATGTGCCTGAACGTCAGTTGCTGAAAAAACAAAATTTTCTCCTTCAGCAATGACATAAGCCGGTAAGACATTTTGGTCATGACCACAACGTTGTGTTTGCCCAGTGAAAAGATTAATGAACATGTTAGACCGTCCAAAGAAAATAGCCGGTATAATTTCATACTCATCTTGATCCATCAATTCTGCAACGGCAAAACGCAAATTTCTATTGGCAATACCGAAAAATTTTGCAATATTGCGTAAAGAAATAGCAGATGATTTCTTACTGCGAGGAGCATTGGCTGAGCCTTTTCTACCTCTGTGTGATGTTTTAGTGCTCATAATTATTGATAAAAGCTTATTGGGAATAGATAAGCTATATCATGGCTAAAAAAACAATGCAAGTTTTTTATTAAAGAGAAATTAACGATGTTTTGAAATGCGTTTCTGCATAACGATATTTTCTTGTCTTGACACGCATTGCACTTTTTTTACATTATTTTTAACCGGCTGAAAAGGAGCATCAGGTTGCGTAAAATAACCGGAAACGCCATGTGTCTTTTCATACTGTTTGGTAGCCTCAGTATCACAAAGCTTAAATACATTAGGAATATTATCATAGTCATTAAACATCTGTACAATTTTCTTTTTTGCTTCATCAGATAATGCCCCTGGAACCAGTAGCGGTTGCTTAAAATCTAGGACCGGCATATACATATTTTGAGAAAGTCTTCTTGGTGAAATCTGCTGAGGTTTAATTTCTTTATTTTCTGCTAGCTCACAGGCTGCATTAGGAGCAGATTGATCAGATTGCGAAAAATTTTGCCGTAACTTAATCATATCCATTATACTAAAAGGAAACTCCTTATGAAGTAAATAATCATATTGAACAAGATCAAAGAAACAATCTGAATTGGTAGGTACATACGCTACATCAAACGAAGGTATAAAAGCTGTCAGATTAATGCCTTTGAATTGGTAAAAATCAACAATTTTATCTCGATAAGCATCATTATCAATCACCATCGGGCTAAATGCTAAGAGAGGATACTTATAATCATCATCTAAAATTGAAAAAGGTTTTTGGTTAAGAGATGTTTCATTAAGAAAATTTTGAAAAGATACATCATGAGCCAGTTCATATAAAATTTTACGATGCGATGTTGCAACCAAAGTAGGTCTGGCTAATAAATCGTCAGTAGAATAAGAATTCAATTCATTTTTTAGCTTAGCTGAAACAAATAAATGTTGAATAGCATTAGGAAGTTCAGAAGTTCTAAAAGTATTCAGATAGGCATATTGGTTTGCAACTTCATGAACTGTAAAACTGGCAGTCTTTTTATCCTTTGTAAAAGATTTAACATAAGCCATTTCATCAAATACTTTAATTCTTCTGTCATAAGGTTCAATAAAATGAGTAAGATATTTTGAGAAATCTACACCGCCAATCGTAAACATATGCTGCATAACGTGCTTAAAATTAGCGTTATAAGGCTGGTATAACCCGACATAGTCAATATAATGCAAAACCATATTAAAATGTTTTGGCGAATACTGTGCTCGATATTTTTTTTGCCACATATCCTGAGTTTCGTTCACCAAGAAACTCCTGTAATTCTCCAGTTCTTCACGTCGCGTTTTTAATTCGTTAATATCAGCGAATTCAAGTGGTGTAATTTTCCCCTCTTTAACAGCTTCAAAATAAAATTTCATATAAGTTTTTTCGTATTTTTGTATGACTGCATCTTTATTTTTCGCCGATAAATATTCAAAAGCGGCCGTTTCAATTGCAGCCATATTGGCAGTGATTTCATCAAACATACATAAGGTAGCATACTGGGAAGGAGAATACATATATTTTATACGATAGCTTCTCGGTTCATTATCAACTTTTTCATTATCATCATGTTTATGTTCATGTGAAAAATATGGTAGTTGTATTCTGTAAGACATACCATTTTCTACATAGTTACGAGTAATATTATTATGTAAATAATAGAGCAGGGTAGAGCTACCTTTGTAAAGAGTGTCATTTCTAAAAGTAATGGTTTTAAGCGGATTGTCAACCACGACCACAGTATCAGGTTTTGTTTCAGGGACAATCTCTTGTTGGGAGTTTTGTTGATAAATACCCAAACCGACGCCTACCGCCAATGCCAAAGAGCTGGTCGTTGCCAATAAGAAATAACGAAGTTTATTATTTGTTAGATATTTTTTCATCGGCGTATCCTCTAACTCAAAATAGTATACGTTTTTTTTATCTTTGTGTCAAGTCATACCAAAAGAGGCAGATCAAAAAATCTGCCTCTGCAAAGATTATAAAAAGCAAGATACATTAATAAGAACGCGCATAAATAACATCTAGTGTTGCTTTTTTACCGGATAGTAAGCATATACCTTCTGTTCCGCTCTGGTCAAAAGGAATACAACGAATAGTTAAACGCATCTCTTTAAGTTTCTCAAGGGTATCGTCATCGCCGCACCACTTGCCGCGAACAAAACCGACTTTGGGAGCTTTTCCATTATTATCCAAATAAACATTGGAATTTGCAAAATAAGCTTCAAATTCTTCTTTGGAGTTAATAGATGTAACCACATTACTATCTAATAAAGATTGTGCACGTGCTAACATTTCATTTTGTATAGCCTGCAATTTATCGCTGATAGTAGCTGTAAAGCTATCAAAACTTTCAAAATTTTTCCATCCGTCGTTATTAATATGGATACGATTGCGGAACATAACAGCATTCTTTTCCAAATCTTTAGCTCCGACTTCAACGATAATCGGCGCGCCTTTACGTGTCCATTCCCACATTTTATCAATAGCATCTTTGGGACGATTATCTAATTTAACACGGATTTTTTCTCCGGCAAAGAATTGTCCTTTAAGAGTCTCTTTTAATTTTTCAGCATAAGCATTAATTTCATCAGCTTTGCTCTTATCTTTGAGAATAGGTACAATAACAACTTGATATGGTGCAAGTTTCGGTGGCACACACATACCCTCATCATCAGCATGTGTCATAATTAAACCACCGATAAGACGTGTAGAAACACCCCAAGAAGATGTATAAGCATATTCCGGCTGATTATCGGTATTAATAAATTTAATATCAGCGGATTTTGCAAAATTTTGCCCTAAGAAATGAGAAGTTCCGGCTTGCAAAGCACGACCATCTTGCATCATAGCTTCAATACAATAAGTGGTGACAGCTCCCGGGAATTTATCATATTCCGGTTTTTTACCGCGAATAACTGGCATAGCCATATCATTAACACACAAATCTTCATAAACCTTAAGCATGGTTTCGGCTTCTTGTTCAGCCTCTTCAAAAGAAGCATGTGCCGTATGTCCTTCCTGCCATAAAAATTCACGTGTACGCAAGAAAAGGCGTGGTCGCATCTCCCAGCGTACCACATTAGCCCATTGATTGATTAAGACAGGTAAATCACGATAGGAATGAACCCATTTAGAAAAAGAATCAGCAATAATTGTTTCTGATGTCGGGCGGACAATGAGCGGTTCTTCCAATGGGCTGGCCGGTACCAATTTACCATCAACTTTGCTTAAGCGTGAGTGGGTAACCACAGCCATTTCCTTAGCAAATCCTTCCACATGCTCGGCTTCTTTTTGGAAAAAACTTAACGGAATAAACAACGGAAAATAGCAATTTTCATGATTTGTTTCTTTGATTTTATCATCTAATAGGCGTTGGATACGTTCCCAAATACCATATCCCCATGGTTTTATCACCATACATCCAGGAGATGCCGAAACCTCAGCCATATCAGCTGCGGCAACAACATTTTGATACCATTCAGGATAATTATCTTCTCTTAAGTTTTTCAGAGCCATAACCCTATGTCCTTCAATTATAGTTAAACACTTACATTCCCGCCAAGTAAATACCAAAAAATGCCAACTGTCAAGAAGATAAAGCGCATAAGAGAAATTTATGCGCTTTAAGGAAAAATATTTTAAGCCATGTCGACCTTATTTACGTTTAAGATAATTATCGACGATAGTTTGTACTAAAATATAAAATAAAGGAATAATACCCAGCCCAAACAATGTACCGATAAGCATACCTGAGAACACAGGAACGCCCACCGCCACACGAGAACCGGCACATGCTCCGGTTGCCCAAACTAATGGCGCAACACCGAGAATAAAAGTTAAAGCAGTCATTAAAACAGCCCTAAATCTCTCTTTAGTTCCAATTTCTGCTGATTTAACAAGAGGAACACCTTTCGCATGCTCTTCCTTTGCAAATTCTACAATTAAAATTGCATTTTTTGCCGACAATCCGACCAGTAGCACCATACCTAATTGAGCATAAATACTGAGCGGTTGTTTGAAGATATATAGACCGATAAAGGCCCCAAGCATTGCCGTCATAACTGAAAGAATAACGGAAATAGGAATTGTCCAGCTTTCATATTGTGCCACCAAAAACAGATAAGCAAATAAAATAGCCAAGGCAACCAAATAAACAATACGACCTTCATTACGCTTTTCTTGTAAACTCATACCGGACCATTCGTAAGAATAAGATTTAGAAAGTGTTTCAGCCGCTAATTTTTCCACAGCTTTCATGACTTCGCCGGAACTTGCTCCCGGTACTGCATTAATATTAACTGTCGCCGCTGCATATTGATTATAGCGGTTGATGGAACGGGGCAGGGTAACACGACGAATATCAATCAAACTCCCTAAAGGAACCATTTGCCCGGAGCTGCTTTGTACATAGAGATTTTTAATACTTTCCAAATCTTTCCGATATTTCCAATCTGCCTGCAACATAACCTTATTGGCTTGCGTACCGATATTAATATCGTTAACATACATAGAACCGAGATATGTTTGCAATGTAGAATAAATACTACCGATAGAAACCCCCATTAATTCCGCTTTTTCACGATTAATATCCAAATAAGCATGGGGGGTTCTTGATGTAAAGGTAGAATAAGCCATTGCAACTTCTGGAAGTTGATTAAGTTTCATCAAAAACATATTTAAGTTCTTTTCCAATTCCGTCATATCAGAATTTTCAATAGACTGCAAACGTAAGTCCATACTGTTATTGTTACCTAAACCCGGAATGGCAGGAAATTCAAACAGCATAATATTAGCTTCGGTAATTCCCGCCATGGCAGCCATAAGTCTGTCTTTAATATTCGTTGAAAAATTGATCAAATCTTTACGTTCGTTCCAATGTTTTAAAGCAATAACATTAAAGCCGACGTTCTCGCCTTGCCCCGCCAATATACTGAAACCGCGGAGATTCATTACTGAACGAATTTTATCTTCCGTTTTCATGATTTCTCTGGTTTTATCAATCACATCACTTGTTCTCTGACCGGAGGAACCTTCAGGGAGTTGTATATTAGCCAAAATCGCGCCTTGGTCTTCATGTGGCAAGAAAGAGGTTTGAATATGCGTTCCCGCATAAAGGTTAAGCCCGACCAATGCAAATAGCAAGAAAACGATGATAGCAAATTTGCGTCCGATTCGCGCCACAAATTGCACATACCTGCTCTTAGTGGAATTAATAAACTGTTCAAATCTGAATAAGAAACCGGATTTTCTAGGCGTAAGCGGTTTTAACAAGGTTGCTGACAAAGCCGGACTTAATGTAAGCGCATTAACGCCGGAGAACAACACTGCAAAAGAAATAGAAATAGCAAATTGTTGGTAAATACGACCGGTCACCCCACCCATGAAGGCAATAGGAACAAAAATTGCCAACAACACTAATGTCGTCGCAACTACTGCTGAAGAAACCTGTTCCATAGCTTTAGTTGCTGCTTCTTTAGGTGTTAATTCATCATTTGATTGCATTAAATAAAGCACGCGCTCAACCACCACAATCGCATCATCAACCACCAAACCAATCGCTAAAATTAGACCAAACAGAGTTAAAATATTTAAGTTATAACCGAGTGCCAACATAACTGCAAACGTAGATAAGATAGATACCGGAATAGCAATAGCAGGAATAAGCGTGGCGCGCCAGTTTTGTAAAAAGACAAAACAAACCAAAACCACTAATCCGAAAGTTAAAAATAGTGTAAATACAACTTCTTCAATAGATATCCTAATAAACTCCGTGGCGTCAAAAAAGACGCTGACATCAAAATCTTCCGGATAATACTTAGATAATCTGTCCAATTCAGCACGAACGGCATTCATAGCTTTCAAAGCATTTGCACCGGAGAGTTTATTAACCATAATACCCACATTAGGCTGTCCGTCAACATCAGAAGTGACCAAATAGCTTTCTGAGCCGATTTCAACCCGAGCAATATCTTTCAAACGGACCAAGCCGCCTTCTGATTCTGTCCGTACGATAATGTTTTCAAAATCCTTAGATTCGTTTAAGCGTCCTTGTGTTTCCAAGGAAAAGACCAAATTACTCGTACCGTCGTTAGGCTCTGCACCAACAGAACCTAAAGAAGGCTGATAGTTTTGACTACTGATAGCCGCTCTGACCATGCTGATTGGAATATTTAATGCAGACATCTTATCTGCATCTAGCCAAACGCGCATACTTAAAGGTGAGCCCATAACGCTGGCATCCCCGACGCCATATTGACGTCCGAGGTTGTTTTTAATATTATTCGTCACATAGTTATTCAAAAAGTTTTTATCATGTGTTCCATTAGGCGAAATAGCATTCAAAAAGCCTAAAATTTCGGAAGAACGACGAATAACCGTAACGCCTCTGGCTTGCACTTCATCAGGTAATTGGTTTAAGGCTTGTTGCACCCGATTTTGCACTTTAACTTGCGCTAAGTCCGGATCCGTACCGATTTCAAAGCTGATTGTCAATTCATAACGACCGGAGTTATAGGAAGAAGATTCCATATACATCATATCGTCAACGCCGTTAACCGCTGTTTCAATCGGAATAGCTACGGTATTAGCGACCGTTTCCGCCGAAGCACCGGTATAGTCTGCACGTACCATAATTTGCGGTGGCGTAATTTCCGGATACATGGCCACCGGTAACATAAAGATAGCGATTAAGCCGGCAAGACACATCACAATCGCAATAACGACAGCAAAACGAGGTCTATCAATAAAAAACTTTGAAAACATAACTTTAACTCCCGCAAATTATTGCGCATTAATAATATTAATCTGTGCTCCGTCTCTGAGCATTCTATTGGTAAGGCCGCCTGTTAAAACTTTTTCTCCTGCGTTTAAGCCGGAAAGAATAATTTGTTTGCCTTGATAAGCATCGCCTAAAACCACCGGACGAATTTTAGCCACATTATTTTCATCAACCACAAAGACCAAAGAATTACCTTCGTTTTGAATAATAGAAATTTCGGGAATAACAATACCTTTCTTTGGTTTGGTAGATGTTGTAAATACTTTAACATAAGCACCTGGTCTTAGCTTTTTTTCATCATTATTAACATCAACATAAACAGCAACCGTTGCAGTACCAATACTTGTTTCGTTACTGGCGAAAACCTTCTCTATTTTTTTATGCAAAACTTCTCCGTTAGGTAATTCAATATTCATAATCAAATCATTAATATCATCTTTTTCTGTTTGTTGCTGGAAAGCAAGAAACTCTTTGTCTGTAACGGAAAAAGCAACTCTTATCGGATTCATTTGTACGACGCGTGCTAACGCCGCACCGGAGGCATTTACAAAATTACCAACTGTAACTTTGGTTTTACCGATTTCCCCGTCAATGTATGCTTTAACATCGGTATAATCCAAATCAATACGCGCCAGATCTAATTGTGCTTTAGCTTGAGCAACCCCGGCTTTTGCTTGCAAATACGCACTTTCTGCCGCATCAAAAGTAGCTTTTGAGGCAATATTTTTTGAACTGAGCTGTTTTTGTCTTTCATAATCGCGTTCTGCTCTGGTCAAGCTAGCTTCTGCACTCTGTAATTGAGCTTGAGCGAGGTCATAATTTGCCTGATAACGCTCTTTATCAATCACAAATAAAATATCATCTTTTTTAACAAAACTGCCTTCGCTGAAGTTAACTTTATCCAAGCTGCCGCTAACTTTTGCTACTACATCAACACTGTTGATAGCCTCAATAACAGCAACATAGTTTTTCGGATTATTGATTTCTTCTTCTTGAACCGTAGCTACGGTAGCATTAACCATAGGCATCATTGGTTGCATATTTTTATTTCCTAAGAAATGACAACCGGCACCCAATATAAGCAAAACAAAAGCCAGGATAAACAAAATTTTTTTGTTTTTTAAGGTTGTGTTATTCATAATACTTTTCTGAATTTTTTCAAAGACTTTATTCTTTTTCATATAATCCTCTCTTACTTGCGTATTCCATCAATTAAATATTTCAAACCTGTACTGACCATATCCACGGTATTATAATCAAATCGGCGACTCAATGAAGAAAACATGATTCCCATATAACTCGCCATAAGTATATGTTGCACTTTTTCAATATCAACATTTTCCTTTAAAGTACCATTTTTTTGACATTCTAACAAAACTTTATTTATTTTTTCTAAATGTAAATCTTTTAAGGCCTTTAAGCTGCTGTCTACACGATCAATAACTGCATCAGACCATTCCATCTGACATAAAACAAAGCGATTAAATTTAGCATAACGTAAATCATTTTGGCTCATTTCTGCCCAAATTGTAAAATCGTGTAATAAACCATCTAAAGTGCTTTCTTTAGATAAATACTGCTCAACTTCTACCTGCTTATGTTGCACATATTCAAGGATCAAAGCAGCCACCAAATCAGCTTTATTTCTGAAATACCAATAAATTGCTCCCTTGGTAAAACCGGCACGAAGTGCAATCTCATCAAAAGTTGTTTTAGCATATCCTTTTTCAGAGAAGACATCTAAAGCCGATTCTAAAATGGCTTGTCTTGTTTTTTCTGCATCTTCTTTACATTTTCTAACCATCAATACCTCTAATTATAGATACCTACTAAAAGGTATGTTATTAACCGAATGATAAAAACACCAATTTAAAAATAAAGTCAAGAATGATTTTTATTTAGTATAAAATTTTTTAATCATTGCATTATAAAATAAAAATAATATAAGCAAAAAAAAGAAGGTGAAATATGATGAAATTTATTAACATAGCAATAATAGCGATGACTTTTATTTTAAGCGGATGTCAAGAAAGACAGACCACAAATCGTATTTATGTCTTTTCTCAACCGGGGTGCATACATTGTGTAAATGCCAGAAACTATATGTCACTTTACTACAAAGATTATGATATAAAAGAAATGAATATTCGCGAAGGAAGCAATATGGAACATATGTTACGTTATGCCCGTCGTTATAAAATTCCGCAACAAGATTTAGGAACTCCACTGATAATTATGGGCAATAATTACATTATGGGGTGGGGTAGTGAGCAACAAAAAGATTTCAATCGCTACGCCAAAGATTTTAAACCAAAATCAGATACGAAAGCAAATTTATAAAAAAAAAAACACCTGCATTAAATGCAGGGGTTTTTGAATAGTCAAAAG
>Ga0247610_10001290_pt1 | contig 31372 bp, 35 predicted proteins | sample 174DNAGHGhighgp2_FD_193483 | JGI IMG/M metagenome (GOLD analysis project Ga0247610, IMG submission 193483) | Sheep rumen microbial communities from Palmerston North, Manawatu-Wanganui, New Zealand - 1742 DNA GHGhigh gp2 | ecosystem: Host-associated > Mammals > Digestive system > Stomach > Rumen...
TGGGCTCGACGAATGAAATCGACCTTGCCCTCTGAGGAGAGTATGGTCTCGAAGATGAGGCTATGCCGCTTGGCGAGGCACTGCTCGCGCTGCTGCTCGCAATATTGCGCTGCCTGCATGACGGCCTCGGGCGAGTTCCAGTCGCCGAACCGCTCCTGTGCCACCTGGTCGGGATTGATGTAGAGGGCATCCTCGAGCCATTCGTGGCGCAGTATCTTAGAGGTGATGGTGGTCTTGCCCGAGCCGTTGGGGCCGGCGATGACGATGAGAACCGGTCGATGCTTCGCTACTGCCATGCCGTCGAAATCTTTTGGGATTCATGCTTCAACTGACTGAAGAACCGTGCTGTCGCCTCGGCTCTTTTCTGCTTGGCATCCTCTGCGGCCTCCCGCATCAGTTGGCTGAGCACCTCGTCGGTAGGCTCTTCCATGCTCGTCAGTTTGTAGTTGTCAATGCTCATGTTGCATCCTTTCGTTTATGGGTTACGGGTGCATAGATAGTGCAAATCGAGCGAAATACCAAAGGAAAACTTGTTTTTCTTTGTATTTTTCCCCTGAAGAAATATCCGTTGTGGTGTGTCAGTAAGTCAAAGAACGATATGGTGCCCTTCGGATGTAACCCAAAGAGCGCATTGAGCGAGCAAAGGTCGTCAGACCAACAGATGGGTGGCGAGCAGCAGGATGAGTGCTGTCCGCGAGGTGCTGAGGGTGTGAATGGTTCTGTTCATTGTTGTTTGATGTTTTATTGTTATACCTTATTATTATAAATAGCGGGGTGGGGCAGGAGTGAAGCATTACCACTTGCCACGCAGGGCCTGCACCAGGAGCACGAAGAACCATATCCACATCGCAGCGAAGACCGCGAGGAAGACAATGGTGAGCCAGAGGGGTGTCTCGGCGATGAAACGGGTCAGTTCGTACATGAGCGGTTTTGTCTATGAATGAATTAATGTTGCAAAGATACATCGTCTCTCCGAAAATGGGTGTGTCAATTCTGCGATAGGTGTGACGATTTTGAAGGTTTTGGGGCATTTAGGTGTGTCAATTTTCAAAATTGACACACCTTTTTCGCCGATATTCGCTAAATAATGTGTAAATTTGCAGCCGATATGGTTACACTTCAGATGATGCAATTCACGGCCGTGGTGCTGATGCTGCTGCTCACGGTGAAGCTGCTCTTCCTGCGTCAGTGGCGCATCAAGAGCCGTTACGCCCGGCAGGCCCGCTGGCTGATGACGGGCGGCACGATGCTGCTGGCCCTTCATTTCGCCCTGCAACTGACTTTTGGGCTGAGGCTGATGGGCGTCACGCAGTCGGTGATGCTCAATCTGGCGATGCTCATCCCAGCCTCCTACCTCTTTGCCCGTGCCGTGCTGCTGTTACAACGGCGCGGAAAGCTGACCCGGCTCGACCGCTGGGCAGGGCCGGCTACGTGGATGGTGGCGATGGCGATGCTCGGCGTGGCGGCAATGACCGACGACCGTCAGCTGCTGAGCGACACGCCCCAGCTGCGGATGGCCGAGAAGGCGGGAGCCGTGCTCTACATGCTGATGCAAGGCTACTACACGTGGCGTCACACGGCAAGCCTCGTTGCCATGCGCCGTGCCCTGAGTGACTACTACGACCGCGACACCGACGGCATGCTGCGCTGGATGCAGTACAGCATCATCGGTCTGATGCTGCTGGCACTGATGGTGCCCATGGCCATCTTCGGTACGGGAACGTGGATGCTCATCATTGCCTTTGCCGTCTATTTCTTTCTGTTCTATCTGGTTGACAGTTTCTGTTTCTACCTCGTCAGCCCCGCCCCTGAGCGCATGGAGGCCGCCGAACAGAACGCCACCGAGGTGAAAGCGGAAGCCAGCCGTGAGCAGGCCACCATGCCATCAGCCAAGGGAACGGAAGAGGGCACAGACGCTACCGTGCTCCCTCCCGAAGTGATGAACGAGGTGGAGCAGGCCGTGGAGGCGTGGAAAGCCCGTGGCGGCTACCGTCAGGCAGGACTACTACACCCCCAGGCCGCACAGGACATCGGCATCAGCCGCTACCGCCTGACCGTCTGGCTGCACCAGCATGGGCTGAAATACAACGAGTGGATGGCACAGTTGCGCATCGAGGAGGCAAAGCGCATCATCAGCGAGCACCCAGACTGGGGAAACGATTCCGTGGCCCAGCACTGCGGCTTCACCGACCGCAGCGCCTTTCAGAAGAAATTCAAGCAGAAGACAGGCTTGACTCCGGCAGAGTGGGCGGAGAAGGGAAAGTGAGCATCACACCCAGTGATACCTCGCCCCCTCGTGCGTTTCCATGGGAAGTAATCAATGGTGTCAAAAAAGGTGATGAACAGCAAGAAGGTCGCTGTCATCACCTTATATATTATATATAGGTGGCATCCTAAAGACGGTCAGTCATTAGTTTGCCGATTCAAACTCGCGCAGGAATCGTGTGTCGTTCTCTGAGAACATGCGCAAATCGCTGACCTGGTATTTGAGGTTGGTGATGCGCTCCACACCCATGCCGAAAGCATAACCACTGTATTCTTTGGGGTCAATGCCGCATAACTCGAGAACGTTGGGGTCAACCATTCCGCAACCAAGAATCTCTACCCAACCAGTGTGCTTGCAGAATCCGCAACCTTCGCCACCACAGATGAAACACGAAATGTCCATTTCGGCACTGGGCTCAGTAAAGGGGAAGTATGACGGACGAAGACGTATCTTTGTGTCTGCACCGAACATCTCGCGTGCAAACGACAGCAGTACCTGCTTCAGGTCGGTAAAACTTACGTTCTTGTCTATATAAAGACCTTCTACTTGGTGGAAGAAACAGTGAGCACGTGCTGTGATAGCCTCGTTACGATATACTCGACCGGGACAGATAACACGGATAGGAGCGGTCAGTTTGCCGTCCTCCGTATGCATATGCTCCATGACACGAGCCTGAACACTGGAAGTGTGGGAACGCAGCAGAATGTTTTTCGTTACATCATTGGGATGCTGACTGACGAAGAACGTGTCCTGCATGTCGCGTGCAGGGTGGTCGGCAGCAAAGTTCATCTTCGTGAACACATGCAGGTCATCCTCAACCTCCGGTCCGTCAGCCAATACAAAGCCCATACGACTGAAGATATCAATAATCTCGTTGGTCACAATGGTCAGTGGGTGACGGGTTCCTAACTCAATGGGGTAGGGCGTACGCGTCAGGTCGATGGCTTCATTGTCGGACTCTTGGGCATCAAATTGCTCTTTCAGTGCGTTGATACGGTCAAAAGCCAGCTGTTTAAGCTCATTGATCTTCATACCCACAGCTTTCTTGTCCTCTGCAGCAACACTGCGGAAGTCCTGCATCAGTGCGTTAATCTCACCTTTCTTACTAAGGTATTTTAAACGCAGTTGTTCAATGTCTTCTGCGTTTTTAGCATCCAGATTTTTTACTTCGTTGAGTAATTGTTCTATCTTGTCAAGTATCATAATCGTAAAAATTTTTGCAAAGGTATAAAATATTTGCGAAATATGAAATATGAAATATGAATTATTTTGTAATTTTGGATAAAATCGCAAACCTTTTGTAAATAAAGGCGGTTCACAGAAGATACTCAAACAAAACACCCGATTTCTTGCCACATACATAAGCAATAGGCGGGCGATTTCCTTGTTTGAGATTATCAAGATAAAGCGGTTCGCCTTCAATGATAAGACTGCACTCAAAAGTGTCATCCTCATGAATGCGAGTATTGGCTGACGAAATGACACGGAACAGCAAGTCACCCATATATTCCACATCGCAGACCCTTTCTGGTTGCCACATCAACCGCAGACGGTCTCCACGTGTGAGACTACTTGCAACGCTCAGCCTACGGGTTAGGATAGGGCTGCTTTGCTGCTCTTTGGGCAACAGAGAATTCTGCAAGTATTCATTCCAATCTTGATAGCCAAGGAACTGAGTCAGAACATCAAGTGTACTTTCGCGAGGCTTGACATCTTCGTCAACATAGCCCCATAATCTCATCAGGGTGGTACGGCTGACGAGGATACGCAGGCGGGCATAGATGCGTTCACGTAGGAAATCAAAATCTTTCGGCGTCTGCAGTTTCTTTCCAAGAGCAGTTTCTATATCAGTCAGTAGTTGGGTTGTTGTATTCATTCTGCATTCTGTTTAGTTGTTCCTCTGTTTTTTTCCACACCCTCATATAGGCATCCAAATTCTGGATGAGGCTTGTTCTTACCTCCTCTTTTTCTTTTTTGGTAAGGCCATGTGTCTGGGTTTGCATAAAGTGTTCAATGGCATATTGCCCCCGATGATATCTCTCGTCGATACTCGAACCATCTGCTTTCACAGCCTTACGTAAACTGTCTATGCCAGCCATAAACGCATTTGACATGCGTTCTTGGCTCTGCTGTTGGTGTAGTTCTTCTTCTTCCTTTTTCTGCTGGCGCTTTTGATAATCAGTCATTTCGCCCACTTTCTCACCGACTTGTTGCTGCAGGCTGTCCATTTTCTGCCGTTGCTGCTTTATCTGTGTCTGCTGCGTTGCCGTGATGTCCTGCTGCTCTCTGATAAAAGTGTTCTGCTCTCTGATAAAGGTGTTTTGCTCCTTTTGCCTGAGACCTAATGCGACAAGCGCCCCGATCGTTATCAAGAGTATAAGGGCAACAGCCAATATCATTCCCCATCGTACACGTGCTTTTTGCCTGACAAAAGTTTTCTGCAGGGTTTGCACATTGGGGTATCGCCTGTCAATTGGCTGGATACATCTTTTTATAATACTGCGGTAGCCCAGTCCTAACTTCATCTGCTGGAAGATGATGCCAAGGCTGTAGATGTCATTACGTACATCGGCTACGGAATCCTGCATCTGTTCGGGCGACATATAGCGAGGTGTTCCTGCAGGTTGCTTTAATACGGCGTGGCTGTCAGTGTCGGCCAGTCCGAAGTCTATCAGTTTTACGTTCTCGCCATTATGAGTGATGATGATATTCTCCGGCTTCAAGTCTCGGTGTACAATGCCCTTAGTATGAATGTAACCTACGGCCTCTGTCAGTTCCCTTGCTATCCGTTGGCGCGTCTGTCTTTGTGTCTCTCCTTGCAACCATTCTTTTAAGGTACTGCCCTCAATAAATTCCATCACGATACACAGGCCAAGACCGTCCACCTTTTCCAGGGCAAATGCCGACACGATGTTGGGATGCTGTAACTGCATCAGTATCTCCAGCTCTTTGCGAAGCCGTTGCTGATAGCCCGTTTCATTGGCGATTTCCTTTTGAAGTCCTTTCAGCAGCCACCATCGTCCATATCGTTTTGCTTTCGCCACGACATTTACCTCCGACGTGTTCAGTATCTCCACGTCCGTAAATACTTGGCTGAGTCCTTCAAACGAATCTGATAGGTAACCGGAAACAGATGAGTCATAATCCTGCTGCATGGTGCAAAGTAACAAATCTTTTGCAAAAGTACGAATAAATATCGAAAAGGAATGAAATGGAACAATGAATTTTGAGGGAAATGCCATAATTTTGCCCCAAGAATTTAAAAAATCGGCTCACAATGGAACAAGTTTCAAGAAAAATGCTTATCTTTGTAGCGTGGTTTCGTAAGAAACTACGACATCGAGGAGAGCTATTAAGCTTTGACCCGTCTGAGAATCTGGAAAATTCAACGTGTACGGGCGAAAGGTCTGAAAGCTGTTCCTCCTGCAGTAGCATATATACTGCTCCCTCCGTCATGGAGTCGGCTCAAATATATACCTGCAGGTGTGAGCTGATTTCATTCTGACGTACACGGGTATTCCAGAACCTTCAGACTAAGAATGTCGAGAAGGCTCACACTTTTTGTGTAAATTGTACGTCAATAACTAAGAGAAGATGAAGAGAACTAACTCGTTTGTATTATTTGGCCGCGCATTTAAAAATGCCAAGAATGACTTTTGGGTGTCTATACAAGTATTGTTAGTAGCCACATTTGTATTAGCGTTGCTCTTCTACTTTGTAGAGCATACTGCACAGCCAGAAGAGTACAAGAATCCGTGGGATGCTTTTGTCTGGGCCATTACCCGATATATAGGCGACCCTGGTCACTTTGCTGGCAAAGGTCCTGTCACGTTGACAGGGCGATATATTGATACGTTCATCGGCATCCTGAAGATTCTTATCTTCGCTGTTCCTGCCGGTCTTGTTGCCAATGGCTTCAGAAAGGCGATGGAAGATGACAAGCGCAAACGTCAGTTGGTAGGCTTTAGCGAAAGACTGAAAAAGGCATTCCGTCGTAAGCAGTGTCGATATACCCGCTACAAGGTAGTACCCCGTTATGTCTCAATTGTAGATATTGAGGCCTCTCAACGAATGACGACGAAGGATATTCTTGACACTATTGACTTCTGCAAAGACTTCCGCCTGCGTAATTTGGCAACAACACAAAGCTTGAGAGAACATCCGCAAGACCGTCTTATCGTAGAGCATTTTCCATTGGAAGGCCATACTTCATACGGATGCAAGATAGACCGTGGGTCTAATGTTACGATTGTCTCCACTTCCAGCGTTTCAGAAGCCGGTATAGGAAATTTTTCTTATTATCTGGCACAGTTTGGTGGCTTTAACTACATCAGTAAGGAATTCGAGCAAAATCCCGACGAACCCCGTAGCTATTATATTGTTGGAGACGAACATGGAGAACCCCAGTTGGAAGACTTCCTGAACGACTTAAGGGAACTGACACGTGGAGAAGATAAGTGGGCTGTGATGATGCTTTCAGCCAGTGGTGCTGACGAGCCCCTGCATCCCACCCAGTTCCATTTCGTACATCAGGTGCAGAAGAAACTTAATGCACAGCCTACAACAACCATACAAGAAGAAAAGTTCATCCAAATGTATCAACTACTCAACCAAATGCTTGAAGAGGAGTTCCATTTGAAGTCAGACCTTGATGAACTGTATCTGCCTGTTGGAAAGAAGAACATCGCTATGCACATCGGTGGTGGTAAAGAATGTAATGTCTTTACGCTACGCACGGCCTTTAGTGTTACTGAGTGGGATGACCGCTATGTCGCTATTGTACGCAAAATAGCAGAAATCATCAATCTCCAAATAGGCACAGGTAAATCGATTGAAGAAAATAAAGCTTGGAAGGAAAGTGCGATGGGTTTTTAGAAATCAATTACAAACAAAAAACAAATAACAATGAAAACAATCAAATTCTTTAGTGTAGCCATTGTGGCTATAGCATTGGCCAGCTGCGGAGGAAACAAACAGAGTAACGGGCTTACAGAAGGTGCTTCAGACGACTTGGAGTCCTATGAGAACAGCGATGTTAATGCTATGGAACAGGCGAGGCCTACGATTATGGTGATTCCTGGTGATCAAACATTACAGAATTTTAAATGCCTAAAAACACAAAAGGCTAACGGGCGCGACTACATTCTTCGCGACTACAAGAACTATCTGCTGAAAGACGATCGTGCCAAGCGAATCATCTCGACTATTCAGGACGAGTTTAATGCTCAGAATTATCCAATCAGTGACTTCGAGCAAACTCTGAAACAACTTGACACACAAGAGGCTCTTGACATGGCCGATGGCTTCGAAAAGGATGCCAAGACCATGTTGCTGACGGTAGCACAACCAGACATCATTCTGGAGTTGACCTATGATACCAGCCGCGACAAAATGTCGATGACTAGTCATAATTATGGTGGCAAGGGTGAAAAGAACATCAGTTTTACGCTGAATGCACTCGATGCCTATACTAACAAAGTGGTAGCAACGATGACAGCTAGCAACATCAAAGGAGAATCTACCACAGAAACTATTCAAGCAAGTATTAAGGAAGGTATGCCAAAGTTTCAACAGGACATCACCAATTACTTCAGCGATATCTTGACTCGTGGTCGCGACATCACTGTGCGTATAGCCGTAGAAAAAGGTTGCAACGTGAATCTTTCTGATGAGAGTGTCGAGGGGGATACTTATGCTGATTGGATTATGGACTATATCAAAACTCATACGGTGAAGGGCGCCTATAAGATGCAGCGTAATACAGACAAGGAACTCTATTTTGTGAACTGCCGCATCAAACTACTCAACGAGGATGGCACGCAGTATGGTGTCTATGATTGGACGCGCGACCTTCAGAAGAATCTGCGCAAGAACCTTGGTCTGAAGTGTACCAATAAGGCACAAGGCTTAGGTGAGGTGCTCATCAGTGTTCAGGGAATCCAATAGTAAATAGTAAATTCGTAAATTGTAAATATTATGAAGCGTATATATAATATAATAGGTATAGCACTGATGTCAGTTGTCATTATGTCGTGTGGTGGACAGCAGAATAAAGGGACCAAGTTTGCACCGAAAGAACGTGTGTCATCATTATCAGACTCTGAACGTCAGGCTGCTATTGCACAAAAGAAGGCAGAATTATTAGGCGGTTTGAATCTCGATACGTTGCTTTACAGCCATGGTGTTAAGTTCTGTATCGTTCAGCCTAAGGTGCAGGGTGAAGATATTACACAAGACATTGCAGATCGCATCTCGATGAAGATGCTGCAGATGGCTTGCCAGAATGGCATCAGCGGTTTGGGTACTAATCCTGGTTTCGTGTTTGGAACAGAGATAGCCCAGACTGGTCGTGCTGCAACAGGTACTGCTCCGCAAAAAATGACGGTACAATACCAACTCACCTTTAAAGTGATGAATACTGTCACAGGCGACGTCTATGCTACTGCCACACAGGATGTTGTGGGCGTGGGCAACTCATTTGTTGAGGCTAACCAGAACTTCGTGAAGGAAATCAAGAACACACCAGAGATTCAGAAAATGCTACAGACCGCCAGCGAGCGCATCATTGACTGGTACAACAAAAATGTTCAGACGGTGAAAAACGAGATTGAGACCGCTGCAGGCAAGGGTGAATATGACTTGGCATTGGCCATCGCATCGAGTGTACCCCAACAAGCAACGGTTGCTTTCCAATATGCTTCCAGCAAAATGGAGGAGCTGACCAAGGGGCTCATGCACAAAAAGGCTGCCGACATGCTTGGCGAGATGACCGCCGCCGTAGCTTCCGCCGGTGATGACTTTGATCCATCCATTGGCGCTTACTTCAAACTGATTCCTACTGATTCTCCAGAGCATGCCAAAGCTCAGGAACTCTACAAAGCATATACTGAGAAATGCAAGGCACGCCGCGATGCTCTTGAGGCTAAGGCTGAGCGTGACGAGCAGGCTGCGCGTGAGTTCGAGAAGTTCAAGATGATGCAGGAACATGAAACGGAACTGGCAGAGATTGAGGCCGATAAAATTAAGTCTAAATATGCTTCGCTCGCTTCTGCCAAGGCTGCTGAAGCCAAGGCCAAGGCCAGCCAAAAGCGCGGAGGACTCTTTGGCTCCATCGGTGACGCTATCTCCGGCACTTTCGATCGTGTATTTAAGGTGGCTGATGTAGCAGGCGCACTTGCTACCGACAAGCTTGGGCTTGAGGATTACTTAGAAAAGAATGAACTTGATGACATGTAACTACATATATTTTTAGATTATAACACATATTATTACTATGAATATAAATAACAGAATCATTATTAATGAAAATATGACAATGAATCAAATAATACACATCACTGTATTTTGTTTGGCGGTATGTTTATTATCCGCCTGTGGCGAAAAGAAAATCACAGTGAAGGGTACTGACGGCACTGAGTATGAAAGCTATCAAGAGTGCTGTGAAGCACAGGACTTTCAGGCAGCGCACCAGTTTTTGGCCAAAATGAAAAACGCCATTATTGAAAAAGAATCTAGTAGTGAGAAGTATCAAGCTGAGAAGATGTTCAATGAAGCCAAGGAAGAAGTGTTCAAGCAGGAAGCCTTGTTTCTGATGAGCCAAAACAATGAAGAAGCTCAAAGCCGTATTTTGTACCTCTTGAAAGAAGAAGGTGACAATACAGACCATATAGACATGTTGGTTGATTTGGCAATTGAGAATGATGATGAAGCTTATGTAAAGAGGCTAACTAACTTATATAAAAAAGACGTAGACGATGATATCCTCAAGCAAATAGTAGAATATCTGTCATCAAAAAAAACTGAAGAAAACAAAGACTTCTTGATGTCTCTTCTGAAAAGGCTTGATGAAGAATCCCTCTTATTGAAGATTGCAATAAGAAATGAAGATAAGGTGTTCGTTGATGAATATCTGCAATCACACACGCTCTCTATTGATGATGAGGATATTATGAACTATTTAGCTGCATCAAAAGAAAAGAAATACACCGAAAGAATAATTGCAACACTTACCAAAATGGATGCAGAGATCAGCCAGAAACCCAAAATGGGAAAAACAGAAGTTGGCGATAATTACGGAAAAGATAAAAAGGAATTCATCCAAAAGTGTAATTCTTTTAAAGAAGGTGTAGAGGAATTAAACAATTCATGTATGATAGTCTTATCCATTGCTATTAAGAACAAGAATCAATATCTAGCTCAAAGGGCCGTTTCTATGGTTAAATCAAACATTCATGTAGAGAATCCTCAATATTTTACCTTTATTGTCAGAGAAGATAACGAGGATATTGCCAATGCCAAAAAAACATATAACGAGGCTGTTCGTAGTGGTGCATTTAAGTAGCAACGTGTGGAGCCATCTATACGATGTGTTCATGTTTGTTACCATTATCCTTAGTGTAGTGTCGTAAATAACAATAATAGCTAAAGAACCGAAGAATATGAAACGAATTAAGTTTTTGAGTTTTTGCTGTATAGCGGTCTTTTTGCTGACAGCTTGTGGTAGTTCTTCATCAAAGAACGAAGAAGAGAAGATATCGGTGACTGGTGCCGATGGTAAGGAATATACAAGTTATCAAGAGGCTTGTAGGGCTGAAGATTTTGAAGCCGCTCGTGATGCAATGTCCATTTATCACGAAAAGTACTTAGAAGAACTATCAGGAAATGGAATGGTCAACAAAGAAGATAGAAAAAAAGCCGAGGGGAAATATTACGAGGCATTCGACTATATATATAAAGCAGAGATACAGTACCTGCTTAGCGAATTGAGAGGCGATGAATGTAAGGACAAAATTGCATTCCTTTTAGAAGAAATTCCTATTGAAGGTGAAAAATTTCCCCAAGGATTATGCGACTATAGTGTCGCATGTCGAGGTTCTTGGGGAGACGAAGGCCTTCCTTTAGATGCCTATGTTATTTGGACACAACACTTTAACCGTTTATGCGACAACATTCTGTCATTAGCAATAAACAGGAAAAATCAAGATGTTGCAAAGATGATTCTCTTAAAGTATGTTGACAATGTCGAAGTAACAAGAGGTGAAAGTGGTGGTGGCGTAAAAGTAAATGGAGTTAGGGTTGATGGAAATCATGGATATATCAATTATACTAGTGCTGACCGCGACACTGCAAAAAAGAAGTATGATGAGGCTGTAGAATTAGGAGCATTTAACTAAAATAGATTTATGAAAATTTCAGTAGAAAATTGCTTTAAGCAAAAATACGACGATTTATGGACTGGTGCAGCGAAGAAATTCTCTCATTGCGAACTTGTCTCAAACGGCTATGATGTCGTTGATCATATCTATGAGAACAGTATGATGATTGTCGGTTTAAACCCTTCTATTGGGAAAAATGACAAACCTCAAAAATTTTTCGAAAAACTTAATTCCAACAGCTATCCTCGATACTATCGTACCATTTTCGACTTCGCGTATGAATGTGGTTTTGACATGAATTTCTCCTATGCAGATATCTTTGCCATGCGATGTTCAAGTCAAAAACACATTCTTAATGCTATAAAGGAAAATCAACAATTTAAGGTTTTTTGCATAGAACAATTTTGTTTGTTTAAGGAAATCCTTCTTTTGGCCAAGCCTTCTGTGATAGTTGTAGCCAACTCCTATGCAAAGCAATGGTTCGTGAAAGGAGAAGACTGCTTAAATAATAAGCATGCCTTTACAATAGAGAAGGATGACGAAATTGGGACATATCGGATAAAGGAAGATTCTGCCTTAAACAACGTTCCAGTTTTCTTTTCTGGAATGTTAAGTGGTCAACATTCTTTAGATTTAGGATCCCGCGAAAGATTAGTATGGCACATTAAGAGGATTTTGAAGCGATAATGGACTTGATTAAACGACTCTACTGTATTCATTCCCCCTTTTACAGGGAATGGCCGATGATATGCTTTATCCGCGAGTATATCCGTGAGCATGTACCCGAGGCAGAAGTGCGAATGGACAGTTGGGGCAACTTATATATAAAGAAAGGTGAAAGTGATGGATATCCCACACTCGTTTGTCATCTTGACCAGGTGCAGGAACTGCATAGCGAAGACTTTGAAGTGCGCAAAGAAGGCGATAACCTCTATGGGTGGAGTGAACAGAATCAGCGGCGTGAGGGCTTGGGCGCCGATGACAAGAATGGTATTTGGGTATGTATTCGCTGCTTGGAGAAGTGTTCCCTGCTGAAAGTATTCATGGCAGTAGGAGAAGAGAAAGGATGTATCGGCAGCAACCATGCCGATATGTCTTTCTTTACCGACAGCCTCTATGTGTTGGAACCCGATTGCAAGGGGGGGGATGAGATACACACCAACCTTAAGGGCATACCCTGCGCAAGTAATGACTTTGTTGAGGCCTTACAAGTTGAAGATAGTGGCTACACGATAACTGACGGGAAAGGTAGCGATATTTTCGCCCTGACACTCAACGGCATCGGTGTGAGTTGTGCTAACATACCTGCCGGCTACCACCTGCCCCACAAGGACGATGAATATACTATCTTACTGGAATTGGAGAAATGTCTCTCCTTTGTGCGCGACATAGTCACTACACTTGATATGCGTTTTCCCCATATTTATAAGTCAGATACACAAATAATGGTAGAAAAAGAACTCAACTCATGAAAAAACTGATTATATTAATATTTCTTATGATGGCTATGACCATACAAGCTCAACAAAAGCAGATATCCTACATCAAGGCTAATGGGGCTTGGTATCAGGTGTACGACGAGAGTGGAAAGAAGGTTTCGACATTGTCGAAAATCACTGTTGGAGAAGTTGTCGGCTGGGGTGCGGACTTCTTCGTGGCTGTGGATGGGGCTTGGGTGAAGACCTACGACATCAATGGCAAGAAGATTTGCATACTCTCAAAACAGACTGTAGGTGAAGTCATCGGTGTTTCTGGCAACACCTTTACTTCCCGTGATGGTAGGTGGATTAAGATATACGACAAGAACGGCAAGAAAATAAGTACCATCGCAAAGTAGGCAAGAACCGACCTTCATTTGTTTTTTAGAGTATATGGGAAATAAGATAAAAATCGTAAAGAAGTTTTGAGAGTTAATTATCTTTCTTTTCTTGATGAATTCATAAATAATTATAAGGCAAATCAAGAACGCTTGCCTTACAATTTCAATGTGTTTGACGAGCAGTGTGGACATATCGTGGAGAATTCTCATACGAATATGCTCATCAAACTTTTACAGTACAAAAACCGATACGGTTATGTTTTTCTGGAAGATTTTTTAGCTTATCTTGGAATAGGTATTGATATAGATTCTTCTTTGAAGGTTGGTTTTGAACGGGAAGCTTTTTATAAGGGAATTGAGAAGAACGGACGAATTGACGGACTTATCTATCAGAAAGACCATTTTGCGCTGATTATTGAGAATAAGGTCAATGGTGCAGGAAATCAGAAGGAACAGATAAAAAAATACATTGAAGGGGTATGTCAAGACGACAGAATCTTCAGTAACTGTGTCCACGAACAAACGCAACAGCAGAAGGTGTGGGTCATGTTCCTTACTAAAGATGGCTTTGAAAATCCTGATGAAGAAAGCCACAATTATATGAAGGAAGTGGGAATCTGTGGGCCGGATTCTACAGCCGAGGAACCGGAGGGACCCCGATACGTTGCAGTCAATTACCGCGACCATATACTCCCTTGGCTAAAAGGGAACATTCAACCCTCTGTCATGCAGAAAGAGCGTTCGCTGAACTCAGGATTGATACAATACATTGACTTCCTTGAGGGTATGCTTGCCATAAGGGCGTCTGATGATAAGTTTATGGAGCAACAGAGGACGCTGCTTAAGAAGCAACTGATGCTTGACAAGATGAGCTTTTCCCAGAAGAACGAGTGCCTGAAAGGATTCAAGTCTTTTCTTGAAGACCACTCTCAGCCTACAGGAAAAACAGATATGGATAAAGCTATCATACACCGACAGGTCATCAACGCAATGAATAAAATTATCGAGGAACTCAACGAAGAGCCTCTGGCTGACGTGTTCGACATTACACGTCACTACTTTGTCGAAGAGAAAAGGTTGATGAAGGGTTGCAACTTCAGTCATAATTTCCAATACACTTTTCTCTATTTCCGTGACAACCACTGGCCAAAAGGCATCCACTTTGAATGGTATAAATTAGGAATTAAGAGACTTGAAAGTGGGAACGACTACGCTTTGTGCTTCCATGTAGAAAGTTCTCCAAGAGTGCGTGAGGTTTTCAATGAGCACAAGGGATTAGAACGGCTATTCAACGAATCGGGCTTTTATAAAGAAGATAGGTACAGTAGTATATCATTTCGAAAGGCTGTTCCAAGCGAAGGTCCCATCCTTAGTATGAACCATGAAATGCTTGAACTGTATTTGAGGGATGTATATAGTTGTATCAGTAAAGAATTGATAGAGGAAATCAATGAAATACTAAAGGCTATTTATGCAAAGAATGTATAACGCTGAGAACACTCTGATTTGTTCTTTGAGAAGTACAAAAATGAAATAAGGATGATGCTGTTAATGCTAAAAGTTCAATAGATAGAACAAATTGTTTTGCAAAATGTTTTGCAGACAGAACATTTCTTGACTTCATCGAGCAATTCTACGCACAAGGCGGGGAATAACTGTTCCTGGACGAGGTGCATAAATCAAGAACAATCGTTATGCGTTCTGAATCTGCCTACTGAATTACGGAAGATGAGTAAGCAGGACATAGAGAAACTATTAACTTTTTAAGACCATTTCCTTTTGAAGTCCTTTCAGCAGCCACCATCGTCCATGTCGTTTTGCTTTAGTCATGACATTTATCTTCGACGTGTTCAGTATCTCCACGTCCGTAAATACTTGGCTGAGTCCTTCAAACGAATCTGATAAGTAACCGGAAACAGATGAGTCATAATCCTGCTGCATGGTACAAAAGTAACAAATCTTCTGCAAAAATTCGAATAAAATCGAAAAGGAATGAAATGGAACAATGAGGTTTGAGGGAAATGCCATAATTTTGCCCCAAAATAAAAGTTTCGGTTCACACTCCTTGTGACCGTATGAATGAACAATGAGCTTTAATAACTAAAAACAAAAAAACTATGTATTCCGAACAACTCAAAACTTTCGTGATGAAACAAATAAACTCAAAAATTAAATACATTATGAAAAAATTAAACTTTTGTCTGTTTTTAATGCTTTTTATGTCGGCAATGGTTATGCCTGCAACCATACAGGCGAAGTCGATTAAGCACAAATTCATGCGGGGGATAATACTTGAATATGATTCTCTCCCGGGAAGAGCAACACTGACCTGTGGTAAAACATTTGTCATGACAGGACACTTTGACAAAATATGCAACACCTTTGTGACCGATTGTAAGCTGATTGCGAAGAATTTCAGTAGGGTTATCAATGGTACACCTCAGGAAGGATTGACCTTTGAGGGTGAAGTGGCATTTGTAGAACTAAATATCAATGGTGGAATTTTTTATACAATTACACTGGTATCAGGAAAACTAAAATTGGGAAATTATGAACTGTCTAACATCAAAGACACATTCTTTAAATTAAATCGTTCTGATTGGAGCATCTATAATTTACATGACGAATGGTCATATTGGGAAGACGTATCATCTCCTTTTGATGAAAAGTATTGGCCTCAGTGGAACTCAGGGAATCAACGTACTATGAAATACAAACAGTTAAAAGGAGGTTCACCCAAACAGGCATCTTGCCGAAAATCGAGAATAGGGTTCGACGATTATAATTGTTCAATTTGGATGGACAGGTTACGCATTGATTATGACAATGGTGCTTATGTAATTTACTATACTTCGAGTGATGGAGTTGTGAGTGGAATTGAGTATATAAGCCTCCCCAATGGAGACTTTTATGACTCTAATGGGAATAAGGGAAAGATAACGTTTGTAGATGCTATTGTTGCACCTGCAGATACAACAGAACTCGATATTCCCGTCAATAATGAGTTAGACGGAAATTACACCATACATGCGGGCCCTCTCGTTTTTATTTTAAAGACTGACAGTACAAAATATCTTGGGAGCGTAACTATGAATGGCATAAATGGTACATGTAGCATTGTTGATATCGCATTTCCTAATTTCAGCGTTCCAAACACTTTGAGCACCCAAGAATTAGGATTAAAATACTATGATGGTTATCTTTTAGACAACAATAATAATGAAGATATTTACCTTCATGGTGAAAACAAGAGTGAAAGAGCTACCAGAATTGCAAGATGGAAAGTTAAGGAAGAACGGGCAATAGCCGAAGAAAAAGCAGCAAAGGCCGAACGAGAAAGACAGGAAACAGCTTTCCGTCAGAAGATGATAAAGAAATATGGAGAGTACTGGTTTAACATGGCTAATTCAGGAAGAGTAGCCGTGGGTATGCCAGAAGAATTAGTACAACACATGAATGGTATATACCCGCACGGAAGTAGAGGAGACGTTTATATCAGACCGTACAACTCTCGCAATGTAGGAGACCCATGGAAATATGACTGGATATATATAAACAATGGGAAAGTTTCATATATTACGACGAAGTATTCGTCTGATTGAATTATCGATTTTCAATATTATTGACGATTACTATAAAAAGAGATAATTAATTATATTTATTATACAATTATGAAAAAAATCTATTCAATCTTTACCGCATTTGCTATGGCGATGTTGGTATCATGTTCATCCGGTATGGCCCCCAAGGAAATTACTCCGACATCAACAGAGTTCATTTCAGGCGATTTGGCCAAGTATATCGAAGTAGTTGATCAGCCCTCAGAACTAACCTTTTCAGAAACGGAAGGTTCTATTCCGGCTCAATACATCCGTCTTAAAGTTACACTTCGGCTGACCAAGGATGGTATTAAGGACGTTGATGCACGTGACATCGACTTTACAAGCCTTTTGTCTGTAGCAACCATTAACCTCGTTGATGAAAATGGTTCCCAAGTTCAGGACCTTTCCGTTAAAGACGAGGATTTGCTGAAACTGAAGAAACTGCTCACAGGTTCAGTGGGCGACACTGCGGAAATCATTTTTGAGGGTGAGTATCACAACTCCGAAGCCGCCCCAAAGTGGTTTAAGAATGCCAGCAAATTTACTCCAAATCTCACCTGTGACATATCTTCGGCAGTGTCATCTCCAGCCGAAAACGTGATAGTAAGTGAGGAACCAACAGAGACATCAGAAGGAAGTTCCTCTTTTGACCTTAATAATGTATTATTGCCATCACAACTCAAAGGCAAGGTTGAAGTTATCAGTGCAGAGAAGAGCGTTGGTAGTTATGGATACCCCGAAATGGAAATCACCTTCAAACTTCTTAGTACAGTAAACACATCCTCCATGTGCAGTGAGCACGGACAAATGTGGATTATTGGTGTGGGTCAGACAGAAAATGGAGTTGACGTGAAAGAACTTCTACCCAACTATCGTGAGTGGCGTTCAGGGGATTCAGACGGAGAGGAATTCAAGGCATTCTTGGAAAGTGAACCTGGTGAAACCATCACTCTCCAATTTACTGGCGACAATTCATCAAGTGATAATGTTGCTGCTGATCTTGAAAAAGTAAAGAAATTCAAGCTTAAAATCACAAACTAATACGGGAAAAACACATCTTTCACCAAACTTTGCCACTCAACCAACCTCATGCTTGGTTGAGTGGCAAAATTCTGCTAAGAGCGTCAGCCGAAAACTTTCAAACTTTCCTCAATTTTCATCGATTTGTTTTTATTTAGGGGGCAAACTGCGTTAATCTTCCAAAATCGCTTTTCTATTTCAGCATTATTTTGTAACTTTGCACCCAATTTGAGGGAGCGTTGTTATCTAATGACAAAAATGAACAGGTTAGTCTGGGTGTTTGGTCTTCTTGTTTTGACGGTTTTCGCTTGTAACGGGAATCGGCAGGCAAATCCTACTGACGTCGTGGCAGACTCAACGATGACAGCTGATTCTGTTGTTACCGACACGTTGGAGGAGTTGGTGGAAGAAACTCCTATGCCCAAGGCGGCTGACGAGCTGTTCGACGATTTTGTCTTCAACTTCGCTGCCAGTAAGAAAGTTCAGCTCTCGCGCATACATTTCCCGTTAAAGGTTATCAAGGGTGAGGAACAGGAAGTGGTACAGCGGAAAGGATGGACAATGGATCATTTCTTTATGCAGCAAGGGTTCTATACTTTGATATTTGACGATGAGAAGCAGATGAATCTGTGTAACGACACATCGGTTAATAGGGTGTCGGTAGAGAAGATTTACCTGGATAAACAGCTGATTCGCCAGTATATCTTTGCGCGTGAAAACGGACTATGGATGATGCAGCAGGTGCGACTGACCGATATTGACGACTCGCCCAATGCGTCGTTCCTGCATTTCTATCGTAACTTTGCTACTGACTCTCTCTTCCAAGTGGAAAGCTTGAACCAGACGGTTAAGTTCATAGGTCCAGACCCAGACGATGATTTCAGTCAGTTAGAAGGCGTTATTACCAAAGACACGTGGCCCGCTTTTGCACCAGAATTGCCTTCTGGCATGATATACAATATTATATATGGTGATACGCAGCGGCAGAGTAGTCAGAAGATTTTTGTTATTCGTGGCATAGCAAACGGCTTTGAGGTAGAACTGACATTTAAGTTGGTGGATGGCAAATGGCGCCTGACTAAAATGATTACTTAGGTTTGAGGTTATGCGAGATATTCAGAATTATAGTCTGTTACAGCACAATACATTTGGTATGGACGTCAGTTGTCGTCGCTTCCTGGAATACGAAAGTGTGGAGGAAGCACAGCAAGTGGCAGCCATCCTCAGAGTAAGTCATCAACCTTTTCTTATCATTGGCAGTGGCAGTAATTTGCTGCTGACAGGTGACTACGACGGCATTGTCGTTCACTCTGCCATACGAGGCATTGAGGAGCACGACGCCATGGTGACGGCAGGTAGTGGTGAAACGTTTGACCAACTTATCTCCTGGTGCATAGCCCATGGCTTATACGGTCTGATTAACCTCTCGCTCATTCCTGGCGATGTGGGAGCCAGTGCAGTACAGAATATTGGTGCATACGGTGTTGAGGTGGCACAATATATCAATAAGGTGGAAGCTGTTGAAATAGCCACAGGCAAGGTGGTGACTATTCTTGCTGCAGAGTGTGGATATGCTTATCGGCAGAGCCTCTTCAAAACAGAGTGGAAAAACCGTTACCTCATTACTCGGGTGACTTATCAGCTGTCAACTGTCTTTGAACCTCATATCGACTACGGAAACATAAGAGCAGAACTGGAACGCCAAGGCATTGCCAGTCCCTCTCCTGTGCAGCTCCGTCAAGTTATTATTGACATTCGTCGTTCGAAACTGCCCGATCCCGATGTGGAAGGCAACGCAGGCAGTTTCTTTGTCAACCCCATAGTGCAGCGCTCGCTGTTTGAAGAACTACTCACTCATTACCCAGACATGCCACATTATCCTGTAGATGACGAACATGTCAAGATTCCTGCAGGCTGGATGATAGAACGTTGCGGATGGAAAGGAAAGTCACTCGGTCGTGCCGGTGTTCATTCCAAGCAGGCTTTGGTGCTTGTCAACCGTGGCGGAGCCACTGGCAATGATGTCGTTACGCTTTGCCGGCAGATTCAACATGACGTAAAGGCAATGTTCGGCGTTGAGATACACCCCGAAGTGAATATTGTGTAAGTCTATCATCAAAAACCTCATATCTCATGAAGCTGACTTTTCTTGGAACAGGAACATCATGCGGAGTACCTACTATTGGTTGCATGTGCGAAGTATGCACGAGCACCGATCCTCACGACAAACGGCTTCGTTGTTCTGCTCTGTTAGAGACAGAAACTACCTGGCTACTCATTGACTGTGGCCCGGACTTCCGTCAGCAAATAATGCCCATGCCCTTCCGTAAGATTGATGGTGTACTCGTTACCCATGCACATTACGACCACATGGGAGGTATGGACGACCTGCGACCCTATTGTCAGTTTGGTGAGATTAATGTCTATGCCGACCCAATAGCCAAAGAGGGACTGTTGCAAATGTTGCCTTACTGTTTTGCAGAACATCGTTATCCTGGTGTGCCTGCCATTCAGTTGAATGAGATTCATCCTCATGAGACCTTCCAGATTGGTGACATACGAATACAACCGTTTCAGGTGATGCATGGAAAGCTGCCCATTCTTGGCTTCTGCTTCAATCAGATTGCAGACCATTTGCCACTTTCCACTCTTGCCTATATCACGGACATGAAGACCATAGATGATGCAGAGGCACATTTCTTAACAACTTTCCATCCTCATGTTGACACACTGGTGGTCAATGCATTACGACAAAAACCCCATCATTCCCACCAGTCACTGTCCGATGCAGTAGCCTTTGCCAAGCAGATAGCTGCGCGGCAGACTTGGCTTGTCCATCCCAGTCATGACATTGGGCTGCATGCCAAAGTGAACAGTGTGCTTCCTGATGACATTCAACTGGCTTACGATGGGCAAGTTGTGACGATTTAATAGTAGAATCACTTTAAAACGTGGACTCGCTTGCGTACGAGAAGTTTTTAAGCAGTTGAGCACTTGCGAAAAATTAATTTAAATGTATTGCCAATTTAAACCAAATGTATTTGCAATTTAATTTGAATGTATTTGCAATTTAAATTGAATGTATTTTCAATTTAATTTAAATGTATTTCAAGTCATCCCGCTTTCTTAAACCGTCTTGCGATATATTCGCCAACCAATGGCAGCAATCAGTATGCTCATGAGAGGACTGAGATAATTGAAGAAACAATAGGGTAAATAAGTAAGCGTTGGGACACCAAGAACAGTTGACTGGGTCATGCCACACGTGTTCCATGGTATGAGCACCGATGTTACGGTGGCAGCATCCTCTGTCGTACGGCTGAGCAGTCGCGACTCATATCCCTGTTTCTCAAAAACAGCCTTGTACATGTCTGCTGCCAAGACAATGGATATGAACTGGTCGCCAGTGGTCAGGTTCAGGAAGATGCCCGTACCGACTGTTGACGACACTAAGCTGAGGCGTGTGTTTACAAAGCGTATGATGACATTCGTGATGCTGTCAATCATTTTGCTGGCTACCATCGCAGCACCAAAACACATAGCACAAAGAATCAGCCAGATGGTATTGAGCATGCCCGACATGCCGCTGGTAGATACTAACTCGTTCAGTTCGTTATAACCAGTATCAACAGCTGTTGCACCATAATAGGTAATGGCCAGCCCGCGCGTTAGGGCTGCCGACGTGGACAATGTGCTGTCAGCGGCTATCTGTGTCAGTATGTGTGGTTGCAGTATCAGTGCTGTAATGCCTGCCATGACCGACGATGTGAATAGCACGATAAGCGATGGCACCTTACGGGCTATGAGTACGGCTGTAAGTAGTGGTACAATCAGTGTCCATAACGATATGTTGAATGTCTGTGACAACCCTTCGGTATATTGGCTGACCAGCAGTTCCGTGTCGTTCGCTTTGCCCAGTCCTGTCACAAAGAATATGAGCAGTGTGATGATGAATGTAGGCGTAGTGGTAAGCGTCATGTAGCGGATATGCGTAAAGAGGTCGGTTCCCGTGACTGACGATGCCAGGATGGTGGTGTCGCTCAGCGGTGACATCTTGTCACCAAAATAGGCTCCAGAGATAATGGCTCCTGCTGTCCATGCTTCAGAGATACCCAACGCCTGACCTATGCCTAAGAGTGCCACGCCAATGGTGGCAATGGTTGTCCATGAGCTGCCCGAGAGCAGTGACACCAGTGCACAAATGATACATGCAGAAACCAGGAAGAACTGTGGCGACATGATCTGCACTCCATAATAAATAAAGGTAGGAACAATGCCGCTGATCATCCATGAGCCGGAGAGCATGCCTACTGTAAGCAGTATAAGTAGTGTGATAGATACGTTGCCGATGGTGCTAATCATCTGATGCTCAAACGTTTTCCATGGCACACGATAGACGGCCATCGAAATGCATACACACACGGCCATGCCCATGAGCAAGGCTATCTGGCTGCCTCCGCTTAGTGAGTCGCTGCCAAAGAGCGTAATCACCACAGTAAGCATGCCGATGAGCACCACAATGGGGATAATGGCGATAAGAGGGTGGGGTAGTCTGGTTTTGTTTTCTTGCATGTTGGTACAAATGCCGAGTGGGGATGCCACTCGGCACTGTTACTTCCTGTATTTCTTGATTAATTCCATAGCTTTCATGACAAAGGCATACTTGTTGTCCAGCTTCCTGGCAAGCATTATGCCGTCGAAGGCCATGAAACCGATGTTGACGGCACGTGCAATGGTCTCCTTGCGCGTGTCAGGCTTTTTGGGTACAAAGATGTCTGTGCACAGACGTGATATCTGTTTGTTACCCCGATGTATATCTTCGAGGAGATGTTCCTTGCGGTTTTCAATCTCCTTCAAACTGCTAAATGATTTCTGACTCATGGCAAAGCGGTTTTAGGATTTATGAATTCATAAGGGTTTCCGAAAGGAATTTCACCAATGGCCTTTCTATGAGAGGCTTTCGAAGCAGTACCACAATCACCAGCACCAACAGGAAGAATCCCGAAACAATGGCAAATGCCCATCCGGTTCCTACTGCAGGCTCAATCCAGTGAACGGTGGCGAAGGAGAGGTAAAACAGTACCAGCAGTGTCAGCACAAAGACAATGATACCCAGCAGGAGCACGCTTACAATGCGTACCACCTTGTCAATGACATCCAGCTGCACATATTCTTTCTGCAGCAGATAATAGTCCTTGAGCTCATTGATCAGCTGACCAATGTTCTCGACGTTTTGGTCGCTTGATATCATAGGCTACTATTCCTTGTCTTCCTCTGCAGCTTCCTCAAGACTGTCAACTAACTCATCCACTTCCTCACGCTTCAGCTTGATGTTGTGCTTCTTAAGGAAGTCACGGGTAGCATCGTTGATTTTACCACGTGTGTCAGCACCCTTCTCTGGGGCAAGCAAGAGTCCTAATGTAGCGCCTACCAGTGCTCCACCGATAAATGCGCCAAGAATACCATAACCTTTCATAATGATAGATAATTAGTTGTTATACATGTTTTGGATAGGCAAAGATACAAAAAAATCATAATTCACAATTCATAAATCCTAATTATTTTTTAATTTTTAGGCATTTAACAAACTTTATGTTGCAAAATGATACTTTTTTCCTTTATAATTTGTAATTTCGCACTCAATATTTAATATTGGAATATCAAGTTTAACAAATAAAGACTAAAGAACAAATGAACAAGTACATGTTTTTGGGCGCTGGTTTGTGCGTCGCAATGGCTATGACAAGTTGTGGATCAAGCGAGAGTGCCTACCGTAAGGCTTACCTGAAGGCTCAGCAGCGCACCGAAGGGCAGCGTGTAGAAACTCCTACAGCTCCTGTAACCACTACAGAGACTCCTACTGTAACTCCTGTTACAACAACACCAGTAACACAGACACGTGTTATCGACAATACCGATGCTACGCCTGTTCGCCAGGAGAGAGTCGAAGTACAGTCAGGTGCTGCTCTTAAGGCTTACAGCGTTGTTGTTGGCTCGTTCCAGCTCAGAGCTAATGCCGAGGGTGAGGTACAGCGTCTTATCAACAAGGGATATGATGCTCGTCTGGTATATACTGCTGACAATAATATGTATCGTGTAGTAGCATCTTCGTTCGACAGCAAGGCCGATGCCATCAGCAGCCGTGACCAGCTGTCTTCTCAGTACCAGGGTGCTTGGTTGCTCTACGCGAAATAAGCAAGATACATTACTGTGGCGCGTATTCTTTCCATTGACTACGGTAAGAAACGTACAGGCTTGGCAGTCACCGATCCTCTGCAAATCATAGCCGGAGGATTGGCGACTGTCTCTACATCTGAACTGTTCGATTACCTGAAGGCTTATACGTCTCGCGAGGATGTTGAGCGTATCATTATTGGTGAGCCTCGTCAGCCCAATGGCGAACCCAGTGAGAATCTTGCACGTGTGCAGCAGTTTGTCAACCGTTGGCGAAAGGTCATGCCGCAGATTCCCATTGACTATTATGATGAGCGCTTCACCTCTGTCCTTGCCCATCAGGCTATGTTGGACGGTGGACTGAAGAAAAAGGCTCGTCAGAACAAGGCGTTGGTTGACGAAATCAGTGCCACCATCATCCTGGAAGACTATATGCGCAGTCGCAAGTAATCATAATTTTCAATTCTCAAATCTCAATTCGAATGATATTACCTATTTATATTTATGGCCAGCCGGTCTTGCGCAAGGTTGCAGAAGACATACCTGCCGACTATCCTCAGCTGAAGGAGCTGCTGGCCGATATGTTTGAAACGCTTACTGCATCTGACGGTGTCGGACTGGCAGGCCCACAGATAGGAAAAGCCATCCGTGTGGCAGTGATTGACCTTGATGTGCTGAAGGACGACATGCCTGAGTATAAGGACTTCCGTCATGCTTATATCAATCCGCACATCATTGAGTTCGATGACGAAAAGACGGCAACAATGGAAGAAGGCTGCCTCTCGCTGCCTGCTATCCATGAGAAGGTGACACGTCCTACACGTATTCATGTGCAGTGGCTCGACGAGAACCTGCAACCGCACGACGAGTGGGTCGAAGGTTATCTGGCTCGTGTCATGCAGCACGAATTCGACCACTTAGACGGTAAGATGTTTATCGACCGTATTTCACCCTTGCGCAAGCAACTGATTAAGAGCAAGCTTCGTGCTTTGCTCCAGGGGCGTTATCACTGTGGCTACAAGACGAAGGCCGTTAAACATTGAAAATTCCGATTAAGCGAGAGCCATGATGCTCGCATCAATGGCTGAGCGTGAGGAATTTAGCCCAAAGGGCAACATTGATTATTGAACGTTGAATATTGAACATTGAACATTATAAATTGAAGATGAGAAAGGTGGCATGGCTGAGAGGAGTGTTACTGTTGTTGGCATTGCAATGTTCAATGTTCAATGTTCAATGTTCAATGTGCCTTGCCCAGTTTAATACCGACCGACTGATCATGATTGGGCGTTCGGCATTGTATTACGAGGACTATGTCCTCAGCATCCAGTATTTCAACCAGGCCATCGCTTCAAAGCCTTATCTCTATGAGCCTTGGTTCTTCAGGGCTGTTGCCAAGTATTATCTCGACGACTACGCTGGTGCCGAACAGGACTGTTCGGCAGCCATCGACCGTAATCCTTATATTGTCAACCTCTATGAGTTGCGTGGGTTGACACGTATTCAGCAGAAGAAATACCAAGAGGCCATAGGCGACTATACGAAAGCACTCAAGTATGACCCTGAAGGTCAGAACCTCTGGCATAACCGCATCCTTTGTCGTATTCAGGAGAAAGACTACGACCGTGCCCACTTGGAGCTTGACACCATGCTGACCCGATGGAGCCAGTATGCCCGGGGCTACTCCATGCGTGCCGAAATCTATATGCTGCAACAGGACACTGCCAGTGCCATCACTGCCTTGGACCGCAGTCTGGAGCTTGACCCCTACGATGGTGCCATCTGGGCTGAGCGTGCCATCATTAGCCTGGCACGTAGTGAGTGGAAGGAGTCGGAGGAATTTCTTAGCAAAGCCATCCATCTGTTGCCTAAGCAAGCCAACAACTACATTAACCGTGCCTTGGCACGTTACAACCAGAACAACCTCCGTGGTGCCATGGCTGACTATGATGCGGCACTCGACTTCGACCCCAATAATTTCCTGGGGCACTATAACCGCGGACTGTTGCGTGCTCAGGTAGGAGACGATAACCGGGCTATTATCGACTTTGACTTCGTGCTGAAGTTAGAGCCCGACAACCTCATGGCACTCTATAATCGTGCTACGCTCCTGGACAAGACGGGCAACCTGCGTGGTGCCATTCGCGACTATACGAAGGTAATCGACGAATACCCTAACTTCTGGACTGGTCTGCAGAGCCGTGCCAAATGCTATCGACGGTTAGGCATGACGAAACAGGCAGAAGCCGACGAGTTCCGTGTCTATAAGGCGCAGTTGTATAAGCACCTTTATGGCACCCAGCCGCGTCTGAACAAGCGACAGATGCGTCGCCGCTCGGACGATGACCTGGAGAAGTACAACCAGATTGTTGTGGCTGACGAGGAAGAGATAGAACACGAGTATAAGAGTGAGTATCGCGGACGTGTGCAGAACCGAAAGGTTCAGATTGAGCTGTTGCCCCTTTACGGGCTGTCGCTGAAACGCACGGTGAACGATGTACGCAGCAAACTCACACTTGACCGTCATGTGGAATCGTACAACCAACAGCGTGGTGTGCGCCAGTTGTTCTTGTCGAACACACAAACCACCCTTGACGAGGCGCAAACCAACAGCTACTTCGCCTATATCGACTCGCTGTCCGTCGCCATAGGATCACAGACGAGCAAGGCGGCGCTCTACTTCCAGCGGGCTGTGGCATACACGGAGATACAGAACTTTGACAGTGCCATCGACGACCTGACCACTTATCTGCAGAGTGATACTGCCAGTGTCCTGGCCCTGTGGCAGCGTGCCTATTGCCAGTCGAAGGCCAACGACTTCAATGCCTCGCAGGGTACCGATGTAGGCATGAAGACAGCCAATGTCATTGGTGACCTGACGGAAGCTATCACGTTGAGTCCTCAGAACGCATACCTTCTCTATAATAGGGGAACTATTTATGCCCAGCGTGCTGACTATGAGCGTGCCATTGAGGACTTCACCAAAGCGATAGAACAAGACCCACAGTTGGCAGAGGCGTATTACAACCGAGGGCTGTCCTACCTCTACAGCAACCGTCAGCAGGAAGGCATCGCCGACCTGTCGAAAGCAGGAGAGTTAGGTCTTTACACCGCCTATTCGGTCATTAAGAAATACAGGAAATAAGTGCGATTATCATCAAATAGATTCAATGAATATGAAACAGCTATTCAGACTTTTGTTTGCAGCCCTGTTGCTGTCATTGTTGCCTGTCGCAGAGCTGTCGGCACAGGCGAATCGAGTGAAACCGCCATCGAGAACAACGACAACGCCCAAACCGCCGAAGAAACGGACAACACCAGTCACGCCACGAGTCGATACTACACCTCGTGCCGACGAGGTAATTACCGTACGTGGTGTGTCTTTCGGAATGATTCGTGTTGAAGGTGGTACATTTACTATGGGTGCAACATCTGAGCAGGGTTCTGATGCTAGTAGTGATGAGAAGCCTGCCCATCAGGTGACGCTTTCTTCCTTTAGTATCGGCGAGACAGAGGTGACACAGGAGTTGTGGCAGGCGGTGATGGGTAGTAACCCTTCTTATTTCAAAGGTCCGAAGCGTCCTGTTGAGCAGGTGAGTTGGGAGGACTGCCAGACCTTCATCCGTGAACTGAACAACCTGACTGGAAGAAACTTCCGTCTGCCAACCGAGGCAGAATGGGAGTATGCAGCCCGTGGCGGACAGAAGAGCAGCCACACCATGTATGCTGGCAGTAACACGATAGACGATGTGGCATGGTATTATCATGATAATAGTGGAGACCAAACCCACGATGTGGCAACCAAGCGTGCCAACGAGTTAGGACTTTATGACATGTCAGGCAACGTTTGGGAATGGTGTCAGGACTGGTATGGCTCATATAGTTCTGGAAGCCAGACGAACCCCAAAGGTGCTTTTTCGGGCTCCCATCGCGTTGACCGTGGGGGCGGTTGGAGCAGCCGCGCCTGGGGCTGCCGTGTTTCGATTCGGAACGGCTGCACGCCGTCGATTCGGTCCTACGTCCGCGGCTTGCGCCTTGCCTTCTGAGTTCTTTTAGTAATAATAAAAAATAAGTTGGCACGAATGAACTTAATTACAGACCCCACCCCTGCCCCTCCCATCAAGGGGAGGGGCAGGGGTGGGGTCTGTAACTTAATCTTACCTTACTTTAATGTGAAATTTTTTGTTATTTCACAAATAATCATTACCTTTGTGCTCAATACTATTAATGCTAACAACCATGTCGGAAGATACAGTAACTATTAGCAGAGAGTCCATGCTGCCTATTGGCACGCTATTGCAGGGCGGCAAGTACCGCATAGAACGTCAGCTCTCCTCTGGAGGGTTTGGAAACACCTATGCTGCAGTCAATACAGAGTTTGAGGAACAGGTGGCCATCAAGGAGTTCTTCATGAGAGGCATTAGCGAGCGTGAGGGCGATGCCATCACGGTCAGCGTAAGCAACAGGACGAACGTCTCGCAGTTTGCTTCGCAGAAAGAGAAGTTCCGCAAGGAGGCACGTCGACTGCGTAAGCTGCGCAACGACCATATCGTAGCCGTGCACGACCTCTTCGAGGAGAACGGTACGGCGTACTACGAGATGGACCTCATTCAAGGTGAGTCGCTCAGCGAACAGATGAGGCGAACAGGTCAGCCACTCTCCGAACAGGAGGCATTAAATGTGCTGCATCAGGTGCTCGATGCTTTGCAGGTGGTACATGCTCAGGGACTGTACCATCTCGACTTGAAGCCGGGTAACATCATGGTGGACCACGAGGGCAAGGCATTGCTCATCGACTTCGGCGCTTCGAAGCAGATGTCGCAGGGCGACGGCTATAGCGTCAGCACCTCGTCTGCCATGGCTTTCACTCCAGGCTATGCTCCACTTGAACAGACGGAGCAGAACATGAAGAGCTTTGGTCCCTGGACCGACCTCTATGCCTTGGGTGCCACGCTCTACAAACTGTTGACCAACCTGACGCCTCCTACGCCCAGTGAGATTCTCATGTCTTCCACGCCGCTTGTCTTCCCCACACCAGTCAGTGCCAAGACGCAGCAGCTCATTGCATGGATGATGAAGCCGCGTCTCGACCAGCGTCCGCAAAGCGTCGCAGAGGTCAAGCAGTATCTTGATGGTATGGCATCGAAACCTACTCCGAAACCTACTCCGAAACCGGACCCCAAACCGATGTCTAAACCGACTCCAAAGCCTACACCTAAGCCGGCTCCTGTGCATGGGGTAACCCAGTCTTCTGGTAATGGTAAGATGTGGCTTGGCAGGGCTGCCATTGCGGCTGGAATTGCGGCTACAATTGTCGTTTATGGGTTCGGCTTTTTGGAGTTCTTTGGCATTCGTGTTGGCGTTAGTGAAGTTCTTGCGGCTGCCGTTGTGGCTATAATTGTCGTTTTTGGGTTCTTCATGTTCAGAGGTAATGATAAGCCTGAGACTGCCGAAACTCCTGACAAACCCAAATTGGAGGTAGTTGTCAATCGTACCTACACCTCGCCAATAAAGGATGGTATGGGTACCTATAGCTATTCCGGGCCTTTGGACAGTGAAGGTCGTCCGAACGGTAATGGAAAGGCTACGTTCTCCAATGGTGACACGTACGTGGGACCCTTCGAACATGGAGTGATGCAGGGAACAGGTGCAACGTACCGTTTTAAGGCTGGCGACAGTTTCGAAGGTGAGATGCAGAACGACCAGTTCTTCAACGGCACTTACACCTCGTCCGACGGAAGTTACTTTAAGGGTTCTTTCTCTAAAGGTCAACCTGAACACGGAACGTGGTATGACAAGAGCGGAAAGAAAATGTAGGTACATTTTGTGAAGCTGGAAGAGAATAATCCGTTACCTTGAAGATTAAAGATTAAACATTAAAAATTAAAGATTAAAAATAAAGATGTATGAAAATAGGTGCATGTATTTGGGAAAACAGGTGCACCCATTTGACAAAACAGGTGCACCTGTTTGGACAGACAGGTGCACCCGTTCTGGAGAAGGACTCGCTTAATTTTTTGTCAAAAATGCTTGTCGTTTCAGAAATAATATATAATTTTGCAGCAAGTAATGCATAATGAATATTTTTTCAAGTGAAATCAATAATTAATTCAAACAACACAGTGAAAATAAGGATTTTAATATTACTCGCCCTGTTGTGCACACTCGTTCAGAAAACCAGTGGACAGGGACTTGCCATTGACCCCACACAGTCTGTCTCTGCCGCCGACGTGGAGGTGACGGAGGTGCCTACCGTGTGGAACGGACACTCAGTTCGGACGGCTTTGGAAATACCTATTCGGGCTCTCATCGCATGCACCGTGGGGGGTGCTGGCTCATCATCGACAGGGGCTGCCGTGTCTCGTTTCGGATTCGCAGCACGCCGTCATATCGAGACGGCAGCCTCGGCTTTGTAATCTTATAACACTTCATCCCAGAAACAATATAGATTCATGGTAGGCTTGTTACTTCTTATAGCCCTTTTGATGTGTCACTTCCTGGCTGACTTCTGCCTGACGTGGCCGGCGCTGATTCGCTCGAAGGCTGACGGACGGAACGTTTGGCCGATACTGCTCCATGCTGCGGTTCATACTGTGCTGATGGGAATCTGTCTGTTTTTGTTTGGTGTTGATTGGCAGATGTTGTTGCTGTTAATGCTCTTGGAGTTAGTAACTCACTTCGTTATTGACACCTGTAAGGCTGCCGTCTCAGTCAGGTATCCTCGTCTTGCCGACGTCAGGCAGAAGTCCTATTGGGTGCTGTTTGGCTTCGACCAGTTGTTACATCAGTTGGTAGTTGTTGCTATTTGGTATGTTGCAGTTTGTCAATTCTTGTTTTTGTAGTATTAAGTAATGAAAGAAGAGCTTTGATGGATTATAAAACAGAAGCAATACCACATAGCAGATGTAAAGCTAAGCGATTCTGGTCTTTACCATTGCTGTTGACAGTCGTGATGCCTCCCTGTTGGTGGTTAATCCTGTCATGGAGATACATCTTGCCAATCAGTGGTTCATCAACGTGTCTGGTGCCTACTACGTGCGCCGAACCTTCTATAAATACTATGACAAGGTGAATGCCAACACCTTCGAGACCAAAATAGGACTGACTGTCAGGCTGTAAAATATAAAACAATATTAGTATTTTAGGACGAAGATATGAAATAATTGATAATTGATAATTGACAATTGATATTTTTTATTACCTTTGCATCCGATTTAAACTTAAACATATATTGTAGATATGATTCAGATTACTTTTCCCGACGGATCTGTTCGCTCGTATGAGCAGGGCGTGACGGGTTTTGAGATTGCCGAGAGCATTTCGCCGGCTCTGGCAC
>Ga0247610_10001291_pt1 | contig 31365 bp, 30 predicted proteins | sample 174DNAGHGhighgp2_FD_193483 | JGI IMG/M metagenome (GOLD analysis project Ga0247610, IMG submission 193483) | Sheep rumen microbial communities from Palmerston North, Manawatu-Wanganui, New Zealand - 1742 DNA GHGhigh gp2 | ecosystem: Host-associated > Mammals > Digestive system > Stomach > Rumen...
TTTCATCAAAGAATTCGCTGAAATAAAATCTTTCTCCAAAAGGAGAATTATCTGATTTTACATAAATATTGTCTTTATTTTCTATTGAAGAAATATTTCCTATTTTATTTTCCATAATTCTCCTCCTTTTAAATTAATCGTGTAAAATAATACCACCTTTAGATTGACAACCGCCATTGCAATTTGTGTTTGTAGTAGACTTATTTTCATTAATAGTCTTTGTGTCTAATATTTGGCCACATTTAGTACAAATTGTGATTAACATATTTCCTTCTTGCTTAACGCTTATTGAATGTTTACAATTTTCCATAGGTATACCTCCTGTATAATATTTTGTTAATCTCACTATATAATTTTATTTTTAGATTTTAGATATATCTCAAACAATTAATTATATGTAAAAAACGGAGGTATTCTTATGGCTAAATTATTAATAGATTCAAATACACCAGTTGAAGTTAAGTCATCATTAACTTTTGTAAATGGAACTAAAAGTACACTAATTAAACATGATGGTACAAATCTTTTAATAGGAGATTCTTTAGCTATTGCTGCTAGTGATGGTACAATAAATAGTAAGAGGAATATTACTATTGATAGCGGAAGAAGTATAACAATCTTTAATACATCTTTAACAAAGGATGGATTAAATGCTAATGGTACAACATTAATAAAAGACCATTTAAATTTCTCAACAGATATCTCTGTTTCAAAAGTTGCCGAAGTTGTCAGCGGTAATACTTTAAATAATTTAAAAATTTCTGCTGGAACTGGAAAGATAATTCTTGGTAACAATGTTGAGCTTTCTGGAAATTTAGCATTGAGTGGAACTCTAATAAAAATAGGTTCTGATGACAGAGTAATGAAAGCATCTGATTTTGTTTTTGACGGAACAACTTTAACAATAGATAAATCAACAAATTAATAATATGGAGGTGTTTTTATGGCACTTAAACCAAAAGTTACAAATGCTTATGGGGTAGATGTCATTAATCTTAAAGAAAACAATCCTGAATACGATACTGACAAAACAAAAGAAAAGACACGTATTAGAGATGTAAAAGAAGTAAAGATTAAAGACAATGACTCAGAAAAATATGCTTGGTGTAAACCTTTTACTTACACTTGTACTGAGGATGAAACTGATGCTTATTTAATTGAAGTTTCAAGAACACCTGCAGAATCTCACGCACCAGAATCAACTTATGAAAATGCATTAGAAATGATTTATGGTGGAGATACAATTTATTATAATGATAAATTAGCTGTTAATATATATCTAAAACCTGGATTCAGTATTACAAGTAAGTTTCTAGGTTCTAAAGAATTTTCTAATTCAACTAGTAATAATTCACTTATTTATAGTTCAACAATAGTTGTAACTGGAGATTTAAATATTGATATGACAATAACAAGAGTTCTATTTACAATTGTAGATACAACTCATGAAAATTCTATTAGCTCAATAGATATTACTGGAGCTGAACAATATAATTCTTCAATTACAGCTGCAAATGGACAAACAAAATATCAATCTTGGATTGAATATAATAAAGAATTCTCTTTCTCTATTAATTATAACACTGGTTACTTTGATGCCAGCAATTTAGATTCAACTCAAAAGTTCCAATCTAATCAACCTTTTAAATTAGATATTGAAACATTCAATACAGTTGATGTTACAATTAAATTATCTACTGGTTCTAAAGATAGTATAAGCCTTACATTAACAGAGTATTCTTTAGATGCTTCTAATAATGAAACTTATGTTAAGGCTACTGAAGTTACTCTTTCTAAAGGAGAAAAAACAGTAATACCAGTTTTATATGGTAACACAATGAAGATAAATGCTTCAACTTCAATTGGAAATTGGTTCCAAAGTGTAACAGCAAAATATGAAGGAACAAATATTCCATGGGCTGACCTTTCAACTACAAATGAATATTCTTATTTTAAGAATGATAAAAAAGAACCTTTAAAACAAGCTGTAAATATAACTATAAGCATAGATGAAGTTTCTTATGTTGTTAAATATATAGCTAATAATAGTGGAACTGAAGAAGAAGAAATATCTAAGATTGTAAAATATTCAGATTCATTTAAATTATCTGAATATCCATTAACAAAGAGTAATGAAGATTTACAATCTAAAGCGACTGTTACTGAAAATTATGTAGATGTTAATAGCCTTGAAACAGCTTCAGCATCTGTTACTTCTTCATTAGTTGCTGGTTATATTTCTTATAAATTTGATGGTTATAAATATAATGGAAAAACATATGCTTATAACGCAACAGTAAGTAAATTAATAGCTCAAGCAGATGCAGTTGTATATTTAGATTCCAGTAGCTTTACTTCAACTACTACATATAATACATATACAAAGGCTATTAAAGAAATTTCAGGTTATCAAATATATGGCATATATAAAGGAGAAATAAAAGATTCTAATGCTGTTTCAGGAAACACAATAAGTTTCGGCTTAGAACCTGGTGGCAATTATACAATCAATTTTACATATAAAAAGATGGATAAGACATTTAGTATTTATTCTTATGTTTCTTTATCAACCGGAGTTGCTGTTAATACTTATCCATTTAGTATAACTGTTGGCTCTAATCAAGGCACAGGAAAATCAGAATATACATACTCAAATTTATATGCAGGTCAACCTGTAGTTATAAATAATGTTGATTCACCAGATTTTGAAAAATTCTATTATGAATTATATAAGGGAAATAAACTTGTAAAAACTTTTACAGCAGATAGTTCTTCATATACAACCACAACTACTGATAGTGACAATTATTCTATTAAAATAGTTCCTAATCGTTATTCATTTAAGATATCTGCAGAAGAAATATCTTTAGTTGTAACTGTTACAAGTGGTATTGCTAAATCTAGTTCTGGAAAAGCGTTAACTACTATATATTCTATAAAATCATCTTCACAAAATACGGTTGTTACTAAACCTATCACTGGAAATAAGGGAGATACTATTTCAATTTCTTATAGTAGCTCATATGATAACAGTGCAATTGAAAGAATTAAAAATGTAACATCAAATATAATAATCGATAGAAACACACCAACAACAACTGCTGGTTTTATGGAATATTATAATATGTATAATAACAATGATTTACTTATTCGCGGTTTCTATAAAGTAAATATAAACTATAATATTTTTACAACTCATCCATCAGGAATCCAAGTTCGTTTTATGGATTCAAGCAGTAATAGCTATGATATTCCAAATAGTTATCAATATGCAGGTACTAGAATTGAAGATAGATATGTTAATAAATATACTACAATAGATTGGTTAACTACTTTCTATCATGGACATGGATATTACGATGATTCTAAAATTTATAATCCAACAACTAAGGATTGGTCTCCAGCTATTAAGAGATTCGGAAAACTAGAAATATATGCTACTGAATCTTATCTTAAACCTTCAGATATCCCTGGTGATATAAAATGTACAATTCCAGGAATAACTTGTAATGTTAGTGGTAGTGTAGTTCAATATAAGAATCTTAGTGGTGGGGAATTTTTCCTTCCTGGTAGTTCAATTTTCTATGCAAGATTTTATAAATATATAGATATAACTATTTCAGCATCTAATGGTTCAGTTGCTTATAGCTTAAGAAAATATAATGGTAGTCAGCACGATTACTGGGATTATGTTACTGGAAAAGTTACTAGTGGAAGTAGCACAGTATTAACATTAAAAGCAGGAATAGATGAATTACAATTAGTTCCTACTCCAAATGATGGATATACTTATAATCCAACAGACACAAGTTATTTAACATATAGCGATAGTGTAAGAAAAGATTTCAATGCTATTAAAATTCAAAATTTTAAAACATTTGGTCAATCAGCTACAACTGTTTCTGATAATGCTGAATATAATATACTTTCTAGTGGCTTTAAAACAGATACTTGTTATAATAGTCCAATATATGTTAAATGGATTAGAATTCCGAGAGGAACAAATACATATATGTTTTTTGCATATGATGAGACTGATATGCAATATGGAGCTTCATGTTGTGGATTTGTTGTTGGAACAAATGCTGAAAATTTAGAATATTCTAAAAGTGATTATAGTTTAATGGAATATGATTATAACGGTTATTTAAATTATTCGTGTGATACAAGTTATTTAATAGTTACTGCGTCACCATATGAAGATAAATATGTCGGAGCATATATGTATACTTCTAATATGGATAGTAGTTATGGAGATAGCTATAGTACAAGTTTCACTTGTTGTAGAATACTTACTATAAACGCAAATGTAACACATTTTGGGCCATCATACTATAGAAACTCATTTTCATACTCTTCTAACAAAATTAGTTGGTGGAGAGTTGCAAAAGTATTTAATCAATTCTCTAATTATTCATCATCAAATGGTGTAAGTTCCTCAAATAACTTATATATAGATACTAAAAATTCAGGTACTTTCTCTATAAAATATGATGATAATTTCTCTGGAATAAAAGTTCCTTATGGTATATTTATGAATTATTATACTGTAAATACTCGTTATACTGTTTCTTATTCTAATGCTTATGGAACTGTAACTAGTGATAGAACTATATCAGCAACTTATAGCCCACAAGAAACTGGTGGCGGAGGCGGCGACAGTGGTGGTAGTAGCGGAAGCTAAAACTGTGGTACTCAATATTTCTTAAAGGAGGCAATAATATGCTTAAACATAATGAAGAAAAAAATATTACAAAATATTTAAGGGGCGATTCAGAAATAGTTAGAAGAATTCTTTCTATTTCTCCATCAACTAGAAATATATTTTTATCTGGTAATCTATTTATAAATGGACTTACTTTAGAAAATGATACGTTAAATATTGTTGCTATTTCAGAAAGAGATAGAAGTTACCACAGATTACCAGAATATTATTTATATAACGATACAAAGATAATAACAACTTATATTAGTTGGAATAAGATTTTATCTCCTATCACTTTACAAAATGTAAAAGATGAAGAATATGAATTAATAAACACTTTAGATTTATATAATATCTCTAATGAAACTTATATAACTAAAGATGAAGGTTTTAATTTTATAGTTTCTAATAAAAATGAAATATTAAAATGTGTTCTTTATAAATTAGCAAAAATTTTTAAATCAGGAACAGCGTCTCTTTTAATTAATCAGTATCTTTATAAAATATATTACTATTATTCAAAAGTTAATAATCTTTCTATTGATATTGATTTCTTAAATATTTTATACAACACACCATTTAACCAAGAATATAAATCAAATATAGATAACTTCTTAGAAGATTTTGTTAAATGGGCAGATGAAATTTCAAATAGTATTAAAGTATCATTTAATTTCTTAACTAAGAATCTAATAAAAAAAGATATAAATAAAGTTAGTAGAGAATTCGTTTATACATTTAATAGAAGGTCTCTTTTCCTTGATTCATTTGATGAATATGAAGAATTTAAAACATATGACAATGAGTTTAAGTTATATCTTGGTAAATATAGAAATTTAATAACTCTTTTACTTCCTAATGAAATTGGATATGACAGTAATGGACGTAAGTATGAGAATGCTATTTGCGAATATATTAGTGTATATGATGAAAATGGTCTTCCAAAGAATATTTCAAGCCAAATAAACGCAGAAAAGAAATCATTCGAGACAAATCTATATACAATCGAAAATACTGAAACAAAAGAAAAACGTACATATCAATATGCTCTTGAAGCTAGAAAGAATCATAAAAAAATAGCTTTAGATGTTCATCTTATTAATGACAAAAATGAAGAAATACCTGTTTATTATCATGGTAATACTTTAGCTGCTAATAAATATACAGTAGATGAAAATATTTCAATATTAACAGATATTAAAAAAGATTCATTCCAAAATTCTGTATTAGTAATGTCAACAAGAAAGTGTGATGTTGAACCTTTCTTCCCAGAAAGTTTATCAACCAAATATTCTTATACAGATATTGAAAAATATAAAGCACTTTATAATGAACTTGATTATATTGAAACAGAATACGTTTTATATATGAATTATACGTCTTCTATTGTCAGTAATATAGATAATAGATTCATTGAAAATTTTAATTCTTATAAAGCTTCTGTTGTTTGTTTACCTTCTGAATGGTATTACCAAGAAAATGATGAGTATGGTTTATCAGATAAAGTATTCTTTGGTAAAACAAAAGATGTAAAATTATTAATCAAAGAATATATAGATAATGCTGAAAATTATAAGTCATTCGTTGGTTTTATTATTGATGCTAAAATGAAGAATAAGAATAGAATTAAAGCAGATACTGAAAGAATGTTATTTGACTATCAATCTTTCTTATCTAATCCTCAATATATAAATAATAAGAAAGCTGAAGATTATTCATCTTATACAATTAACTTTAAAAGATGTTAAAGGGAGTTTCCCTTTAACATTTAATTTTTGACTAACAAATTTTTATTGAGGAGGATTTTTATGAAGAAATATTTTTTTAATAATGAAGAAGTTAATATTATAGAATATGATTCTATTAGAAATAAAAAGATTATTTTAAATAATATTAAAAATAATAAATTTAATATTAATAATTTTATATTAAAACCAAAAGAAATCGCAGTATCAGACTTTACTAGTAATCCTAATATTGTAAAACTAACTCCTGACTTTTTATTTAATGAGTTAGATGATAGAATCGAAATATTAGAAATGATAAATGAGAATACTGTAAATAAAGATTCAAATGATTTAGTACTAAATAAATTTGGTTCTCCTCTATATACGATGCATTTCACAAGCATGACAAGTGAAGATTCTTATAATAGAGAAGTTATTGATTATATCGTTGATAATGCTAAAATTGAAATTGATAGTGACATTTCAGTAATTAGCGAAATGAATAAACGTTGTTTAGATTATAGTATAGTTGAAAGACAATTTAAGAAGAATAATTTAGCTTATATAAATTCTGCATTAGATGAAGATATTTGGTGCAATACTAATAAGATAAGATATATTCTAGATTCACTAAAACAAGTTAAAACAAAATATACCTTAATTATAGATGGTAGAGATGTTTTGTTAACAAAATCTTTTGATAAAGAATTTATTAATAAATTTAAATCATATAATAAACCAATAGTTTATAATGCTACATTGTGGAGATATCCTTCTATTGAAGAAGTAGGAGAAATTAAAGGTGAAGATGAAATAACAAATGAAAAATATTCTTCTAATAATTTAAATGCTGGTGTATGTTTTGGTGAAACAGAGACATTAATTAAATTCTATGAATATGCTGAAGAGATTAATAAAAGAATAAAAAATAATCATTCAGAGCAATTTATTATAAGACATACAAGAGTAGCTCATCCAGAATTAGTTGAAATAGATTATAAGTGTATACTTTTCTATTCTAATAATCCAGTTCAACAAATTAAGACATGCAATTTTAAAGACAAAAAAATTTTTATTGTTAAAAATACTGAAAATAACAAATTATTATAGTGAGGTGATTTTATGATACGTGAATATTACAATCAAGATGGCGAGAGATTATACATATTACATTTCTCAGGAGTTACTTATGACAGCTTTGGTCATCTTATAGCAGAAAAGAATAAAGATACAAAGATTACTGTTGATGAAGATATTTCAATTATATCTCCAGTTAATGAAGATTTCTATAATAAATCTCCATTAATGAGACAATTAGAAAATAGCGGAATTCAACTTTACAATAGTGAAGCAGCATTTAATGATACTAAATGGAATAACACTAGAAAGATTAATTATGTATTAGAGTGTTTAGACAAAGTTAAAACTAAATATGCTCTAATAACAGATGCAAGAGATGTAATATTTGTAAATAATTTAGACAAATCATTTATTGAAGCATATAAATCATTTGGTAAGCCAATTCTTTATAATAGTACATCTACAAGATTCCCAAATGTTCAAGTTGAGCCTCAAGAAGAAATTGATGAGCTATTTACATACAACAAATTTTTAAATGCTGGTGTATGCTTTGGTGAAGTAGAAGCCTTAAAGAAATTCTATAAACACTGCCTAGAAATAAAGGATACATTTGAAAATAATTATTCTGAACAGTTAATCATAAGAACTGCTAGATTAGATATGCCTGAATTAATTGCTATTGATTATGATGCTAAGATAATTAGAAATTATCATGCTAATGACGGCTACATTCAAAGATTATATGATGATGAAACTGGTCCAGAAGTAAGAAAGTTTAAAATATTCTTTAGACAATCTAAGGGGGCTTAATAATGAGAATTGACGAATTTATGGAAGAAATGAAGAAAGATAATTCTCCTATTGTTAGAAGAATCCTAGATACTGAATCAGAAACAGTTTTAATAGCGGCCGGCGGTAGAGAATTATATACTGAATTTCAAGAAGATAAGGCTAATATTGAAGTATATGCAGTTGTATACGGTCCTATAAATAAAATGAGATATCCAGAATATTTCATGTTTAAAGATGTAAAGGTAACTATAAACTATCTTTCAATTAATTTCTTATTAGAACTATTTAATGAGAAATATAACTTCAGACCATCTTGGTATCAAAACAATTTAACTACAGACAGACATCATACAATATTAATGGCTACTAATCTACTAAATCTTACAGATAAATATCTTATCTATAAGAATGAAGAAAGACTAGAACAAGCTGATTTTATTATGAAAAATGCTTCTGACTTAGGTATTATTGCATTTGAGGCAATAGTTCAATATATAAGATTAAATCATTTCCATAAGAGAAATCTTGAAATTGAAGCATACTATCCTTATTTATATCTAATTATTTATCTATATTTAAAAATACTTAATAGATATATAGATATTGATTTAATAAAAGATGTTAAGGAACACAAGTTTATAAAAGAACTAGATGACCCTGATGAAGTATTAGCGTTAGTTATTGAAATTGCAAAATATGTTAAGAAGAATAAGTATGATGATGAATTTAGAAATAAATTATTAGATGATTATAATTTCTTATCTCCAACTACAATGACGGATAATGAAAAAGAATATACGCTATACTCAGACTTATTTCTAGATGATTCTACTGCTGAATATACTAAAGTAAAAGATTATAATGAAAATCTAAGTTTATACTTAGGAACTTATTATAATATAATTGCTTGTGGTGGAGAAAATTTTCATTACTTTACAACTGATGGAAAAGAATTTGTTGGGTTATATAAGGAACCAGTTTATTTCTATGACTTAAAAACTTTTAGATTACTAGACCAACCAAAATATGAAGTATCTAAGTTAGATAAGGTTGTTGCTTATGATGAAGCTGGAAATGTTATATATGACTCTTCAAAAGAAATAAATGAAGATGAAAACGCAACTAATATAAAAGAATTAGATGAAGACCAATGGGATTGGCTATAGAAAAATAAGGTTAAAGGTAACACTTTAACCTTTTTATATTTTATAATAATTTCAACAATTAATTATATGTAAATTTTTAAAAAGAGAGGTGTTAATATGGCAGCAGAAAAAAGTACTTCTAATTACCTAATAACAGATGATTCGTATAAAGAATTTATTAATATAAGTAACTTCTTAAAAAACGCTACTTTAAAAGATAGTGTTACTGCTGAATCATATGAAAATGTCAACTCAAAAGCTTTCGGAGATTTAATGGTAAAATATTATGAAAAAGAATTATCAGATGTTGATATTTATAATATTCTTAATTTTACTCTTGGATTCAACGAAGCTATGAATAATGCAATGCGTGATAAAATAATATCAAAAGTATTTGGTATTGGCGAAACTATCGCTAGTGGTCTTTTATTTGAAAAATTAAAGAATAGAGTAATTGAACTTTTAACTCCAAAATATGATTTCCAATCATATGCATATTTTTATATAAACGATATTAAGTATGTTAAGACAAATGTTCCAACATTAAAATTGTCTAACTTAGAATTTAGATTAGTATATCCTATTATTGAATATAAGTTTGGTACTAGAGAAAATGCAGCACCAACAGCTACAGAAAAACTTCTATTTACAGATATCGAATTAAATTCTTCTAGATTCTATAAAATATCAGGTGGAGATGAAAATATAATCTTCAAATTAAAATCTACATATAACAATATAGTTCCACAAAAGAATTCACTTGTTACTTACATAAATGGAAAAATTATGAACACTGACTCTGATTTAACTGTTGATGATTTAGCAGAAGATAAAATAAGATATGAATATATCCAAGTTCCATTAGAAGATATAAAATTAAATACTGTATATTATTATAACAACGGTACAACTTATCGTGAAACAGTATTTACTGAAGATAAATTACCACAAGAAACTGATGTTTGTTATACAAGAAACGAAAGATATATTGTGAATTTCGAAACTGACAACAAAAACTATTTATTAAGTTTAAATGCTAAAACATTAACAGATAGTACTAGTTTAAAGCTATTTAATATAGATAGCCGTTCTTCTATTTTAACAGCAAGTGACTTAAATAAACTTGGTTATATAGATGTTTTCGTTTTAAATAGAATCAATGCATATTTAAATTATAAAGAAAATGGCGTTTATGTAAATAGAAACATTCTGGGAATGCCAGTTAGCGAAAATAACAATACGGTATTAGATAACTTTGAAGATTCATTCTTATCAGATTCATATTTTAAATTACACATAAAAGGCGAAGCTGGTGGTAGCAGACCTACAAACGGTTATTATACTCTAACAATAAATGATAGTAAAGAAGTTATTTATGAGTATCACGACAATGAAGAATTTGAAGGAATAAATCAAGGTTATGTTTACTTTACAAGAGAAACAGATGGAGATTCAAAAAAGAAATATCTAAATCTTAATAAAGTAAATATTGGTTATACAAGTAGAAAGCTAGGTGTATTCAATGTAGGTTCATCAGAACTTCCAATTAATACAGGTAATATTGAATGGAGAGTTTCATTCCCTTCACTTGGATGTTCACTTTCTGTTGGAGAATTTAGTTATACTCCAGATGATGATTACTATCCAGACTTTACTAAAAAAGAAATATTTACACCATATACTTTAACAAGTACAAAGTTAAATTACCTTGGTGCTATTAAAACTGTGGAAGCAAATTCAAATAATTTTGATTCACTTCCAATTTATGAAACAGCATATTTAGATAATGAAAAGAAAGAAGCAAATAGATATTTTTATAAGTTTGCTAATTTCCTAGATGGCTCTAAATTAAATGTAGAAGAAATCGATAAGATATTCTTAATTGAAAGTGATTCTTATGTTACTGCATATCAATGGCAAAAAGATATTAGAGACTTATTCTTAGAAAATAGTTCTGCAAAAGAAAATATTGGTGAATACACAAGAATACTTTTAGAAAAAGAAAAGATTCTTATTTCAACATATAATAATAACTCAAATATTTTTGAATCTGAAAAGAGATGTGCTTCAGTTCAAGAATATAAATGGACTACAGAAAATGATTTATTATCATTTATCGATGTTCGTGTTGATATAAGTTTAGATAATCCTTTATATTCAAAATTCGAAGACCTTAATACAAAATATAATCTTAACTTTGCAAGAGAAACATCAAAAGTAGTAAACCAAGAAGGAAATACTACATTGAAGGTTGCATATACTATCTTATATAAGGAATTAAATCCTTATTATAGAAAATTAATGAATTCTTATTTCGTAGAAGCTGCAACTGAAAAGTTATATATTGATAATGGAAATAGTGCATTCTTCCCTAATAATAGTTCTGAAATGTCTATAAGCCCTTCTATTCAATCAATACTTAGAAACATTGATATTAGTAAGAATATTATATTTGATACTAATGGTAGTAAACTATTTAAGAACTTCTATGCACATCCTTATAGAGTAAGAAGAGCATTAGAAGATGAATTAATTGCTTTCTACTATGGAGATAATATTATTTCAAATGGCTTTGGTATTAAGAAATATGAAAGAGAAGAAATAAGAAACTTCTTAGATATATACCAAGAAACTAGGGATTACTTCTATAGAGTTCTTTTAAATGAGTCATTTACATCTGAAAAGTATTATGAATTATTTAGAAAGTTATATATCGGATGTTTCGCAATTGAAAGATTCCTTTCTAGTAAGATTTATAAACTAAAAGAAATCGATTATTTTGATGATGCAGACATTTCTAACTTCCTTCAAACATATGGTTTAAAAGTTCTTGACGATTTATTAAAACAACATGATTTTATTGATAGTGAAGAGTATCAAAAGAGATTATTACATTATTTTAATGATTTAGTTAAGAATAAAGGTTCTAAAGCAGTTTGTGATTTATTAGTTAAAATCTTTGATTTCGAAAATACTGATATTGAAATCAAGAAATATGTTTTAGCTGAAAATACAAGTTTCTCTGATACAGAAGTTCTTATTCCAACAGAAGATACAGAAATCGTTGAAGGAAAAATTTACTATGACAACAATAGAGAAGAAGTAACTAATCCATCAGGAAACCCTTCTGAAAATGGTTATTATGAAAAAATTACTTCTAAGAAAGTTACACCCGGATTCAATACAAGTTTAAAGTTTATTGAATCACCATATTCAACTAATAACTCGGTATTAGATATGATTTCAAATATCGCAAATGCTGAAGACTATGAGTCATTTATTTCTTCTGATAAATATTGGAATGCCGACGTTGTTAAGAAAGAAGATTTATTTGAATTAGAAATAAATACAACAGAAACAAAATATCTAGGATTAATTCTTAAGGATAATTTCTATAAGAATTATTTATTATCTAGACTAAGTTTCTCATTAATAGATTTCTTAGATAAGAAATTTAAATCAGGTTCTGCCGAAACATTATCAAGTAATTCTGAAGGTATTACATTAGATACTATTCAAATTCAAGATGATGATATTTCATCAAGACCTATTTCTCTTTCTACTTATTCAGAAGGTATTAAGATGTTATTTGCTTTCTTATTAAAATTATATGATATGAATGCAGCTCATAGTGGTAGAAGTACTCCACTTCCAAGCAAATATTTTGGTATTAACATTGAAGAATTAGAAAAGTTCCAAAATGATAATTCTGAATTAAGAAATTTAATTTCATCTTTTAAAATACCACTAACAAATGAATATACTGATAGACTTAATGTTCATAGAACTGATGGAAAGACAATTGTAGATTTAGACTCAGAAGAAGATTATATCAAATTCTCTCTATTTGATGAAGCTAAAGATAAAGATACAACGTCTCTATTAAATTCAGGTATCAATGTTTACAATTATCTTGAAGGATTAAACTACTTATTATCTGACGGAGAACAATTTACTAATTTCTTTATAAAGAGAAATCCTGTTCTTGGTACTGAATTAGATAGAAGTGGTGAATTAGATGTCACAACATTCGAAGCAATCTATACTATGATTATGCTTCTTCCAGTAAACTGGATTGACGGTGTTTTAACACCTTTAATTCCTGAAGATAATAATATTATGACTAGATTCATTTCAAAAGAGTTTAGAGATTTAGTTGAAACTATGATAGACAAAGTTTACATAGTAGATAAAGACCCTGTTGAAGATTCTTTAGTTAGATATGATATTGTAGATAAAGCAAATCATAATAATGTATTAGAAGAAGATGCTATTATCGCAGCAAAGAATGGTGATTCAGTAGATTTCTATAACTTCATTACTCTACAAGATACTGATTATAAAGATGTAATTGGTTATAATTACGTAGGTGGAAATAATGAAGAATTCAATATAATTGGAGATACAACTGTAAAGAGATTATATAAGTTCTTTGTTTCAAGTGATATTCAAGAAGAAGAATTAGATAAAATTATTGAAATAGTTTCTAATAGATTAATTTCATTAATTAATGTTCTTCATGATGTATTCTCATCTTATGAATATTTAAACTGGTCAATATCAATATCAGAAAGTGAAAGTAATCAATTATCCTTCCTTAAGGAAACAATAAACATTTTCTTATCATATACAACTCAATTATATATTACAAAATATCTTAAGTCTTATGATACAGAAAGTGAATCTATCCCATTTGCAGAATCTATAAGAACAAAGATATCACAAATGAGAATTGACTCATTCTATTATGATGAGAAATTGAAAATTAAAAAGAATAATTAATGGAGGTAACTATTATGCATAAAATTTTAAAAGATAACTATGCAGTAAAAGATGGAGTTGAAAAACAAAATCTTAGAGGCTTTGTTAGGATGACTGATTTAAATACAGGTAAAATAATTTTTGCAAAACATAACACAATTGTTTCATCTGGAAGAAACAGCGTCTATGCTTGGTCTGTAAAAAATATGTTACCTTCTTCTATAATTACTAGTAAATTAACTTCATTATCTTTTAACAAGTTTTACAAAATAATCTTTGGCGAAGGAAAGAGTATTACTACTGTTGGAGCGTTTAATGACGTTTCTAGTTTAAAGAGAATTTATGATGCAAACTATGGTTTATTATCTAATGGAGATTATTTTCCATATGAGTATACAATAGATGAATCAAATACAATTATTGACCCTGAAGCAAGATATATTAAAATTTCACTTGAAGTTTCTAAGAAAGATAATGTTCAGTCAACTTATAATCTATCAGAGTTATCAATTTCATTAAAGGAATATAATTCTGATGGAACAAGACGTACAGGAAGTGATGGAGCATTAACAGATAATGCTTATTACGAAAGTGTATATGATACAACACAATATTCAGATGGAGACCAACAATCTGAAACAAATAATGAAGCAGATTTAATCTTCTCTAGAATTTCATTTGACCCAATTCCAGTTGGTGCTGATTCAAAATTCTTAATGGATTATTATATTTATTTTTAGAGGTGATAATATGAATAGTTTAACATTAAAAGATGAATTCAAGATAGATGACAATCACTCAAAAGTTAGAGGCGTTGTTGTTTTATCTGATAAAAATAACAATGTCATATTTAAAAGAGAAAATATGATAGTCCTAAGTGGAAGAAAATGGATTATGTCGAATGGTGCAACTGGATGGTCAAAATTAAAATTTGGTTCTAATGGAGAAATGACAAGCCCAGAAAATACTGATATTAAGAAAGATATTGGATTAGAATTCAATTTTTCTGATACAACAGTTACTGCATCAACAGTTTCAACTATGAATCCAAATAATAGATATTATCCAAAAGATGATAATACTACATTAGCTACTGAAATTAAAGCTGGAACAGAATATTATGAAATTAAGCCAACTCAGTTTAATAAGGTTTTATTAATTCCAGAAGGTGACCAACCTATATTACATTTCAAGCTTATTGTAAAAACAACTGACAACATTATTACAAGCCAAAGTAGAGAGATGGCTTTATTTGTTAATAATGGAAATACAATGTTCTCAAGAGTTGTATTTGAACCAGTTTCAATTGCTACTCATAATAATGATGAATATTGCGTAGATTATTTTATTTATTTTTAAAGGAGAATATATAATGAAGAGAATCACAAAAGATGATATTAAAAAGGTTAAAAAGCTTATTGAAAAAATAAACTTTATACCAACAGATGCTAACAAAGCATATTTATTTTTCCCATTAGATGTAACAAAAGTTGTTGATAATGGTGGATTCCATATGGAAGTTAAAGATACAAATAATGGTGCTGCAAAGTTTTCAGTTCCTGGTTTAATATTAAAATCAGTTACAGATGAAAAGCAAAGAGTTTCTAGTGTTGTATTTTTAGCATATGGAAATATTGATTATGCCCCTTTAATGGATGTTGCATCTTTCATTGAATTAACAGGAAGTAAAATCTCAGGTAAAGATGTTGAATTATTATCAAACTATGATTGCTTTTTATTAAGCAAAGAATACATTTTATCTGAATTAGAATTTTAAATTTGATTTTAGGAGGTGTGTATTATGATTGCACCAGCAAGAAAGTTAACAGCTGAAGAGACAAGAGAGATTTTAGTCTTAGAAAAAGATGATATTACGATGGATTTACTGAAAGATTTATTTGCAGTAAAGTTAGGAAAACAAACTAAGCCTCGTTTTAATACTTATGATATAATGACACTTCCTAAAGGAAGATTATATAATAATGAACCAATAGAAACAACAGTAGGAAGATTTATTGTAAATCTAGTTGCATTCCCAGATAAGTATTTAAAGAAATTTGGTTATGTAAATAAACCATTAACAAAAGGTGCTCTTGAAGATATTGAAAATCAATTAGCATCAATGCTTCTTGATGATGAGATAACTACTAAAGAATATGCAGATTATCTTGATGGTGGTGAATGGATAGGAATGGGAACTGTTTACTTCCTAGGTCCAACTATGAATTATGATATAAACGTTCCTATTAAAGAAGTTATTGAAAAACGTGATGAATTATTTGATAAGTATGCCGATGGTATACGTAAAGGTGATTCAGACGTTGCAGCTATTATTGAAAAAGAAGTTGTAGACTTAGCAAAGAAGAGAATCAAAGAAAAAGGTAATGAAGCTTATGATTTCTTTGAATCTGGGGTAGGTAAGTTTGCTAATAACTATAAGAAGACATCGATTATGGCTGGAGCTCTTGAAAATCCATATACACATAGATTAGATATTTTAAAATCTAATTATATTGATGGTATTGATAAACAAGAATTCCCTAAGTTTACAAACTTAACAATTGTCGGTGGTTATTCGCGTGGTGTTGAAACTCAGGTTTCAGGTTATACAACTAAGAAGATTAATAACGCAATGCAAAATACAATATTAGACGAACCAGGTTCTGATTGTGGTTCTAAATTTTATCTAAAGATTTTCTTAGATAAAGATATTAAAGATATGTATTTACATCGTTATATGGTGAGCCAAAATGGCGAATTAGTTTTATTAACAGAAAAGAATATTGACAATTATGTTGGAAAAGAAATTCTTCTTAGGTCTCCAATGTTCTGTAAAGGTTCTAGAATATGTAATAAGTGTGCTGGTGAGTTATTCTATAAGATTGGCATTAAAAATGCTGGTCTATTAAACTCAACTCTTTCGGGTGTGCTAATGAACTTATCGATGAAAAAGTTCCACGACGCTACTGTTAAATTTAATCATATAGATATTAATAAATATATAAAAAAGCATTAAAATATAATAAAAATATAAGAATACTATAAATAAAATGGTATTCTTATATTTATTTGTCCGGAATTTATTGGAATATATACATGGATATTTAATATTTTGGGAGGAATTTTTTTAAATGTATATATTAAATACAACAATATATTATATTTATGATGGAGGTTAAATAAAAAATGAAAGAAGAAACAATTGTAAGAATAAATGAATTAACAAATAAAGAAAATTTAACTTTATTAACAATGTTAGATAAAAATACACCTAGCAAAGGTTTAACTATTAAGTTTAAATGTAATAATTGTGGTTTAGAATTTGAAAGAAGTATTAAAACAGTTTTAGACGAACATAAAGGATGTTTATGCCAAAAATGTAATAGTCTAAATATTTTAAATACAGCATTAGTTTCTCTTTATGGAAAAAATCCTTACAAAATTTTAAAATATACAGACAGCAAATCAGAAGTAGAAGCAGAATGTTTAGATTGTCATTCTATAATTACATTTAAGAACCAACGACAAATGCTTAATAACCATAATTATCCAGAAGGATGCCATCCTTGTAAAGTATGTTCTAATAATAGAAATTATAAAAAGGATATTAAGGAATTTGAAGATTATCTTACAAATAAATTTGGAAGCTGTAATTATACATTCCCAAATCCAGAAGAATATGCTGGATTAAGCTCAAAAAAGAATATTCATGTTGTTTGTAAATTCTGTGGACATGAAATGTATACACTTCCAGTTAATATAATATCACCTTCAAATGGAAAACATTATTGCCGTGTATGTAATAACAAAGATAGATTATTAGACAATATGGATTATAAAACAAGATGTTTAAAGGTTACAAATGGACAAATTGAACCAGTTGAAGAATATATTGATTCTAGAACCCCTATAAGACACAAGTGTAATGTGTGTGGATACGGAACAAAAGAAGATTGGTTTAAGATTCCAGTAAAGAACACAACTAGAAATGCTGGATGCCCAAGATGTTCTAAGATTAATACAATTTCTAGTGCAGAGGATGAAATATATGAATATATTAAGAGCTTAGACTCAGAACTAGAAATTAAGAGAAATGTTAGAGATGTTCTTCCTAACAAACAAGAATTAGATTTATATGTTCCAACAAAGAAAGTTGCTATTGAACATAATGGATTATATTGGCATTCAGAAGGTTATAAAGGTAAGGACTATCATTATAATAAAATGCTAGAAGCTAAAAAGATTGGAATCCATCTAGTTCAAATATTTGAAGATGAATGGACAAATAAAAAAGATATTTGTAAGAATAAGATTAAATCAATTTTAGGCTATAACAGCACTAAACAGATTTATGCAAGAAAATGTACTGTTGAAAATATTTCAGCACCCGATAAAAATGATTTCTTAAATAAATATCATATTCAAGGTAAAGATAGTGCTGGAATATATAAATGTTTAAAGTACAATAATGAAGTTGTTGCAGTTATGACATTCTGTAGACCAAGAGTTTGTTTCAATAAGAAAGGAAACAAAGATGGAGTCTATGAATTATCTAGATATGCAACAGCATATCACGTAGTTGGTGGATTCAGTAAATTATTAAAGACAATAATTAATGAAAATCCAGATATTAAAACAGTAGAAACATTTGCAGATTTAAGATGGAGTAATCCATTAAGTAATGTATACTTAAAGAATGGATATACAGAAGTTCATATGACAAGACCAAACTATTGGTATTTTGATAAAAATAAAACACCATCAAAAAGAGAACATCGTTTTAATTATAGAAAGCAAGAACTTAGCAAAAAGTTCCCAGAATTCTATGATGATAAATTAACAGAGTTCCAAATTATGGATAAAACTTCATATAGAAGAATATGGGATTGCGGTAATATTCTCTATAGATTTGAAGTCAAAAGATAGATAAAAACATATATAATAAAAATGATATAGAACATATTAAGCTATATCATTTTTATTTTTAGGAGGGAAAATTATGTTAACAGACAAAGAATTTATTAATACATTAATTAAAACTTACTTATCTAATGCCCATGATGCTCATCAGGCAATAATAGATAATGGATTTACAAGCAGATTAAACACTATTGCAGACAAATTAGACAAATATAAAGAATATCAAGAATTGGAAAAAGAATTTGGTTTTCCACTTGCAAAAATATTAAAGCCTAATCAACAGGTAATTGTATGTCATAATGGTGATTTAGATAATTGCACTCCTATGGATGTTATGGGCTTAAATATTCCACATAAAACAATTATGGTAGGAAGTTCTTGGGATTCTTTCTTTGAAAGACCTTTAAACGAGTTTGGTAAGACTTGGTGGTTTCCAGATAAGAATGAAACTAATCCTTTTGAAGGCGAAAGAAATATAAATATAAAACCTTCAATAAATGAAATGAGCGATGGAGAAATTTCTTCTTTAGTTAATGCTCTTCAAATGGAATTAAAAAATAGAGAGTCAATTAGAAGCCTTATTGAAACTATTAAGGGGGAAAGAAAAAAATGAATAAAGCATTAGAAGATTTAGAATTTATGTATAGTAAGCTTGATGGAATCATTTATTGTGAATATAAAAATAATATTATCAAAAAAAGTGAATATGATTTAGCTCATTCAGAAATAACTAATGGGCGTGATAATATCAAACAAGCACTATTAAAAGAGGAATCTTTAAAAGAAGAACGTGACTATTATAAAAATGCAACTAAAATCATCGCTGAAAAAGTAGTTGATGTTAATTATTTATTAGCTACATCATCTGGTGATGTAGAAGATTATAATAGACATGTAGAGGAAATTAGTAAAGTAGCTCCAATAAGTTATTGTAAACTTACTGAAAAAGAGTTTAATTTAGTGTATAATTCATTGAAAGGATGGTTAAAAGATGAGTGAAGAAAATAAAAACCCTGTTCCTAGTAAAAAATTTGAAGGTAGAATAACTTTTGGCAATCATAGTGATTTAAAATTATACTGGGATAAAAGTGAAAATTATAATTGTAATTGTATTGTTGATTTAAAAGCTAGCAACAGCTCTTATATTAGAGATGTTCTAAAACGTGAGGTAGTAAGTCCTGTATGTAATGATGGTTATTATGTTGGTGGTGGATACGCCCTAAAAGATTTACCTCTTATATATGACAGATTACAAGAGTATGAAGACTTAGGAAGTTTAGAAGAAATCAAAGATTCTTTAAAACACCTAGAAGATGTAAACAATTCAAAAGTTAATGATGGATTAGAAGATTTCGAAAATATGATGCATGAAATATTTCAAGTAGACAGTGATTTTGAAAATTATGCAGATAAAGTTAAGCAATCTCTAAGTAAAGCAAAAGAGCAAGAAAAAGAAAATGTTAAATTAAAAGGTCAAGTAAACTATCTGACTGAGGTTGGAAATAACTATCAAAAAATATTAAACATTATTGAGAAAAAAGGCTTTAATAGAGATATTAAAAATTATGATGATTATGATACTTGGTTAGAACAAGAAGTAGAAAAATTTGGCAAAGCAATAGAGAAACATCCAACAATTTTAAGTTGGGATATGTTTGATGACTTTATATATACAAAAGAAGAATTTAGTATATTAAAGGAGTGGTTAGGGTGAAAGCATTATTTTGTTGCAATAAAAGAAAACCTATGTTAAGAATTGCAAAAGAAGAGTTCAAAGGTCAAAAAAGAGCAAGATGTTATAGTAAAGAAGAAACTAAATATTTTACACAATATATAGTTGAAGATATGTATGAGGCTAATGGTAAAATAATTGCTGAGTGTGATTTTGAGGTTGAAGAAATAAAAAAAAATTAATTATGATTGTATGTTGTTTACAAATACACTTGATACTGAAAAACTAATGAATAAATGCTGTGTTGATTATTTTAAATTAGAAGAATATTTAAAACCTAATTGGGGCAAAGAAGATGACTTGCAAAATCTTGATACAGTTGGTTATGTAATATACATCAATAACTTAGAAATATTTAATGAGGGAAAGGAAATAAGCAATTTTCATAGAATTGAAAACGTAAATGACACAAATTTCTATGAAAATGATTATAGATATATTCCTATTACAAATTCTCCTCGAAATATGATGTATGCATATGACAATGAAGAAAGAAAAATTATTATCCCAGTTTCATCAGAAGAAATGTGTAGAATTGCTAATGGTGAACAAACTACATTGGTTAGAAAAATTATATTGAATGAAATGAAGAAGGGGGAATAACAATGTATAATCCTTTGGAGGGAACTTTAATGTGTTGCAATAGAGAAAGAACTCGAAAATGCAATAGATATGCTAAGAAACATAAGTGTTCATTTGTAGAAGCATATAATAAAATATATGGAACTAGTTATAGAGACACTTATGGAGAAAGACTTGAAAAGTTATCAATGGATACAAGTGTAGATTTAAATACAAACAAAAAGGATGGTGAAGAAGATACATGCTAACATATGAAGATAGAATGGAAGATAATATGAGAAATGTATTAAATCTTCCAGAAGATTTAATTAAAAAAATTTTAGAAATGAATGTGGAAGAAGCATTAAGCTTCGCATTACTAGCATTTCTTAATTATGATGAAAAAACTGATACATATTCTAAAGAAACAGATTATGATAAAGTAGTTGATAGGGGCTATTATACAGATATAGACAGCTGGAATGTCGTTTTTAATGGTTATTATTTATGTGAATATTCTATATATCATAGTAAAAAAGAAGCTGACGAAATTTGTGAATCTTTATGGAAACAATATATCGTATATGGCGAAATTACAAGCTTAATAGCAAATTATTTATTTGGAAAATGGGAGGAAGAATAATGGAATTCGCAAAACCAAGTAAGAAATTCTTAGCTGAAGTTGCTAAGGTAAAAATGACTAAAGAAAAATTCCTAGAAGAGTTTAAGAAAGGTTATAATCTTTCAGTATATTGTAAAACAAAGAAACAAGCTGAAGCTTGTATTGACTTTTTCATTGAGAATGGTTTAGATACTTTTGCTGGAGGAAATAAAATAACAAAAGAATATGCAAAAGATGGCTTATTCTTTAATTATTTAAAGATTCCAGTAGGTTGTAAATCTAATCTATACTCAAGAGAAAGAGAGTATGTATATGGTATTGAATATGGAACTTCTAGGTCTATAATGAGCAAATATTTTATATTATTTGAAAATATTGATATGAATCCAGAGGTTAAAAATGGAAATTAATATTGATGATATTTCCAAAGATGTTGACGAGATTCTTGAAAGTTCTAAAGAGATTTTAAAGATTAAAAATCATATCATTACAACAAAAAATATAACAAGAAAAATTGAATTTCATATTTCAGAGAAAGTTGGAGAAGAAATTCTTCTATCAGATAAAGCTATTGATGTAACCTTTTCAACTCACCATAAATATCCAATAGTAACCATAAAGTATAATGTTTTCTTTCAAACAGGTTTTGTATCACAACTAATTAGGGTTGAATGGAATGCTATAAAAAATTTAGAAGATGCTATTAAATTTGATAATTATAAACTTGGTAAGCTCTTATATAATGTCAGAGTATATAATAAGAAACAGTCAGAAGTTTTAAAATCAATAATAGAAAATCTTCCTGATGATATTAGGTTATATTTAGAGCTAGAAGAGGGAACTAGAAATTATTTTGTATGGAAGGAGAATAAAAATGGATATAAAAAGAACTAATATTGATACAGAAGAAATTAAACCTTCTATAATGAAGATACTATGGCACAAGGCTGTTGATTATATAAAGAAGGAAAAGAATAACTTATTTTATGTTAATCTATCATTTAAAGTTCTACCACAGGTATCATGGGGAGAAGTAATAACTAAAAGAAAATTAGATAGATTATCTCACATGGTAAATTATAAAAGAAAATTTTATAACTATACCACAGATTTTTTCACATATTCACCAGGTAAATTTGAATATGAAGTAGATTTTCATGTAGGGGCATTAGCTTTGACAATATCTGCTAAATTCTCCTCTAATTTTGATGTTTTAAATATGGAATTTAAACCATTTCATAGTGGTGTTTGTTTATTTGATGATTACGCTCAAGCAAAATTATTTTATGAGATAAGCTAGGAGGGTATATGAAAGAATATAATTTATTAGAAATAAAATCTGTAATAAAAGATTATATTAATGTTGGATGTTGTGGATTATTTTTTACATCAAATCTTGTTGGAGATAGAATGACAACAGTTTATGATAAAAATGGAGTAACTGTTTTCTTATGCCAAGGTTATATGTATTTTGAAGTATTTGGATTAACAGAAGAAGATGAAATAGAATTACTTAAATTTTATAATAAAATAAATAAGGATGTGTAAAAATGAAAGACATAAGTTATGATAAAGTTTTAAAGTTATTTGACGATGGTGTTGATTTTTTAAAGAATAATAAAGAAAATAAATATATTGCAATTCTAGCAATGTGTTGGGGTGTACCTAAACTTCTTATATCAGAACTTAAAAGGTTTAGGATAGATACTGGTTCATATTCTAATATGAAACTTTTAAAGAAAGATGGTAATATGGATTTGTATAGGGGAAATAAAATATATGTAAATGATATATCTTCCTCTAAAACTGAAAGTTTAAGAGAATTTTTAAAAGAAAAGTATGATTATAACTCTGATAAAGACATTGCATTATTTACAGTAATTGAAACACCATATAAAACAAAAGAAATTAGTTCAACTTTTGTTACAGGATTGTCTCGTGGATTCTATTTAGCTATAATCTTTGATTCTAAAACAAAAAATGTTAAGAAGTCATTTCTATTTCCAAATTTTACTAAGGAAAATTGTGAGGTTTTTTACTTTAACACTGAAGAAGAATTTGAATTACTTTTAAGACTTAGAAATGATTTAGACATGTCTGATATTAGATTTATAAATAGCAGCCAATTAGCTAAAAATCTAAAAAAAAAATTTGAAGATAAAGTGCAAATACTAAAAAGAAAATTAATTGACATTGATAATATGATTGATGACAGAAAAAGAAATCTATCATGGATAGAAAATTCTATTAAAAGTTTGGAAGAAAAACAAGAGAAAATAAAAGAAGAAATTGAAGCATTAGAAAAAGAAAAATTAGAAAAAGGAAGTGATTAGTGGTGTCAACAACTATGTATTCACCTTCAAGTGAATTTGATGAAGATATTTGTTTGGAAAAAGATGAAAATGAAACACTTCTAAAGAAGGTATATGAATTTTTAACAAAAGAAAAAAAGAAATATATAATATTTGATGGAAAAGGTTATATCAATGGTCACTATACCCATAATTTATTTATTTATGAATTAAAGAACTTTCTAGTTAGAAATTGCACTCATATTAGGTCAAATAGTTTTTCATATGTGATGAATAACATCACTGATTTTGACAGAGCATGTTTAAAAGAAAAGTACAATGACTTTAAAAATAGACATCCAAAAGAAAAGTTTGCAATTAATATTAAAAGTGTTTACTTAGCTTTTGCTCCTTTTGCTCGTTTCTTCATATTAACTTTTTCAGAACCTGATACAGGAGATATTCTTGAATGTTACTTCCAAAATTCAGTAATGTTTGAAGATAAAGATGAAATAGAGTTATATGTTGGATTAGGAAATGGTACAATATGTAATAATACAAATATTGTAAGAGAAATCAAGAGAGATTTCAGAACTTTTAGTACTGATGAAAAAACAGCAAAAAAATTAAAAACAAGACTTGAAAGATTAAAAAGAGAAAAAGAAAAAATTGAAAGTTCAATTGCAAGAACAGAAGAACTTATAAGAGTACAAGAAGAAAGAATGAAAGAATATAAGGAAAAGGAGGTTAGCGAGAATGACAACTTGTTATGATTTCTATTCTGATGTAAAAGAATATTTAAAAGCAAATGGCATTAATTATCTATTGATTCCTAAAGATAAAAATCGATATGAACTTAAATCTGTTGAAAAACTTGTTTTTAACAGTACTAGTGTAACAGATTCTACTGATAAAATCATTGCTGACTTAGAAGCTTACGAGGACTTTGAGCTAGCCAATGCTATTAGCGAGCATTTAAGAAAAATGATGGAAGAATTTGATTACAGACGTACACATGATTTATATATTGTTCATTTTAGGCAATATTATCATATTGATTATCCAGCTAGCACTACTTTAATTTTCTGTGAGTATAACTATGTAAAAGATAGCAAAAATAGAATTACTAATGTACAGAAAATTACTAATGTAATGTTTTCAAATCATATTAAGTGCTTTACAGATTTTGATTCAGCAGCATTATATGTTTCGGTAAATAATATTCCTCTTAGTAAAACAGTAAAAACAGAAGAACAAGAAAAACTTAGAACTGTCACTGGTATTAAACTATCAGAGAAAAAAGCTAGATTAAAAAAATTAGAAGAACAGATTGCGAAGTTAAAGCAAGAAATTGCTTCATTAGAGGGTAACGAAAATGAAGAAGTTTGCAGTGATAACTAGTGCAAGACCTGCTATTATATGTTTCGAAGATATAATAGAAGATAGTGGCCTCATAGTATCTTTATCTGATTTGATTATTCTTGAAAGAAAAACAGATGAAGGTGAGTATCCTAAATGTATAAATGTTGGAACTGTCCTAAAAGAAAAAATAATTTTCTTTGAGGATTTAGATTCTGCAAAGTTATATTATGATTTAAATTTTGCAAATTAGGAGGATTTTATGAAAAGACAAGATTATTTAGATTGGAATAATTATTTTATGGAAATGGCAAAACTTACAGCAAGAAGGTCAAAAGACCCTTGTTGCCAAGTTGGATGTTGCATTTGCGACCCAGAAACTCATAATATCTTAGCTATAGGTTATAATGGATTACCAATAGGTTTTAATGATGATGAATTTCCTTGGGAAAAAGATAAAACAAATTTTGTCTCTGATAAAAACTCTTATGTAGTTCATGCTGAGGCAAATGCTATTCTAAATGCAAGTGCAAGTATAAAGGGAGCGACTGTTTATGTTACAATGTTTCCTTGTAATGAATGTGCAAAGTTGTTAGCACAAAGAAGAGTTGGAAAGGTTATTTATCTAGATGATAGATATAAATCTAAGCCAACAGGTGAAGTTTCATTAAAGATACTTGAAACAGCAGGAATTGCTGTTGAAGAATTCAAAAAATAAAAAAGCAAATATAAATATATTATTAATTTGAATGTATGAAAACATATATTCAAAGGAAGGAGAATAAAATGAAATTAGAAAAGATTATTTCACGGAAGTGGATTCAATCCAAATAATTTAGTTACTTCTCACGAAATATTCTCAAGAAAAACTGAAGCAATCAAAGCTGATGGAACTGTTATTGAACAAAAGAAATTTGCAGATGATAGTTTATTTTCTGAAAGAATATTTGGAAGTATGGACACTCAAGAAGAATATTCATGTTCTTGTGGTCATTTAAACACTAAATTCAATGAAGGAAAAACATGTCCAAAATGTGGAACTGAAGTTGCATTTAGAGGTATGACAATTGACAAGAATGGTTGGATTGACTTATCTCTTTCAAAGTATGATGAAAATGGTATTGTTGTAGAAGAAGGTAACGGATTTCATGTAATTGAATATGTTGCATACTCACAACTAGAAAAAGTCATAGGTAGAGAAAGTCTAAGAAACATTATCCATACAAAGAATACTATTACTATTACAGGTGAATTAGACACAACTGAAATCGATGAAATTCGTAATGAAAATGAAAAACAAAAATATTGGTTTATAGGATTAGAAGAGTTCTATAAAAAGTACGATGAAGTTTTAAATTATTATTATGAATTATCAGGGTCAAAAAATAAGAGATTATATGATTTCTTAAAATCTAGAGATGAAGTATTTACGGATAAAATTCCAGTAATATCTATTATCTTAAGACCTGCTATGAGAACAGCAGATGGATTAAAATTAGACCCAATTAATATCATGTACCAAAATATTTTAAAGAATATTAAAGTATTAAAAGATATTAATACAATCGAGATTATTCGTAATGCCACAATTGAAATTATTCAAGCTGAATATTTCCAATTATCAGAAGAGATAATGGAAAATGTTAAATCTAAGTTTGGTATAATTAGAAATCAAATTTGTGGAACGCGTGTTAATTTTAGTGCACGTAATATTATTTCACCAGCAAAAGCTGGAATAAAGATTGATGAAATGGTTTTACCATATTTAACATTCTTAGAATTATATAGATTCGAAATTATAAACATTTTGAAAACAACTGAAGGAATTACATTAAAAGCCGCTGAAAGAGAGTGGTATAATGCAACTTTAGGTATGGATGAAAAGGTTTATAAGATAATGAAGAAGATGGTAAAAGATAATGAAATTGGAGTATTACTTAACCGTAAAAGATTGCGGCCTAATAAAGTGATTTATTAGTGAAAACCTTGTGAACTCATAAGAGGTGTGAAGTTTTAAACTTTGCTAACGGTGAAGGTCAGAAATGAATAATACCGTGCTAAGCCTAAAAAGGAAAGTGTAGAGACTATCGAAAACACGATTAAAAATCGGAAGTGAGTAGAGTAGGAATGATTGAAATATCAAACCCAAGTGCAAGGTATCTTTTTTACCATATCTAATAAACAAAGATAAAGAGATAGTCCGATATATACAATGTATATATTAAATCCAACAATTTCATATGGTTCAATTCTTTATTTGAAAGTAAAAGAAGTAAAACACGATTATTCAGATGTGACTATGAGTATTAGTAATAATATTCTAACTTGTCTAGCTCGGAGATTACGATGGTGACGTTTTAAATTTAATTTCAATCAAAGACAAAACAACAAGAGAAATATTCAAAAGAGTATTCTCGCCAATTAGTTTACTAATTGACCCAAATAATGGAAAGTTTAATAATGCATTAAATCTTGAAAGAGACCAAGTTTTAGGTCTTAACAATTTATTGCATTAATCTTTCTTAGTAGATAATTCGCTGTTGCGGCGAACTAGAGTTATAGAAAAATATAAATATCATTATTCAACTTCTTCTATTACAGGGATACGGTCTCCCTGTAATATAAGTTGAAAACGTTATTTTTGTAACCTGATTGAGCTTTTCACTCAAGCACCGAAAATCAGGTTTCCATTTTGTAAGAAAGAAAATCTTTTATAGTAAATATTCATTGTTTCGATGAAATGAGTTTGAACATTTTAAAAATAAAAATCGTTCCCTGGACCTTCTAGCCAGGTAAGGGAACGCATTTTAGTTCAATTTATACGGCCGAGCCTCCTTTCGTTAAATGTTATTTAACGAAGATTTTTCAATTACATTGAAAAATGAGGATTTCATTCAGGAGGCCATCCTTTTAAATTTATTTGTATAAAAGAAAAATTATCTATAGAAATTTTGTTGTTTCGACAAATTATGAAACGAAGATTTTGAAAATTTAAATAAATACTTCCTTTATCCAGCTCACGGTCAGCTGGAAAAGGTTATTTATTTTATTTTAAAAATAGAGAAGCCCCACACGCATCGTTTTGAGCGATGCTTGAGTTGCTTCTATATATTTTTAATATTAGTGTAGATAAAAAAATGTATTATAGTAAATATTCATTGTTTCGATGAAATAAGTTAAAACGGTTGTAATTCTATTAAACATTTGCTTCGAATCCTGATGCAGGGATGAAAAGTGACTATCGAACCCTTGCCATCCCGGATGAGGATTCGCCTTATGTTTGAAGTATTAGAATTTCTAAATCGACCGTTCTGGGACCGTAAATTTTTGAGAAAAGATTTAGGACCCAGAACCGTCGATTTAAATTCTTTTTTGTATAATACATAAAGATAAAAGGAAATAAAATTATAGAAGATATTTGCTGTTTCGGCAAAATATTTCAAGTTCAATTCCCAAGACTCTACGTCTTAATAGGAGGGAATTTAAGACCAAGTCTGTTCACAGATTGTTGGGTCGCAGCTTTTGATGCATGTGAAATGCATTTGTCGAGCTGCGGCAGTACTGTGTTGCTCTCTTTGTATAATTTTATAAAGATGAAAATATTTTATTATAGTAAATATTCATTGTTTCGATGAAATTTTAATAGAGGTTGTACGATTAAAAGCGTTAACATGCAAAAAAGCATGTTGTCGCCACAGGTAGACATGGCGACATGGCTTTTCATGGGTTGGTATATTGAGAGTTCTTCCCGAAGACGCCGTGAGCACGTTTTCACGGCGTCACGGGAGACTACTCATAATTTCAAGCAAGCGAAGGTTAGTCAGCTTCGCTTCTACCACTGCGTTGGCGCAGTGCAGGCCTCAGACGCTTGCTTTATGATGTATAATAAAATAAAATATTAATTTGATAAAAAAATAAATTGGAGGATTATTAAAAACATGTCAAAATTAGTAGTAGACACATATAATACAAATAAAAGTAATTCCGAAGCGCGGATTAAGATTAAAAAAATTCTTTGAAAACTGTCCAGAAATATTAGAGAATGCTTTTAAAGACCCAGATTTTGAAATTGAATTCGATTTCACTAAAGATATGTCAATTGGTGCTTATACTAATAATAGTAACAATTTTACAATAAATAAAAAGTATCTAGAAGACCCAAATAATATGGAAGAATTTTATGACAGAATAATTTTCGTAATGAATTTAACAATAAAAGCAGGTAGTTCATCTTATTGGTGGGATTCAAATTCTGACTATTTTTCATGGATGCTTTCTAAAATATCAAACTATTTATATACTAATTATATAGAAAGTTATATTGCTTTATTAAGCAATATGAAAAACTTTTTTAGTAATGATGAAAAAGAAAAAAGATTTAGAAAAATTGTAAATTTTGATAGCTGCTTTAGCAGATTAGAAAATGAAATAGACAGAATTCTAAACAGAAATGAAGATTTATTCTTTTATGATTTATATACTGTTGGAGGTACTCGTAATTTTAAGTACTCAGACCCAACATGTTATTATCTTGAAAAATTCTTTATCAATAATGAAGATAAATTTTTAAAAGATAAAGATTCTCTTGAATTAATAAAACAATTCGCAATGTTAAGAGATAAGAAGTTTCCAAAAACTAATGTTTGTAGAAAATTATTTACATATGATAATTTAACTAGATTATCTAATGAAGCTCTTAAAAGTTTAGTTCTTGAAACAATAAAAGAAACAAACACATTACCACATAAATTATCAATTGAAATGTTAAAAAGAAGACATTGCGAATGGATTAAGAATAGTGGCCCTGCAATTCACAATATTGCAACTGAAATGTTCTGTAAAGATAGTTTTAGATTAGTTCCAGAGGATGAATTACAATATTTCTTAGGCTTATTAATAAATGAAAAAACAAAACCTTATCTAACTCAAGTATTTGATTGGATAAGAACTATATACCGTAATTATTTTCCTAACAAAGATGGAAGAAACGGTGGAGATGTAAATGCTTATTTAAAGTTCTTAGATAAATGTAAAGATATACTTGATTTTAAAGTAACTAAAATAACAACTGTAACAGAAGAATTAGAATTCTATTCTGATTTTAGTTTATATACAATTCTAAAATTCAATTTATATTATCTACGTGAAGACTCTTCTTATGGTGTATGGCATAGTAAGAAAGTAAGCTTCCGTATTCATGATAATAATTCAGAAAATGTTAGATACTTGTTAGCTATATGGTTTCAAATATTATTTGTTAAAGATACTAGTTTTAAATCAACAATTACAGATGATGAAATTATAAATCTTACAAAATTCATTTTCAAAGGATTTACAAAATACACAGCCGCTCTTAAAAGAGAATTCTTAGATGAAATTTCATGTTATGTTGGAAAAGGAGAAAATTCAAATTTCTCTGAAGATTGTCTAAAATCTGTAGTCAAAGAAATGTTAACAGCTCTAATAGGAAATAAGAGATTAAAAGACCAAACTGTAACTAAGATATTTGAAGTTAAGTATGATGGCGCTTATTGTTTCGGTCTACCTTTTGAAACATTTAATGACGTGCTATTTAGTGTAGAAGGCAACGAGAGAGTTGCTCCTACTATTCTATTATACTTATTAAATTAAAAGAAACCTTTTTAGGTTTCTTTTTTTTTTTATTGTTTC
>Ga0247610_10001293_pt1 | contig 31353 bp, 19 predicted proteins | sample 174DNAGHGhighgp2_FD_193483 | JGI IMG/M metagenome (GOLD analysis project Ga0247610, IMG submission 193483) | Sheep rumen microbial communities from Palmerston North, Manawatu-Wanganui, New Zealand - 1742 DNA GHGhigh gp2 | ecosystem: Host-associated > Mammals > Digestive system > Stomach > Rumen...
ATGAGGGCGCCCACCGGTTCGAGGCCGGCGAGTTTCAGCAGATCGACGGTGCCTTCGGTGTGGCCGGCGCGTACCAGCACACCGCCGTCACGGGCGCGCAGGGGGTTCACGTGTCCCGGGCGGCCGAAGTCGGAGGCCTTCATCGATTTGTCGGCCAGCGCGTTGATGGAGGCGGCGCGGTCGTGCATGGAGACGCCCGTCGTGCAGCCGTGTCCGAGCAGGTCCACGGTGACGGTGAAGGGGGTCTCGTGGATGGAGGTGTTGTTGGAGACCTGCATCTCGAGGTCGAGTTCGCGGCAGCGCTCGCTCGTCATGGGCACGCAGAGCACCCCGCGGCCGCGCGTAAGCATGAAATTGACCTTCCCGGCGTCAATATGTTGGGCGGCGATGATGAAATCGCCTTCGTTCTCGCGTTCTTCGTCGTCCACCAGGATGACGAACTTCCCGGCCTTCAGATCCTTGATGGCCTGTTCGATGGATTGTAATTTAGACTCTTGCATATCGTTTCTTTACCTTGTATCTAAAATTTGGCAAAGATACGATTTTTTTGGACTCAATGGAACTGCATCAGGTACGCCTTGATGAAGCCGTCGAGGTCGCCGTCCATTACCGCGTTGACGTTGCCGGTCTCGTACTGCGTGCGCAGGTCCTTCACCAACTTGTAAGGCTGCATCACGTAGCTGCGGATCTGGCTGCCCCATTCGATGCGCTTCTTGGAACTCTCGATCTCGTTGAGCTTCTCGCGCTTCTTCTCCAACTCGATCTGGTAGAGCTGCGACTTCAGCATCTGCATGGCCTTCTCGCGGTTCTGCGACTGCGAACGCGTCACCTGGCACTCGATGATGATGCCCGTGGGATGGTGGTGCAGGCGCACGGCCGTCTCCACCTTGTTGACGTTCTGACCGCCCGGACCGCTGCTGCGGTAGGTGTCCCACGAGATGTCCGCCGGACTGACCTCGATCTCGATGTCGTCGTTGATGACGGGGTAGGCGAAGACGGAGGCGAACGACGTGTGGCGCCGTGCCGCGGAGTCGAACGGCGAGATGCGCACCAACCGGTGCACACCGTTCTCGCTCTTGAGGAATCCGTAGGCGTACGAGCCTCCGATTTCGATGGACGCGGACTTGATGCCGGCGACGTCACCCTCCTGACGGTCAATGAGTTTCACGGAGAAGTTGTGCCGTTCCGCCCAGCGCATGTACATACGTAGGAGCATCTCGGCCCAGTCGCAGCTCTCGGTGCCGCCCGCGCCGGAGTTGATGTTGAGGATGGCGTCGAAGGAGTCCTCCTCGTCGCGCATCATGTTCTTGAACTCCAGCTTCTCCACGGCCTTCATCGTCTTGGCGTAGGCCTCGTCCAGCTCCGCCTCGGTGGCGTCGCCCGACTGCTGGAATTCGTTGACGACCTGCAGCTCATCATTCAGCTCGGCAGCCTTGTAGTAGTCGGCCACCCATGCTTTGATGCCGCTGATCTCCTTCAGCAGTTTCTCGGCGGCCTTGGGATCGTCCCAGAAACCGTCCTGTTGCGTGATTTCTTCTTTCTGTTTGATTTCCTGTTCTTTGGCATCTACGTCAAAGATACCTCCTTAGCTCACCGAGCCTCGTTACGATGTCCTTAATCTGATCGGATGTGGTCATAGGGCAATTATCAATTATCAATTATTAACTGGGTGCAAAGATACATTTTTTACCGTTTTGTCCGTATGGATATGCGGATTTACGATTTGCGGGGATGTTTCTTCAAGAAGGCGGGGGAGTCGCCCCAGGCGTTGTAGAGGATGTCGTGGCCGATGCCCTTCATGCGCAGGTCTAAGCACGAGAAGCACTCGTCCGGTTTGTCGCTCACGCAGGCCTTGTCGGGGTAGATCAGGTACTCTTCCCTGAACTCGTTGGGGGTGAGGTTCGGCATGATGACGTTGGCGCCGGCCATGATGGCCTTCTCGCGCCCGAAGGGGTCGAGGGTCTGCATGGCGGTGGCCGCTACCATGTTGATTTCCGGCATCATGAGGCGCAGGATGGCAATCATCCGGAGGGTCATCTTCACCCGTTCTTCGGAGGATGGGATTTTGTCTGCAAATGCGTAGAGCGGGGTGTCGGGGTGCGGAATGTAGGGACCCATGCCGACCATGGCCACGTCTTTGTCGCGGAAGAAGAGCAGGTCGCCGGCCAGGATGTCCAGGGTTTGGAACGGTAGTCCTACCATCACGCCGGTGCCGGTCTGGTAGCCGAGCCCGATGAGCGTGTCGATGCAGTCGAGGCGGCGGTGGAAGTCGTGGCGCGCATCGTGAGGGTGGATGCGGTAGTAGAGCTCCTCGTCGGAGGATTCGATGCGCAGCAGGTAGCGGTGTGCGCCGGCCTCGAACCAGCGGCGGTAGGTTGCCTCGCTCTGCTCGCCCAACGACAGGGTGATGCCTAAGGAGCCGTTGTCGATCTCCTTGATACGCTGGATGATGCGGGTGATTTTGTCGATGAACTCGGCATCGTCGCGCTCGCCGCTTTGGATGGCCACGGAACCGTAGCCGAGGCGCTGGGCGAGTTGGGCGCACGCCACGGCGTCGTCCTCGCTGATGGCATAGCGGGTGACCTTGGTGTTGCCGCCGCGTACCCCGCAGTAGAGGCACGACTTGCGGCAGATGTTGCTCAACTCGATGAGCCCGCGCAGATGCACGTGGTTGTCGAGGTGCAACAGTTTGACGTCCAAAGCTTTGCGCAACAACGACTCGTATTCGTCGCCATGCGTGTCGAGCAGCCTGAGGATGTCCTCCCGCTCCAAAAACGTCTTATCAAGAATGTCTTGCAATACCATATCGTGACACGTTTCAGTTTCGGCGGCAAAAATAGTATTTTTCATGGAAAAGGACTTGGAAGGTTGTGGTAAAAACGCTGGGCGGCTATTTTCTGAAAGAAAAGGGTGGGGGATACAAAAAAAGACGGGCGTTATGACGTCCGTCTTTCCTGATCCGTCGGGGTGAGAAGACTCGAACTTCCGACCCCTTGCACCCCATGCAAGTGCGCTAGCCAACTGCGCCACACCCCGAATCAAATTCGACGGCAAAAATACACTTTTTTTGATAATGTGTACACCGTTTGAATTTTTTTTTATTTGTCCGTATGATACTGTGCTTCAAAAAGATAATCGTTTGTCTGGATATCGGTCCGCCAATGATAGTTGGAGATGATGGCGAAAAAGTCGGTGAGTGTCGCCAAAATACCAAACTAATGAAACGGTGTCCCTATCTCTTGACCACCCGTTTGGTGACTGTGCCAGCCTCTGTCTGAACTCGTACAAAATAGATTCCGGCAGCGAGTTCGGAAAGGTCCATCCGGACGGTGTTGCTATCCGTGTCCGTGAATGTCATCGTCCGCCCTGCCAAATCGCACACTTCGATGCGGATGATGGGGCTTTGCACAGAGGTGACGGTCAGTGTGCCGCTGGTGGGGTTCGGGAAGAGCTGGATGTCGCGTGCCAGCTCGAGGGTGAGGATACCGACATTGGTGGTGGAGACGGAAATCGTGTCCGATGCCGCAGGCAAACCTCCCTCGCAATAGGATACCACATAGATGTCGTAGGGTGTGTTCACCTGGAGGGCATCCAAGGTGACCGACGGAGTGGTAGTCTGGAGCGAATCCCAAACGCTTGTCCCCGAGATTCGGAAATAGACCACCCAATAGTCCGTCTCCTCGGGTGTCCAGCTGAGCGTGATATGGTGGTTGCCGGTGTCCGTGGCGGTCAGTCCGGTGACGGGTTGGCAGGTATCGAGCGGGACTGCCGTGATGCTGATGTCGTCGATGAAGATGCCATAGCCGTATTTGACCGTGCCCTGGAAAGCGATCTGGTAGGTGTCGGTGCCGTTCGGCAGCGACAAAGAATCCAGCGTCCAGTTTGGAATATCTTGGTTGTAGGAGGCGAGCAGGGTCCATTCGGCGTCAGGGGCTGTCCTGTACAATACGGCCAGCGTGTCTTGGTCGTTGACCCACTTGGCCTGAGTATGCCAGAAGTGCAAGACGGGGTTCCCAAACCCTTGGAGGCGGAAGGTGGGGGAGATCAGCATCGTGATGTCACTGGCTGTTTTCGTGTTTTTCAGGTGGATGGCCTGGCTTCCGCTGTGCGCACTGGTCGGGTGGTCAGAGGGTGTGGCCAAGCTCCATTCAAGCGTGTTTGTAAGGAATTCCTGCTCCCAACAATCCGGGAAGACGTCCGAATCTTCGAAATCTTGGAAATAAGGAGGCGTGATTGAACCGCAAGCAGTGGTGAATGTGACGGAGATCCAATTGCTGAACTCGCCGCCACCACAATCGGAACGCACGTAAGCGGTATAGGTGGCGTTGGCGTCCAGTCCGGTCAATGTGGCGGTGCTGTCGGATAGGGTGAGCGTGGTGCCGTTGCCATGCGTGAATCCGTAGGGGCCGTATTCGACCTCCCATCCGGCCACAGGTGTCGAGAGGGTGTTCCAGTCAAGCGAGGCCATGCTCTCGGTGATGTTGGTGACGGTCAGATTCGTCGGCTTGGCGCAGGAGGAGATAACCTCTACGAGGATATCGTCCACCATAACGCTTGCCACGGGGCTGGCCGTGCTCATGCGGATGGCGATGAACTTTCCGTTGCCGTTGTAGTTGTTGAGCGGCACCGAAGCCTCCGTCCACAGATTCGTGGGGAAGAGCGTGTCCAATGGGACAAAGGAGGCGGTGACGTCGGGATCGGTCATGACCCCGATTTCGAGGAGGTTGTTTGAGGATAGGGATTTCATAGTCAGCGACACAACGAGGTTGGCGGGGTTGATGCCGCTGCCGAGCTCTGGAAGCACCGCCAACGCGAACGGCGAGCTCGACTGGTAGCGGGTCAGGAACAAGCAATGGTTGGTGGTGACGGAGGGCGTGGTCCCTTGGTTGTCGATGACCGTCGCGGTCTCTTCCAGCCTGCTCCAGCAATTCACAAAGTCGTTGGTGATGTTGTCCTCGAAATCCTCGGAGTAGGGGATTGTCACGATGGCTCCGCATCCGGTCGTAAAGGAGACGTATGTCCAGGAACCGTAGTCGTTCGTCCCGCACACCGCCCGCATACGCGCTTCGTAAAGGGAGTTCATTTGCAGGCCGCTCAGCGTGACGTGGAACCCGGTGGGGTTGCTGTAGGAGTTCCACACCGTGGATTCAGCCATTTTGTACTCCAGCTCCCACTGGGTCTCCTGATAGCCGGCCGCCCACGTCAGATAGGCTTCGTTACCGATCACGCTGTCCACCATCAGGTTCGGGATGCCGCACGTGGCGTTACTGTCGCAGTCTTTTCGGAAAATGACGTTGTTCCGGTTTGAGGAAAACGACCATTGGTAGTCGAACGGATGGTCAGGGGGCAAAGTAGTGCTGTTCGCGGCCATGGATACCGGGCAGGAGTGTACGTAGTACGAATTGGTGTAGGAAGCTTGTGATCCGGTGTAGTCCTGCGTGGTGAGCACCAAATTGGAAGTGCCGTTGTAGTAGAACGGGGTGTCGAAATAGATGGTGAACCAGCCGTCGTGGATGTTCACGGTGCCTTCAAAGACCTTCACGGGCGGAAGGTTGTCGAGCACAGCGGTGTAGGAAAATTCGCTGAGGCTGGTATGCTGCAAGTAAATTTTCCAGTTGCGTTGGTTCGTCAGCGGGTTGTTGGTCTGAAAAGAGACGGAGTAGATGTAACCAGGGCCTCCGACCTCGCTCTGGTAGTAGAGCTGCCGGGAGATGGATGTGTGCCAGTTGCTGACGGGCTGATATGAGGAAGTGCTCGTTCCGTTGCCGATGTAGGCGTAACCGCCGGAAAGGCACTCCGTCTGGAAGGTGGTCGTGGCCCATTCCCCGTAGGTGCTGTCCGTGCAGAGCGTCCGCACGCGCACGTCGTACCAGGTGTTCGGAGTCAGCCCGGTGAGGAAATACTGCGACTCGGAGATGTTGCTGGCAGCGGTTGTCCAGACACTGTCCCCTTGCGGCTTGTACTGCAGGGTGTACTCCTGCGCGTCGCCCACAGCCCCTGACTGCCAGGTAACGATGGCGGAGCTGCTCCCGATGTTGCCGCAGGTCAACCCCTCGGGCGCGGAACAGGTGTAGTCCAGCTGGCTGATGACAAAATTGTCCGCCACGGCGTAGGACGCATTCCTGTTTTTGACAGCAATGTAACGGCCGTTGCCAGTATATCCATAAAAGAAGACTTCGTCGTGCCGGAAGTTGGAAGAATAATCGTATCCGACGTCAATATCCTTTACGGCTTGGAAGGTGCTGGCGTCATTCGGGTCCGTCATCACGCCCACGGTGATGTGGTCGGCGTTGTCGTAATAGCGGGCATCCAGATCCAGCTTGAGGTGCCGGATGTCTATGGGATTCCCATTGGAGTCGTAGTCTGCGAGTCTCGGCATGACGGCGATGCCGGGGTCGTAGATGAAGCAGAGGTACCCGCTGGACGGTGAAGAAAATTGGATTTCGACGTATTGGGTGTTCAGCCGCCCCCAGCATTCGGGCAGACTGTGGATGCCGTTGCCGGTACCTGCCGCGTTGAAGTTTTCGGAGAATGGGAAGTGGTCGATCTCATAGCAGGGGGTACTGAAGGTATAGACGTTGCTCCAGTCGCTGTGGTGGTCGGTGTCGCAGTCGCAACGCACGTAGAAGTCGTAGGTGTGGTCGGCCAGCAGGCCGGAAAGGGTGAATGGCAGCGCGTCTACCGTCACCACGGTGCCGGTACCCTGCGTGAACCCGCTCACGCCGTATTCGATGCTCCATTGCGTGGCGTTGCCTGGCTCCGTCCAGTCAATCTCGGCGGAGAAGGCCAAGATGTCGGAGACTTGCACGTCGAGCGGTACATAACATCCGGTTGCCTCTCTGACGGTCAAGTCGTCGATTTTCAGATTCCCTGCCGTGCCGCCCGTTCTGCGGAAGGCAATATGGGTAGTGAAGTCGGTATAATGGAGGAACGGATAGACGATTTTTTCATAACTGTTGGTGGAATAAGGATGTATGATATCCAGCGGTAGGAACGAGTCGGGGTCTGAGGGGTCGTACATCACCCCGATTTCCAGCGTGTCATTGCCAGGGTCCGACAGATAGAACTCTATCTCTAACGAGCTCAGTAAGATATTGTAGATGCCGGGCAATACAACGATGGTGGTGTCGTTCGGGGCAGCCGATAGGTTGAGATAGTGCTCGCCGCTGTGGGCTTCGGAAAGCGAGGTGGCCACGGTCGCGGTAGGATTGTCGGCGGTGCTGTAGCGCTGCCAACAGCTCAGGAAGTAGCCGTCGGCTTCCGAAATCAGGGACGTCTCAAAGTCTTCGGAATAGGGTAGGGGCAGCTCTCCGCAGGTGGTGCGGAAACTGCGTGTGGCCCAGTGGTCGGAAATCCCGTTGCCGCAGTTGGGCTTCACCCGCACCCAATAGTTGGTGTTGGCGGCTAAGCTGCCCAAGTAGTAGGGCGAGTAGGTGACGGAACTGTCGGTCGTCCAAAGGGTGTCCTGTTCACCCCGATACTCCACGGTCCAGGAGCTTTCTCCGTTCCCCGGCACGATGTTCAGCTGTGCGAATGTTTCCGAGATGTCGCTCAAGTACGTGTAGGGAGCCACGCAGGAGGCCTGGTTGTCGCACACATCCCCGAATTTGATCCGGTGACGGTAGTGGTAGATGGTGCCGTTATAGCTGCTGACCGAGCTGGGATTGTAGTTCGTGTTCCAGGTGTTAGCGATGCGCACCATATTGCCGACGGGTTCATCCACAAAGAAGAAGCTGTTGGGAGTGTAGGACCCGTAGGCGTTTGTGTTATCGTCGATGACCACCAGGAGGTTGGAGGAGCCATCGTAATAGTAGTTGTCGTCGAAGTAAAGCGTGACCCATCCGGCACTCATGTTGACGATGCCGTCAAAGACCTTGACCGCCGTGCTGTTGATAGGGATGAAGCCCGTGAGCATCGACTGCTCGACCGGCATCAGGTAGAGGGCGATGTTGCGGTCGCTGCCGGCGGTGGTGCAGTGGAAGGAGACGGACTGCAGGTTCCGCGCCGCGCCGATTTCGCTGGCCGTGTAGATCTCCTCCGTGAGTGCGTATTTGTGGATGGGGAAATTCCGTGAGGTGATATGGTTCTCCTCTCCGAAAAGCAGGTCGCCGCCGCTCGCGCAGGCGGTGGTGAAACTGATGCTTGCGGGGAGACTGGTAGAATCGTTGTCGCAGTTGGCGGACACGTTCACGTTGTAGGTGGTGTTGGGGGTGAGCCAGCTCAACGCGAACTCGTTGCCGACAACGTCGGTGATGGTGGTGATCGTCGAATCGGAGTCAATGTATTCGATGGTGTGTCCCGTGACCGTGCCTATCGGTCCGTCGTTCCAGCGGAGCACCGCACTCGTGCCGGTGACATTGCTGGCGCGCAGCTCCTCGACTTCGGGGCATCCCGTGCTCTCCTGGAGGGTGATGTCGTCCACCCAGGCGTAATGGGGGTCGAATATGGCTGTATAAGTTCTCCAGCGGAAAGCAATGTAACGTCCGGTTCCCGAGTAGTTGTTTAGATAGACGTGGTGCGGATAAAATGCGATGGTTGTGGGATTTTGCAAGGTGTCTATCGGAAAGAAAGTGCTTTCGTCGGTTGGATCGGTCATCACACCCACTTCAAAACAACCGGACAAGGCACTCTTTTTCAAGTAAAGGGAGACCATGACCGTATGGATGTCATACGAATAATCCAAAAGTGGCATCACGGCGATGTTGTATTCGAAGTCGTATTCTCCGGAAAGTTGCAGACAGTTCCCGTTCCCGTCTCCTTGCATAACAATTGTTGGCATGTTGTAGCTTGTATAGTAAAGCGATGTCCAACAGGAGTCTTGTATGAGCAGGTACTGCTGAAACGAGGAGAAATCCTCCGTGTAGGGCAATGAGGTGATGGCGCAGGAATCCTGCTGCGCTTGCATCCAAAGCGGGAACGTTCCGAATAAGAACAGAAAAAGGGCCAATGTCTTTCTCATTATAATATAGCTTATTATGTTTCAACTTTTTGCCGTGTCTTGATTCACGAAAACCCAATCCAAGACACCTCGCTGCAAAAATAGTAACTTTACTTAAACTAAAGACGGGAAATAGTGAAAAGGTTGCAGTATGCCGTGATTTTTTTTGATGCGACAGTCGTGGTGACAAGTAAAAAATAAGGACGGTCAGAAGGCCGTCCTTATAATAATATATAGTAGAGACGCGCCATGGCACGTCTCTACAGACGATTACAACGTGTGGTAGGGAGTCAACAGACCCTTGCCGATTTCCACAGCCTCCTCGTTCTTGGGGATGAGGTGGTGGTGGCGTTCAGGCAGGGACTTCTCCAGACCTTTGTGCAACATCTCGGGGGTGACGAGGGGTTTCACCTTCAGGAAACCGCCCAGCACGATCATGTTGAACAGCTTGGAGATACCGAGTTCGCTGGCCTTGTCGGTGGCGGCGACTTGGTAGATGTTGATGTCCTTGCGGGTCGGATGATGCGTGATGCCGTTCGGGTCGTAGATCAGAAGACCTCCGGGTTTCACGGCGGATTCGAACTTGTCCATCGACTGTTGGTTCAGGATGATGGCCGTGTCGAACTGGTTGAGGTAGGGGGAGCAGATGCGCTCGTCGCTGATGATGACGGTGACGTTGGAGGTACCACCGCGCATTTCAGGACCGTAGGAGGGCAACCAGCTCACTTCTTTGTCTTGCATGATGCCGGCGTAGGCCAAGATCTTACCCATGGAGAGCACACCCTGTCCGCCGAAGCCTGCTATAATGATTTCTTCAGTCATGTCTTTTGGATTTTAATGATTATTTTTTTCTCAGTGAAAAGATGGTTTCGTTGGGCTGGTCGAAGGTGCCGACGCGCTCGATGAACTTGGGATCGAACTTGCCGTCAACTTTCATGTCGCCGAGCGGGAAGTATTTGAGGGTGTTCTCTTCCATCCACTTGTTGGCTTGGACGGGAGTCATCTTCCAGCCGGAGTTACAGTTGGAGGTGACTTCCACGAAGGAGACGCCCTTGTTCAGTTTCTGGTTTTCGAAGGCCTGACGGATGGCTTTCTTGCACTTGCGGGCAGCCGCCGGGGTATAGACAGCCTGACGGGTGACATAGTATGTGCCGGGCAGTTGGGCCAGCATTTCGGTCAAGCGCATGGTGTGACCCATGATCTTGGGATCACGGCCGTAAGGACAGGTGACGGTCTCCATACCCTCGAGTGTGGTGGGGGCCATCTGACCGCCGGTCATACCGTAGATACCGTTGTTGATGAAGATCATGGTGATGTTCTCGCCGCGGTTGCAGGCGTGAACGACCTCACCGCAGCCGATGGAGGCCAGGTCACCGTCGCCCTGGTAGGAGAACACGAAGGTCTCGGGGCGGAGACGTTTGATGGCGGAGGCGCAAGCCGGGGCGCGGCCGTGAGCGGCTTCCACGAAGTCAACGTCGAAATAGTTGTATGCCAGCACGGAACAACCCACGGGGGAGATACCGATGACATTGTCTTGAATGCCCATTTCCTCGATCACCTCGGCGATGATTCTGTGCACGACGCCGTGACCGCAACCAGGACAATAGTGCATTGTAGCATCCGTGAGGACCGGAGTGCGTTTGTACACCAAATTTTCGGGTTTGATTATATCTTCTCTTGTCATAATTTCAAGTGCTTAAATTATTTAACCATTTTTTTCAACGCATCGAGGATTTCGACCGGGGTGGGGATGACACCGCCGTAGCGGCCGTAGTGTTCGACGGGGACGTTGCAATCGACAGCGAGTTTCACGTCTTCGATCATCTGACCGGCGTTCATCTCCACGCTGAGGATCTTCTTCATGCGGCCACCGATTTCCTTGACGGCTTTCGTCGGGAAGGGCCACAGGGTGATCGGGCGGATCAAGCCGACCTTGATGCCTTCGGCGCGGGCGAGTTCGACGGACTTCATGCAGATACGGGCTGCGGAGCCGTAAGCCACGAAGACGTATTCGGCGTCGTCGCATTGGATGGCCTCGTAGCGGGCGTCTTCCTCTTCGCACTTGCGGTATTTGGCCTGGATGCGGTCGTTGATGGCCTCCTGCTTGAGGGCTTCCAGTTCGAGGGAGGTCACGATTCTGTGCTTGCCGGTGGAACGGTGTCCGGTGGCAGCCCACGGGCAGTTCTCCTCGATGTATTCGTTGGTCCAGCGCGGTTTGTAGTCGTCAACCATCACTTTCTCCATCACCTGGCCGATGACGCCGTCGGAGAGGATGGCGACCGGGTTGCGGTATTTGAAGGCGAGGTCGAAGCCCAGCTCCACGAAGTCGTACATCTCTTGCACGGATGCGGGGGCGAGGGTGATCAGACGGTAGTCGCCGTGACCGCCGCCCTTGGTGGTCTGGAAGTAGTCGGACTGAGAGGGTTGGATGGTGCCAAGGCCGGGGCCGCCGCGGACGACGTTCACGCACAGGGCGGGCAGCTCAGCGCCGGCGATATAGGAAAGGCCTTCCTGCATCAGGGAGAATCCCGGGGAGGAGGAAGAGGTCATGACGCGTTTGCCGGCGGCGGCGCCAGCGTACACCATGTTGATGGACGCCAATTCGCTCTCGGCTTGCAACACTACCATGCCGGTGGTCAGATATGGTCTCTCCGCCATCAGGTGCTCGAGCACTTCTGACTGCGGGGTAATGGGATAGCCAAAATAGCCGTCACAGCCACAACGGATGGCGGCTTCTGCAATGGCTTGGTTTCCCTTCATCAATACTAATTGTTTTGCCATTTTAATAGATGTTTTGATTAATTGTTGTTAAAATTCTTGACTCTCCGTGCGGGTTAGCATTTCGCACGATACACTTCAATGACCCCGTCGGGGCAGATCACCGCGCAGCTCGCGCAGCCGATGCAGGCCTCCTCGTTGACCATTTCCAGATAGTTGTAACCCTTGGCGTTCACCTTCTTCGACAAGGCGATGCATTTCGGGTCTTGCGGGCAACCGGTTATGCACACGGCACAACCTTTACACTTTTCAGTGTCAATGACTAAAGCTCCTTTAAATGCCATAATTTTAATATTTTAGGTAGTTATTGTTTGAATTTTTTGTTGATTCCTGACTGAAAAATCAAGTTTGCAAAGGTACACTTTTTTTCGTTATAACAGGCGGGTGTTGATAAGTTTTGGTTTTGGGGTTTAAGGTTTAGGGTTTAGGGTTTAAGGTTTAAGGTTTAAGGTTTATTGGTTATTGGTTATTGGGTTCGCGAAAGTCACAAGTCTTAAGTCATAAGTCACAAGTCACAAATCATAAGTCACAAGTCACAAGTCACAAGTCACAAATCACTCGTTCTTCCGCAGGTACTCCTCGGCGTACTGGTAGAATTTCCGCGACATCTCGTGGTTGCCGCGCTTCTCGGCCTCGCGGGCGATGCTGAGGTACGACTCATACACCCCCTCGCGGGAAAGCACGATGCCCTTGTAGTAGTCGTCGTTGCAGTACCCGCTGGGCATGTTGTTGCAGAAGTGCTCCAACGCGAGGAACACCTCCAACGCCTCCGCCGACCTTCCGCTCTTCACCAGCGTGCTGCCGTGCGTGTAGAGCTTGTCGTAGAGCACCAAGGTGAAGTCCGAGACCGCCCTCTCCTGCGCCTCGTCGAGAGTCGCTTCGGTATAGACCTTGTGGATGAGATCGACGCACGGCTGGTACTGCCCCTGCGCCAGCAGGATCTTGCACTTCTGCAGCATCGCGTCGGGGTTGAGCGGGTTGTACTGCAAAGCGCGCTCCAGATTGTACATCGCCCGGACGGTGTCGCGGTAGGCCAGCTCCTCCACGGCCCGTAGGTAGAAGTCGTGATCGACCCGCGCCTTGGCCACGGACAACCGTTCCTGCATCTGCTCCGCCTTGAAGGTCAGCCGCCGGAACTCCCGCTTCACGGCGTAGAAGTCCGTCTTCGGACTCCTCGCCAGCGTGACGTTCAGCTGCTCCCCAGTCTTGTCCATCTGCTTGCGGATGTCCTGCAGGAAGAGGTAATGCAGCGACACGATCTCCGGGTCGTCATCCTGCAGCCCGTCCATCCGTACCTCCCATCGGTGGAAGATCGACGGCAACGAATCCGCCACCGTCACCTGCGCGTCCGCGCACGCAACGACAAACAAAAACCATATCGTTATGAGGAAGATTTTCTTCACGCTAATGCTTGATTAAACGCACCTCCATTCCGTTGCCGACGATAGGAGGCGACGGAATCCCGAATTTGCCAGTGCCATTGTTTTATCCACATCTAACGTCTCACGTCCTAAGTCTATTTTCCCAGAAACTCCTGGATGGTGCTCTCCAACTCCGACTCTGTCGGGGCGCCGACCATCAAACCGGGCTGGGTGTTGGGTTTCATGAAGAGCAGGGTGGGGATGCTTTGGATGTTCAAGGCCTGGCAGATGTCCTGTGCCCTGTCCACGTTGACCTTGTAGACGATCAGCTGGCCTTTGTACTTCTTGGCCATCCGCTCGGCGATGGGGGCAAGCTGGCGGCACGGTCCGCACCAGTCGGCGTAGAAATCGACCATGCAGGGGGTGTTGCCCTTGTAACGCAGTCCCCTTGCGGGGTCAATTTCGCTGACCTTGGCCCGGAATTCGTCGGCGGTCAGTATGATGACCTTGCCGGAGAGGTCTTCCTGAACAGTGGTCGTGCCGTTGTCCTGCACAGGGTTCAGGTGGCTGTAGTCGTTGGCGGCCTCCGTCTGGACTTGCTCCTGAGGCTGCTCCGTCTTGGTTTTCTGTCCGCAGGCGGCGAACAGCAGCACTGCACAGAGGATGAGGATGTTCTTTTTCATATTGTTAAGGTTTTGGTTAGGTTCCATACTGCGGCTTCGCCTTGTGGGATTGGGCCCCATACTGCGGCTTCGCTTTGTGGGATTGGGCCCCACACTGCGGCTTCGCCTTGTGTGGGGTTACTTGCGCTTCGCGCGTTTTGTCCCTTCGGGACTGCTTAAGGAAGAATGTCTCAATAATAGCACTCTTTTACGATAGCACAACTGCTAACTACTAACTGCTAATTACTAATTACCAATTACTAATTACTAATTGCTTGAAGGTTTCCCCTCTCTCCTCGAAGTTCTTGAACTGGTTGTAGCTGGCGGCGGCGGGGGAGAGGAGGGCGGTGCCGCCGACGGGAGTCTTTTCGTAGCAGAAGCGGACGATGGCTTCGTAGTCGTCGGTTTCGATGAAGTTTTGCGGGAGGGCGTTCTGTTCACGGCACATTTCCAACATGCGGTGGCCGGCGGGACCCGTGAACGCGATGTTCTGGATGGGGTTCTCCTTCAGGAAGTCGATGAGCACTTGGTAGTCGATGCCGCGGTCGAAGCCGCCCAAGATCAGCGTGTCCACCCCGCGTAGCGCCTTCACCGCCGCGATGGCCGACTCGGGAATCGTGGAGATGCTGTCGTTGTAGAATTCGATGCCCTTGAACTCACCCACAAACTCGATGCGGTGCGGTAACCCCTTGAAGGTCAGCAGTGCATCCAGGATCTCCTTGTGCTTGACCCCGAGCCTCCGGCAGATGGCGATGGCGGCCATGATGTTGAAGTAGTTGTGGGTGCCGGGCAGGTTCTTGTAGTCGATGAGGTCGTACTCATCTACAATCTCGCCGTCATTCATGAAACGGATGAGGTGGTTGCGGCAGCGCGCGTGCAGTCCCGGGTGCACCTGCGTGCCGAAAACGCAGGTGTCGCTTTCGGGCTTGTTGCCCTTCACCCAGCCGGGGATGTGTTCGTCGTCGCCATTGTAAACCAAGAAGTTACCTGCGTGCTGGAACTTGAAGACATTGGTCTTCGCGTTCTGGTAGTTGTTGAACGAGTTGAAATGGTCGAGATGCTCCTGGTAGATGTTCAGCAGCACGGCGTAGTCGGGCGAATGGTGCGTGAACTCCAACTGGTGCGCCGACAGTTCCGCCACCACGATGGATTCCGGGGTGAGTTGCTCCACGATGTCGAAGAACGGCGTGCCGATGTTGCCCGCCAGGAAGACGTTTTCCCGCGAGTGGCTCAGGATATGGTAGATGAGCGAGGCCGTGGTGCTCTTGCCCTTCGTGCCGGTGATGCCGACCACCTGCTCGTGGAAGAATTCCAAGAACAGGTTGGTCTGCGAGGTGATGCGCTCATTCTCGATGTAGTAGTTGACCTTGTTGAAGCTGATGCCCGGACTCTTGAAAATCAGGTCGTACTGGTTGAGATTTTGGTCATAACCTTCCCCTTTGATGAACTTCACGTGCATGTCGCCCGAGAAGTCGTCGGTGTTGAGGTTCCCATTGCCGTCGGCGACCACCAATTTCATTTTCGGGAAATGCCGCCGGATGAAACGGTAGGTCGAAACACCCTCTTTGCCGAAGCCGAGGATTATAACTTTCTTGTTTTCAATTCTTTCGAGAAGCTGCTTTAATGCCATAGGGGATTTTGGTTTTGAAAGCGCGAAGATAGTAATTTTTGGGACTTAAGACGTGGGACTTAAGACTTTTGGACAAAAACAAATATCGTCTTACGTCTCACCGCTACAGCACCGTCAACGTTCCCCGATAGACGAACGGCTTCCCGTTCATGTCCTTGATTCGGAGCACGTAAACATACACGTCCGAGAGGTGGACTCCCTCGCCGCACCAGATGAAGTGCGGGTCATCGGTGACGAAGACCTGTTCGCCCCAGCGGTTGTAGATGCTCAGACTGAAATCGCTGGTTTTGTGGATGAGCGGTTCTGGAAGGCGGAGGCAGTCGTTGAGACCGTCGGACCGGGACGGGGTGATGGCGTTGGGCAGATAGACTTCGAGGTCGCATGGCGGTATGTCGGTCGAGGCCGTGGCGCGGCAGTCGCCGATGGAGGCCGTCACGGTGTAGTGCCCCGATTGGACTGCCGAGATGAATGGCGTTTCTTCCCCTGTATTCCACAGATAGTCAGTGGCTTCCGAGACGGCGGTGAGTACCAGCTCGCCGATGTCGCAGAAGTCGCCTTCGGAAACGGAGATTTCCACCTCCGGCTGCTCCACCACGGTGAGTTGCAGCACCACCATGCTGTCGCACCCGTGCGAAGACTGCAGCAGCAAGGTGTCGCGGATGACTCTCCCCACCGAGTCGGTCTCTTCAGCAGGAACCTGGAAACCGTGGCCTTGATAAGGTTCCCCGCTGCACACTTTCGCTTGCAACTGGATGAGGCTGTCCTGCGAAATGTCCAACCAAATCGTGTCCGAGAGAACTGGCGGGCAACCAGTCGTACTGTTTCCAGTAATTACGTAGAAACCAGATTGTTCTGGCGATACACCGGGGAGTGTGTCCGAGGCGGTTTCCTGTTGGTCGGGACCGATAATCCGGATATCATCGACATTTTCGGCGGTATAGGAGAAAAAGATGCTGTCGCCTTGGCAGTAAAGGGTCGGCATCGCTTGCGTGTCCCAAGAAAGGGTCGAGGGAGTGGCGAAGTCGGAAATATAGACACAGAAAGTGCCGATATTCTCGTTCAAGTTCCTGTCTTCCGCAAATTCGAGAACATGGGTGTAGAACGGCCCCATGCTGTTTTGGGTGTAGAAACAAGGTGATCCTGTTGCCTCTAACCCCGTATATCGGAGTGTTGTGCCCGGAATTTCCTGCCAAACCCAATAAGACGTGTTAATGGGAATAGTCTCATCCGGCACGAATGGACCCCAGCCGTTGCCAGGAACATAGTAGGCCATTTGAAATCCGTTGATGTACGCCTCATCACAGAAAAAGGTAAGCATGGTGTGCCGATGGATATTGAAGTTTATTCCGTTCGGTTGCATGTGATAGTTGATTATTCTCGATCCTTGGCAGGTCAAAGGGGTGAGCATGCGTCCGGCCGGTTCTCCAAAGCCGCCGGTCAGTTGGAACACCAGAACAGGCTTGGTGGCGGATATGTAGGCTGCAGTGTAGTCCACGAACTGATAGGCACGCCGGTCGCCGCGCTGGAGATTGCTGTATTGAGCCGGTGCCCCTGTGTTATGAACGGTCACGTCGGTGTTGTCTTCCAGCGCGTAGATCAGAACATAGTCGTTTTTTTGGCCGTTGTAGGTGTTCTGGAAGGTGGGAGATGCAGGCATGGCGATGTAGTCAACCCCGGCTTTCTCTTCCGGGATGAGCTGGTCGCAGATGATGTCCACATGTACTCCGTCGTAGGTCACCGCATCGTCTGTGAGATCTACCGCCACGGGCTTGTTGGAGATGATTTCGGTGCCGCCGAGATGCCCTTCCGGAGATTGCGAGGCGGCGGCGAAACAATAGACCTGCCCGCGGTTCAGCGACACGTTGAACGGGACACCTGCCGTATGCGTGCCGCCATACAAGTCAACCGACGGGGTGACGGTGATGACCGTGTTGTTCTCCGTGGCGATGACCTCCACGCTGTTGCGGGCCTCGGGGTACTGGCTGTGGTTGGGAAACTGCCATTGGGCGGGAATCATGAAGCGGGTTCCGAGCGCGTTGGCCCCTTTCAGCATATAGTCCCCCATATTGCTGTTCTCGATTTTCAATATCATTTGGCTGCCTCCGGAGCCGTGATAGTGGTAGCCGTAGTTTGAAACGGCGTTATATGGACAGATGGAGTCGAGGCCGCTGATACCGTTGTTGTATTCAATATGGGTGAACCAGCTGTTATAGGAAGGGACGCTCCCAATAGTCCAAGCACCCAATGCCGGCTGCTCGAAAGTGTAGGTTACTTCATCGTAAAAAGTGCTGTGTGTCAGGATTTTGTTGTGATAAGGGTGGATGTCTTGGACTTGGGGCGAGGCAAACCAAAAGACAGTGTCTGCTTGCGCTTGCACAAACACCTTCCCGAATGACAACAGCATCACCGCTGTCGAGAATATCCTTATGATAATCTTAAATCGTTGCTCTTTCATGAAATGGACATAATACCTCTTACCTCATTCAGTCGCACCAAAGTTCATTTTCGTTACAACCCGAGACGAAAAAAAATGATATAGTTATAAATATTTTATTTATAGTTGTTTAGGCCAAACTGCCGATTTCCATTCGTAGGACTTTAATAAGTTTCACGTCTTACGTCTCACCGCTACAGCACCGTCAACGTTCCCCGATAGACGAACGGCTTCCCGTTCATGTCCTTGATTCGGAGCACGTAAACATACACGTCCGAGAGGTGGACTCCCTCGCCGCACCAGATGAAGTGCGGGTCATCGGTGACGAAGACCTGTTCGCCCCAGCGGTTGTAGATGCTCAGACTGAAATCGCTGGTTTTGTGGATGAGCGGTTCTGGAAGGCGGAGGCAGTCGTTGAGACCGTCGGACCGGGACGGGGTGATGGCGTTGGGCAGATAGACTTCGAGGTCGCATGGCGGTATGTCGGTCGAGGCCGTGGCGCGGCAGTCGCCGATGGAGGCCGTCACGGTGTAGTGTCCCGATTGGACTGCCGAGATGAACGGTGTTTCTTCCCCTGTATTCCACAGATAGTCAGTGGCTTCCGAGACGGCGGTGAGTACCAGCTCGCCGATGTCGCAGAAGTCGCCTTCGGAGGTGATGATCGACAGGGAGGGTTGCGCGATGACTTTGAGCGTGAGGAGGACAACACTGTCGCAGCCGATGACGGATGCAAAGGTCAGCGTGTCAAAAAGGACGCGCCCCACAGAATCTGTGCGGTCGGAGGTGATGTGGAACCCGTGCCCATGGTATGCGTTCCCCACGCATACACTGTCCGCAAGAGTTTCGGTCAAGACACTGTGTATCTGTATGTAAACACTGTCGTATAGCGTATCGTAAAGGGGCTCGCCCAGACACTCGGACACATGAACCCCCGTCAGAGAGTACCATCCTGACATTTCGGGAAGTGCGCTTGCCAATGTGTCGGAAACGATGACTTCTCCCTCTGGTCCAAGCAGGGTTAGTTCGGTGATGTTATCCGCCGAATAGGAGAGGAAGATGCTGTCGCCTTGGCAATAGTCAGTGGGCATGGTCGCGTTCCATACCAGCAATGCGTGCTCGGTATAGTCGGTAATATGCATGCTCCGACAGCCACCTTCGAGATTTGGTACGAACCAGGTCGGGTTGTAATCCATCATAACGGCGAAAAATGGCCCCAGGGTGTTTCGGGTGTAGCTGTTGTACCAGTCCGTCACGGTTTGGCGATAGTAGAAAAGATTGGTGCCGGGGACGGGCTGCCAGTCCGTAGGGCTGAAGGTGTAGTAGGTTGTGATGTTGTTGGAAGCATCGAATTGACTGCTTTCAAAACCGTTGATGTAAGCCTGCTCACAGAGAAGGGTCGTCACCGTGATGCGGTCGGCGAGCCCTCCCTCCGGAGCTTCAGCATTATAGAAGAGCTTGTCGGTCGTAAGGCAACGCAGGGGGGCGGTAACGTGTCCGCTCAGTTCGGTGTAGGCACCGGTAAGCTGGAAGACCAACACGGGCTTGTCGGCCACAATGTGAATCGGCGTGTTGTCGGGGAAATGGTAAGCGGTGCGGTCGCCGCGCTGCATGCCGGTATATTGCACAGGTGTTCCGGCCGTGTGGACAGTGATGTTGGTGTTGTCCTCAAGGATGTAAATCAGCGCGTAGTCGTTGCCCTGGCCGTTGTAGGTGTTCTGGGCGTCCGGGGGTGACGGCACCGCCACATATTCGGTTCCGGCTTCCGATTCCGGGAGTAGCTGGTCGCAAACCACATCGATGTGAATGCCATCCACGGTGACAGCATCGTCGGTCATATCCACGGCAACGGGCTTGTTTGAGGTGATGGTGGTGCCGCCGAGATGCCCCTCTGCCGACTGCGAGGCGGCGGCGAAACAATAGACTTGACCCCGGTTGAGCGAAACACTGAACGATTCGTTTGCGGGATGTGTTCCGCCGTACAAGTCAACGGTAGGCGTGACGGTGATGAGCGTGCCATCTTCCGTGGCAATCACCTCCACACTGTTGCGGGATTCGGGGCAGCTTGCGGAGTTGGGGAACTGCCACTGCGCGGGGATCATGAACTGTGTGCCGAGGGCACTGCGCCCTTTCAGCAGGTAGGTGGCGGAGTTGCGGTTGAGGATGCTCATGCGGGCCACAATGTCAACGGGGGATACCAGCCGGTAGCCCCAGTTTGAGACCGTGTTATAGGTACACATGGAATCAATGTTCCCGGTCCCGTAAGACTGCAAGCCGAACGGGTGGCCGTTTTCATACATGTAATTCCCATACACGGTGGCTAATCCCACATTGATGGTGACACCCGTTGCCGGTTGTTCAATCGTGGCGGTGAAGTTTACCTCCGGTGTGAAATCGTAGAAGTCCACGTACTGTTTGAACCATCCCGTAGGAACAATGTGGGTTTTAGGAAAAGCGAACCAGAACTCGTTGTCAACCTGTGCGTCGCACCAAAATGGCCACGATGCCAAACCGAAATATGACACGATGACCAAGACCGACAGGAGCTTCCTCGTTTGGGCAAGATTTACAATCATACATAACCTCTCTCGTCCATTATGTCGCACCAAATCCCCTTTTCGTTACAACCCAAAACGAAAAAAATAACTTTTTCCTGTAAATCGCTTGTTTGCAATGATTTAGATTATAAAGAAACTGTTATTGCCCTAAGGCTTCAATAACCAATAACCTATAACCAATAACCATTACCTATACTTCGCCGCTTCCTTCTCATCCCCCTTGTCCGTATACATATAGTACAGGTTCAGCTTGATATTGTCGTTGTCGGGGGAGAGCTCCAGGGCGTGCAGCAGGCAGCGCTCGGCATTGGTGAAGTCGCGCTTGATGGCGTAGGCGATGCCCATGTTCTCCCACGCGCTGGAGAAGTCGGGCTGCTCGGCGACAATCTCCTCGAAAATCTTGATGGCATCGTCTAAACGGCCGTAGCCGCGTCCCAACACATTGCCTTTCACGTTCTTGGCGACGATATTGTTAGGCTCATTTTCCAAAATCTTGTTGACTTCGCGCCAGGCGTCGTCCACCTTTCCCTCGTCCAGAAGCTTGTTGACGGGGTCGAGTTCGTGGGCTTTCTGCAAATTGGTCGCTTGGTTCAGTAGATTCTGTCCTTGCGGGTTCTCGGGATCGATGAGGGTGGCGTTGTAGGCAGCTTGGTAGGCCAGTTCCGGCTTTTCGTCTAAATAGGCCAACTCGCTGAGTAGCAGGTAGGCGTTCAGCGCGTGGTCGTCGAGCTTCAACGCTTTTTCGAGGTAGCGGTAAGCGTCGCGTTTGTCACGTTCCTTGTGGCTCTTCTTCCAAATCTGCAGACAGCTGCCGCCGGCCGAGATGTTGCACTTGATGCTGTTGTCGGAGGTCTTCACGTCCGTCAGGAAGAGCGTGAAATCGTCCTTCCAGGTGAAGTTGCGCGTGAAGGTCTTGATACCGAACAGCAGGGAAATCACCGCGGTTACCCCCACGGCCGTCTTCTGCAGGGCGGGCACGGGCGAGGTCGCCAACAGGTAGAGCCACCAGCCGACAATCAGGGTGAACCCGATGGACGGCATGAAGACGAAACGTTCGTTCATGAAGGTGCCCACGTTGAACAGCAGGTTGGAGACGATGGAGAAGGTGATGATGAAGTAGAGGATGCCGAACGCCGGCACGGTTTTCTTTTTCAGCTTCCAGATGCCATAGACCACTAACGCGATGCTGCCGGCTAACAGCAGCCATACCAGCGGGTTGCTGAAGTCGGTGATGGCGATCTGATGCGGGTAGTAGTCGTGGGTGAGCGGGTGCGGGAAAAAGAGCAGCTTAAGGTAGATGCCCCACGTAATCAGCACGGTGGCAATCTGTTGCGCCCGTGTGGAGTGGACGTAGGGGTTGTTGAGGATGTTCGAGGTCAGGTCGGGCTGCATCATGCTGCCCAATGCCTTGTAGCGCGCCCAAAGGAAAAAGACGGTGCCGATTACCAAAGGTATCAGGGTGATGAAGTAGTCGGCAGTGCGCTTTTTGTCACTGTTGAGGAAGTAGAGGGCTAACGGCACGACGGCCAAGAAGGTGATGGTGTTCTCCTTGGAGAAGATGCCGAAAGTGAAAGCCAACAGACTGACAACTAACCAGTACCATTTACGGGTGTCAACATATTTGAGTGAGCACCAGAGCGCGGCGAAGGCTCCGAGCATCGCGAAAATCTCGTCGCGACCCTTCACGTTGGCCACCACCTCGGTGTGGATTGGGTGCACGGCGAAGAGCAGTGCGGCGAGGAACGGCAGCGATTGGAACCACTTTTTCCCTTCGTGCTGCGGGAATATCCGGGCGAGCACCTCGTAGATGAGCAGGCACAACAGAATGTAGTACAACAGGTTCATCAGGTGGTTGACGAAGGGTAGGGGAGTCTCGTAAAAGAAGTCCTCGTGTTCCGCGTTGTGCAGGTTGTAGTAGTCGTCCAAATCGCCGATACGCTCTTTGAGGTCTTTCCCGAACAGCTGGAATTCAATCATGTAGGCCAGCTGCGACATCGGACGGTAGCGACCGCCGGCCACGATGGAATGCTCCGCCCCGAAGTACCCGGTGAAGGTGTCCTCGGAGAAGATGGCCTTCACGGAGTCCCACCCGCCCTGGATGGTGTATTTGCTCTCCAGAATGACCATCCGGTCGTCCAGCGCATAGTGTAGCGTGAGCGTGTTGGCGTATATCAAGGTGACCAGAACGGTGATGATGAGGCGATGAAGCTTTTTCATGAATGGTTATTGGTTATAGGTTATAGGTTATTGAAGCTTTTTGTTGGTTGGAGATGACATTTTGTCAATTCTGAGTTGGAATGCATTACGAAGACCAGAAAGCATTTTGGCTATGTCAGTGATTTGAGGTCGCAATGAGTTAAATTGATCAGATGTAATATATTCTAAATCACAGGCAGTTTGTAATTCACAGAATACTTCCATAAGTGAACCGTATGATATTTCCACATAGTGCATTTTCTCTTTTAAGGAGTTCCTGCCACTACCTTCAGCAAGATTTGCAGATACAGAAACAACAGCTCTTCGAAGTTGATCTCCTAAACCATATCGTTCTTCTTTAGGAAAATTCTTCTGCAAACTATAGACATCCTTTATCAAATTTCGAATCTTACCATATACTTCTAAATTTTCAAATGAAAAATTACGATTTTCCATGATACTTTGTTTTTGTGATTAATAACTATCTACTTGGTGATATCATAAAAAGAAAACGGCTTCAATAACCAATAACCAATAACCATTAAACAACCATTAAAGAATGGCTTTTCGGATTCGTATCAGCTTGGTTAATAGCGGGCGGAGTTCGGAGAGCGGCAGCATATTCGCACCGTCGGAGAGGGCCTTGGAGGGCTCGGGGTGTGTCTCCATGAAGAGACCGTCGAAGCCGACGGCCACGCCCGCGCGGGCGATGGTCTCGATGAGGTCGGGACGGCCGCCGGTGACGCCGCTCGGCTGGTTGGGCTGCTGCAGCGAGTGGGTGCAGTCGAGCACCACGGGACAGCCGAACGCCTGCATGGCCTTCACGCCCCGGAAATCGACCACTAGATCCTGATAGCCGAAGGTGGTGCCGCGCTCGGTGAGCATCACATGGGGGTTGCCCGCCTCGCGGACCTTCTCCACGGCGTTGCCCATCGCCTCGGGCGACATGAACTGCCCCTTCTTGATGTTGACGATCCTGCCCGTCTTCGCCGCCGCCACCAACAGGCTCGTCTGCCGGCAGAGGAACGCCGGAATCTGCAGGATGTCAGCGGTCTTCGCGGCCCACGCCGCCTCCTCGTCGGAATGGATGTCCGTCACGATGGGGAGATTCAGCTCATCCTTCACCTTCTGAAGCACGGCCAACGCCTCCTCGTCGCCGATGCCAGTGAACGATTTCAACGACGAGCGGTTGGCTTTCCGGTAGGAGGCCTTGAAATAGAACGGGATGTTTAATTCATCGCAGACCTCTTTGATTTCACGGGCGATACGGAGCGTGATAGCTTCACCTTCCACCACACAAGGACCTGCGATGAGGAAGAAATTGTCGTTTTTCTCGATGGGTTCAGTCATGAATGATTACAATTGCGAATCGGAGAGTTCGAAGGTGTTGCCTTTGCTCATGTCACCGGTGGTGAGACCGAGTTTGAGCCATTTCATACGCTGGTCGCTGGAGCCGTGGGTGAACGATTCGGGGTTGAAGCCGCCGGTGGCCTTCTTCTGGAGGTAGTCATCGCCGATGACCGCCGCGCACTCGATGGCCTCACGCAAGTCGCCGTCGTCCAGCGACTTGAACGTCTTGTTCTCGTAGTAGCCCCACACGCCGGCGTAGAAGTCGGCTTGCAGCTCGATACGGACGCTCACGCGGTTGGCATCGACTGAGTTCATGCGCGACATCTGTGCGTGCGCTTGGTCGAGGGTGCCGAGCAGGTGCTGCACGTGGTGACCCACTTCGTGCGCAATCACGTAGGCGTAGGCGAAGTCGCCGTCAGCGCCGAGCTGCTGCTTCATCGTGCTGAAGAAGCTGAGGTCGATGTATAGGCACTCGTCGGCGGAGCAATAGAACGGTCCGACCGCCGAGGTGGCGTTGCCGCAGCCCGACTGCACCGCGTCGGTGTAAAGCACCATCTTAGGGGCACGGTAGGTTCTGCCCATACTCTTGAACACCTCTGTCCACACGTCTTCGGTGCTGGCGAGGATTTTGCTGGAAAACTCCGCAAGCTCCTGCTCTTCCGCGGTGAACTCGCGCTGGTTTTCGGTGGTCGTCACATTCTGCTGCCCGATCTGCTGCAGGACGTCCTGGGGGTTACGGCCGAGGAATAACGACAACAACACTACAATCAAGGTGCCGCCCACGCCGACGCCGGCAATGGTGCCGCCGGACACTCTCCGACGGTCTTCTACGTTTGAACTGGTTCTTCTTCCTTCTAGATTCATGTTTTTTAGTTTAAGGTTTAAGGGTTAAGGTTTAAGGGTTATGGGTTAGTGGTGATTGGTGATTGGTGAATAGTGATTAGTGATTAGGGGGTAGGGAATGGTTGTTTATAATCAGTAATACTACCTTAATTCTTAATCGAGTGCGGGGGGTAGTCGAGGGAGTAGTGGAGGCCGCGGCTCTCCTTGCGGGCCATGGCGTGGCGCACGATGAGGTAGCCGATGTTGATGAGGTTGCGGAGCTCGCAGATTTCAGGATTCAGGATGGACTTCTTGTAGAGTTCCTCGGTCTCGCGGTAGAGGATCTCGAGACGGTCGAAGGCGCGCTGCAGACGCAGGTTGGAACGCACGATGCCGACATAGCTGCTCATGATGGTCTGCAACTCCTTGCGCTCCTGCGTGATGAGCACCATCTCCTCGTTCAGGACGGTGCCTTCGCTGTTCCAGTCGGGCACGTCGTGGCAGATCTGGATGCTCGGCAGGTCCTCGACAGCCCGGATACAGGCACGGTGCGAGAAGACCAAAGCTTCGAGCAAGGAGTTGGATGCCAGACGGTTGGCACCGTGCAGACCCGTAGAAGCGCACTCGCCGGAAGCGTAGAGGTTGCGGATGGAGGTCGCCCCCCACTCGTCGGTCTGGATGCCGCCGCAGGAGTAGTGCTCCACAGGCACCACGGGAATCATCTCCTTGGTGATGTCGATGCCGATACTCAGGCATTTGGCGTAGATGTTGGGAAAATGCTCGAAAATCTCCTTCTGCGGGATGGGGGAGGTGTCGAGGAAGACATGGTCCACACCCTGCTGCTTCATTTCGGAGTCGATGGCCCTTGCCACGATGTCGCGGGGGGCGAGGGAGCCTCGTTTGTCGTACTTCTCCATGAAGGCCACCCCGTTGGCGTCGCGCAGGATGGCGCCGGCGCCGCGCATAGCCTCGGTGATGAGGAACGAGGGCGACTCCTTGGGGTTGTAGAGGGAGGTCGGGTGGAACTGGATGAACTCCATGCCGCGCACGACCCCTTTGGCGCGATAGACCATCGCCACGCCGTCGCCGGTGGCCACCACCGGGTTGGTGGTGTGCTCATACACCATGCCGAGACCGCCGGTGGCCATCATCGTCACCTTCGCCAGGATGGTGTGGATATTCTTGGACTCGGGGTTATAGACGTAGGCGCCGTAGCAGGTGATGTCGGGCGTGCGGCGGTTCACCTCCACGCCGAGGTGGTGCTGGGTGATGATCTCCACCGCCAGACGGTCTTCGTAAATCTCGATGTTCGGATTCTTCCGCGCCGCCATAATCAGCTTCTGCTCGATTTCATAGCCGGTGATGTCCTTGTGGTGCAGAATACGGTTCATGGAGTGGCCGCCCTCCTTGCCGAGGGCGAAGCTGCCGTCCTGGTTCTTGTCGAAATCAACCCCCCACTGCACCAATTCCATCACCCGCTCTGTAGCCTCGCGGATGGTCAGCTCCACGATGTGGCGGTCCGACAGCTCGTCACCGGCCACCATCGTGTCCTGGATATGCTTCTCGTAAGTGTCCGGCTTGTAGATCACCGAGGCGATGCCGCCTTGCGCGTAACGGGTGGAACCGTCGTCCATCTTCGCCTTCGTGACCATGCAGACTTTGCCGAAATTGGCGGCCTTCAGCGCGAAACAGAGCCCCGCGATGCCTGAGCCTATAACCAAAAAGTCAACTTCTTTTCGCATAATGACACACTTGTTATTGATTGTTGTTTTGTGAATCTCTGAAATATACCGTCATAGGAAAGGGGTGTCGCGGAGTTCGATGAGACGCTGGTAGGTGGCGGTGGGTGAGATTTGGTAGAGGTGCTTGTCGCTCTGGAGATAATAGTGATCCTTGTAGTGGATGATATAGATGTTGTTTAGTTTCAATCCTTTGATCTTTAGTATGTTGTCCTGAAGCTGATAGGTCGTTTTGTTGTGAATGGGGGTGCTCCAGCATTGGACTTCCATGAATTTGACGGCATTCTCAGGAGCGGAGATGGGGTTCCGGTTCGCGTCGAAATAGAGAACCGGGGCATCCTGCTTGGAGACCATCCGCTCGGCGGTCACTGTTGTGCTTTGTCGCTCGTCAAATTCGATGTCCTCGTCTTCCAGCATGTAGTCCATGGAATAGTCGTCCACGAAGATGGAGTCGTCCGCAAGGGTGTCGGGACAGAGATGGGGGTCAGCCGATTCCGGCGCAGGCTGGTACTGGTGCACGATGTATTTGTACACCGTATCCTTCTCGTTTTTCTTCTCTGGGGAAATCACTTTCACCACGGAGGTGGATTTGGGCTTGATTTTGCTCTCCACGATGAAAGCGACCAGCACACCGGTCAGCAGCCCGATAATGATGCCGAGCAGCAAAATGATGCCCTTTTTGGTGGCTTGGTTTGACTGGTTCTCCATTGTTTTATTGTTCCGGAATACAAACGGCAAAAATACACATTTTTTCCAACCGCTAAATTAAAAATCATATCCCATGCTGAAGTAGAACCCCACCCGGTGGAAACGGCTGTTCCAATGCAGGTTTGCCATGAGCGGGCCGAATCTGGAGTTATAGCCGAATTGCAGTCCGGCGGCGTAGACGGGCTTGTTCGCTTGCAGCCCTGGGATAGAACATCCGTCATGCAGGGCCGCCCCGATGGCGGAGAGGTAGATTTTTCTGCCGATCTTGAAACGGAACTCAAGGTCGATGCTGGTCAGCAGCTCGTCACGTAGGCTGGCCGAGTTGTACCCGATGAACGGGATCTGTTGCTCGTAGTACCGTCCCGCCATCGTGCCGCCGGCGTAGTTGTCCATGAAGGGGTTTTCGTTTTTGCCGAAAATGTAGCGGCCGTTAGCGGATGCCAGGATGGCGAAAAACTTGCAGCAGGGAATCACGCCGTGGATGCCGAGGGCGGCGAAGTGTGTGCGGTGGAAGTCGTAGTCGTAGTTGGCGTACACCCGCAGGCCGCGGTCGGGGAAGTAGTGGGTGTTCTCGTGGTCGTAGGTGAATCGGAAATAGACGTACGGATCGATGTTGCGCCAGTTCCAGTACGACACGGTGGAGTCGACCGACGGCTGCACCCTGCGGTAGTAGGGCATCTGCTCGATGCGCACGCCCGCGCTCATGCTCACCTGGCTCCAGCGCGTGTCAGCGATATAGATTCTGAGCTCGTTGCGCCAAAGCCGCTCCATATACTGGATGTCATACTCGTGGTCCTCGGTACCGATCATGGTGCGGTAGAGCGTCTTGAAAGAGGCGCCGAACTTGGGCCCCTTCTTCGGAAGATAGTACCAGTTCACCCCGAGGTAGGGCGACATGGAGAGGCGCGCGGTGATGTCGAACAAAGAACCGAAAATCTTGTTGCGACCCAAACCGACGTTGATTTGGGCGGCGAACCACTCTTCCGAGTCAAGGCGGAGCCCGACGCCAATGGAGTTCGGGGGACGTTTCTCGCAACGGAAAATCAGCCGGTAGCCGTCCGCACCGTCGCTCTCCAACCGGTAGGTGACCTGCGTAAAGGCCATCGTGCCGAAAATGATGGCCTGCGACAGCTCGAATTCATGCTTGTCGTAATATTCGTTCAAGTCGAGGCGGATCTTGCCGTCGATGTAGCGCTCCTCGTCGTAGGTCACGCCCTCGTATTGGATATCGGTGACTTTCACCTTCGTCACATCGGTGTTGATGGCTTTCGGGTGGTGAAGCTCGCGCCCGCCGTTACCCACCAACTGCACGATACTGTCGATCTCGCGCGCGTGTTTGGAGGCTTCCTCGTATCCGCGCCATATCAGGGTGTTGATCTCCTCCGTGCCGAAGCTCAACATCCCGAAGCCGGAGATGTCGGGCGTGATGTACACCGTGGCGTTGCCCACGTTGCGGTTGTGCGCCTCCAATCCGCCCGAGTACTGCGCCGTCTGCATCAGGATGTCGGCCACGTTGTTCACCTTCTTGTAGTCGCGGGGCATGGTCATCTCCACACCGATGATGATGTCGGCACCCGCCGCCACCGCCACGTCGGTCGGGAAGTTGTTCTTCGTGCCGCCGTCGGAGAGAATCATCGAATCGACACGCACGGGTCGGAAATATCCCGGGATGGACATGGTGGAGCGCATGGCGTCGATGAGGTTGCCCGACGTCCAGTGCTTCTCCTTCTGGGTCACGATCTCCGTGGCCACGCAGCAGTAGGGCGTGGGCAGGTCCATAAAGCTCATGTTTTGCTGATACCCGACCGAAAGGGAACTCATCATGTTATAGACGTTCAGACCGTAGAGCACGCCCGAAGGGAGGCTCTTGAGGAACTCCAAATTGGTGAACGGGATGTCGATGACGTATGTGCTCTTGTACATCTTGCGGGTGTAGGTGTAGTAGCCCATCGGGATGTTGTCGCTCATCATGGTGTTCCAATCGATGGAGCGTACAATGGAGTCGATGTCGGCGGCGGAGTATCCCAGGGCGTAAAAACCGCCCATAAGACCGCCCATGCTGGTGCCTGCCACAAAATCGATAGGGATGCCCTTCTCCTCCAGATATTTAAGGACACCGATGTGAGCGGCTCCTTTGGCACCGCCGCCGGCGAGCACCAAGGCCACCGTGGGACGATTTTCTTCCTTTCGGATTTCGGCCATCCGCTGCTGCATCTGCCTGAAAAACAACGAATCAGACCGCGGGTCATAGCTGATGTTGACCAGCTTGTCGGTCTGGGCGAAAACGCTACTGGAAAGCAGAGCCAGCAAGGCCGCGACTATCAGTAAAGCTCTTCTCATATCGTTCGGAATTTTCAGGCGGCAAAAGTACACATTTTAAAAATCAAAAAAAAATGCTCAGGTGACATTCAATCCAAAAAAAATTTACTTTTGCCAATTCAAAATCTAAAACATCTGAACCTCTGATGTGACGATTTCGTTCTTTCTCATTGCGCTACCAAGCTCTTGCCCCTGTCGAGGCTGCTCAAGGAAATAGTTTTTTATAATCGATAACCTTTTAATTTTTCACCAAAATAAAAGCATTATGACAAAAAAATTATTCGCTGAACTGATTGGAACATTCGTTCTTACCCTCCTGGGCTGCGGAACGGCTATGTTCTTGGGTTGTGCCACTCCCGCTGGCGTGGTGGGCACGGCTATCGCTTTCGGTCTCACCGTGGTTGCCATGGCCTACACCATCGGCGGCATCACCGGTTGCCACATCAACCCGGCTATCACCTTCGCGGTGGCGCTTTCCGGCCGTATGACCTGGAAAGAGGCCTGCATCTATTGGATCGGCCAGTTCATCGGCGGTATCCTCGCTGGTGCTTGCTTGTTGGCTCTCGTCAACATCGTGACGCCCAGCGCTGAGGGTATTGCAGAAGGCATGATGGGTCTCGGCTGCAACGGCGTGGCCAACGCCGGCGGCGTCTGGGGCGCTTGCCTCGTGGAGATCATCGCCACCTTCATTTTCGTGCTCGTGGTTCTCGGCACCACCGACAGCAAGCTCGGCGCGGGCAACCTCGCCGGTCTCGCCATCGGTCTGACCCTGATCCTCGTCCACCTCGTCTGCATCAACCTCACCGGCACCTCCGTCAACCCGGCCCGTTCCTTCGGACCTGCGATTTTCGCTGGCGGCCAGGCTCTCGCCGACGTGTGGGTGTTCATCGTGGCTCCCATGATCGGTGCCGCCCTCTCCGCCCTCGTGTGGAAAGGCCTCGCCTGCAACAAGGAGTAATCCCGACATCTGTCGTTTTTTCCCATCGGTAGAGACGCAAAATTTTGCGTCTCTACTGTTTTATAAGGAATGTTGGTTTAGACTATGACGGTCTGCGTTAATTTTCTATTTTTGCGGTCTGTTTTCAAATATCGGAAGTCATGGGAAAAGAGAAGCGACAATTAAGTTGGGAAGAACTTGAAACCAAATACCGGAAGCAGATCAAGCGGCTGCACAGGATGAACGGTGTGATTTTCTGGGTGACGCTGGCCTTGGCCGTGATCAATGTGGGGATGCTGCTCGTCCGGGGCAACAGCACTTGGGAGGAAATCGTCTTCCGGGGCGGCCAGTATTTGGCCATGCTGTTGATACTGAAGGCGCCGAGTTTTTTGCGGAAGCGGTTCAAGGTGGATGTGCCTGCCGCCCTGTCGGTGGTCATCCTGCTCTTCGCCTTCTCCGCCTTAGTGCTCGGCGACGGCCTCGACTTCTACGGCCGGTTCACCTGGTGGGACTCCGTGCTGCACGGCTTCTCAGGCGTTATCCTGTCGTTTGTGGCGTTGTGGCTGATTCACGTCATCATGGCGGGTAACGACAAGTATATCTATTTCAACAAATACTTTCTCGTCCTCTTCTTGGTGATGTTCTCCCTCGGCATGGGAGCCTGCTGGGAAATCGTGGAATACACCTACGACAGTCTCAGCGGCACGAATACCCAGCAGTTCATGGCCTCGACCACCAGTTCCATCTTCACTGCGGAGGATATCCCCTTGTGTGGGCACGCCGCACTGCGCGACACGATGACGGACCCGATCCTCGACCTGGTCGGGGCCTTTGCGGTGTCTGTTTACGGCTTTATACAGCACAACCGGCTGAAAGAACGCTATGCCTTTGCGGTCAGGTTGATGGAGATTGACCGGGAGGAGA
>Ga0247610_10001295_pt1 | contig 31332 bp, 25 predicted proteins | sample 174DNAGHGhighgp2_FD_193483 | JGI IMG/M metagenome (GOLD analysis project Ga0247610, IMG submission 193483) | Sheep rumen microbial communities from Palmerston North, Manawatu-Wanganui, New Zealand - 1742 DNA GHGhigh gp2 | ecosystem: Host-associated > Mammals > Digestive system > Stomach > Rumen...
AGTACAAATTACTGTTATCGATTATCGCCAAATATATGATAAAATATACACTTGGGAAGATTGTTATGGACAAAGTAATAACAATGTGATTTTGGAAGGTGATAGATTTCTTAGACCTGAATATGAAAAAGACCGACCAGCTGAATTGGTTGCATCTTATCCATTAAATGGTGTTATGATATACACTTATGAAGGTAATGACAATATATCATCTGTATATAATATCAATTGGAAAGACAATCATGATAAATTACCATTGTCCAAAACATTAATGACAACACTTGTAAAAGATTTAAATATTGGTGACAGAACTATTGAAGTTGCAAATATGGATATACTTATGAAACCAACAGTTAATGTTGTCGATGAAATAATACCTGCTAAAATTATTGTTAATTCTGAAATCATTGAATATCATGATTATGAAGTAGTTGATGGTAAAGGTATACTGAAAAATATTAGAAGAGCTTCTAGTGGTTCATATTTGAATCAATATTTACCAGCAGGAACAGAAGTCTATGTTTATAATGAACAAGCTTCTAAATCATATGATAACCGTATATCGTATATAAACACATTGTTTAGAGAAGGTATGGAAAATAAGTTTAATGTTCCAAATGAGTATAAAAAGAATGAAAACATCGTAGTATATAAAAAGCCACACATTAAGTTATTAACTGATATTAAAATGACATCTACTTATTTTGATATTGATAGTGATAATGTTACATTGCCAACCGAAAATAAACTTGGACATTTGTATATCAATGATGATAAAATATATTTCAAGACAATAACACCAAGACGTAATTCTTATCGAATCACTGATTTTTCAATAAGTAAAGAATATTCTGCAGCTGATTCAGTTATATATGCTGCACAACCAGTGTTATTAAATGAATCTGAATATAAAATAGTTATTGAAAATCCTCGTGATGAAATGGTTGATACAATGGATGGTACACATGAGGTTAATTATAAGGATGTTTATGTTGTCTTAAATGAGCAACCAAAACCATTTGAAGTAATAATAGTTGGTAATCAGAAATAAAAAAGAGAGGTTTAAAACCTCTCTTAATTTTTGGAGTAAATTATGGTTAATATGCCATAACTTTATTCATCAATGTAGAAACTGCACCATCACCTGTAATTAAGATACCATCAGCATCATAAAGGTTAGCGTTATCAAATCTTTGTGAGCAAGCTATTGTCTGAGCTTCATGGCTACCGTTTTCACCACCTTCAGGTTGAGCTTGTAATAAAAAGCAACCTTCCATAACCCAAGTACAAATAGGATTTTGGTGACCATCAGTATTCTCGAACTTAGAAACGTACTTGTAGTTCTGAGGAACTGTACCAGTTACTTGTTCAGAAATATCTCTCTGTAATTGGATCTGACGATATAATTCTTTATAGTTCATATTATCGTATGAATCATATACTGTGAAAGAGGTTGCCTGCCATTCCCATTTACCAGGATAGTATATAGGTCCATTAACAGTTTCAATTGTTTGTTCTGTGAAACTTCCTTTTGGAGCGTCAAATGATTTCATATCCATAGAAACATTTTCACCGCCAATTGGAGCAGCAAAGCCTTCGAACAATACTCTAAAACGAGTTTTAAGTTTAGTAAATTTGGTTCTTTGGTTTCTATCATCCAATTTAACGCCAAATTTTGAAAGTGTATTCTTATATTCCATTGTAAATCTCCAATATTTCTATCATAATCTTATTTATTCGGATTATGTTCTAATAATATTTATATGAATTGATGTATAAAAAAATGAATCCTGTGAATGTATAAATATTAATATGAATTAACAAGGATTACAAGATATGGCTAATAAAATTGTTGTTAGAAGAGACCTTAAAAACTTTTTCCCAAAAGAATTTTCAAGCAGAGAGTTGATTGGTAAGTTTATTGATTATATTATGAATAATCATTTTCAACCATCATCTGAGAGTTTTCTTAATGGATATATAGGCAAAAAAACAGTAGCAATGGAAGAAGGTGACTTTTATATTAAAGAAGCAACACCAGAAAGACAGAATTATCAATTAATGCCAGCTATTGTTTCAAAAGATGCTGAAACAGGAGCTATTACTTCTATCAATGATTATTGCAATTTTATTCATACATTGGATCGTCAAAATTGTCTAACTTATGACCAAAATCGTTTATTATCAAATACATTCTGGTCATGGTGTCCACCAATAAATGCTGATATGTATTTGAATTATAGCTTCTATTATTGGGTAGAAGAAGGTCCAACACCTATTGAATTAACAGCTCAAACAAACGTTGCACTCGATGTTTTAGGAAAAGAACATTATACATACGTTTCAGAAGAAAAAACTGTTGAGTTTATATCTGGATTAAGAGTTACCTTTAAAAATGATGTAAATGAAGAGTATAACGGTAAAACATATATTGTTGAAGGTGTTGGTAATTCAATCATTTTGGTTGATGATACATCAATATTAAAAGCAACTTCATCAAAGCCAGATTATTTCATTATGGAGAGAGGTTGTCGTGATGGTAATACTTGGTCAAGAAGAAATAGATGGTTCCATCGTTCTATAGTCAATGATATGTCTTTAGAAAACTCTGACTTAAAGATTATTCAAGCATCTAAGCCAATACTTTGTTACAATCGTGATATTGAATTGTTTAACTACGGTTGTTATGATAGAGGTTTTATAAACATATTGTTCAATGGTAAGAAAAATAAGATTCATGGACAATCAGCTTTTGAGACTAGTGGAGCAAGAAGAAAAGTTCAAGGTGTACCATTGACAGACGGTACAATAATATTGATTACTGGTGATCCTGATACATCTGTTAATAATCGTTTATATCAAGTTACAGGAACTGATACAATAGGAACTATTATATTGCAACCATTAATCAATGGTTTGGATACAGAAACTGGTAAGTCAGTTAATGGTGAAGGTGTCACTGTTATAAATGATGCCGAATATATTGATTCCATAAACGCTGGAAAATATTTTTATTACAAAGACTATGGCTCTTGGGGTGAATGGGTTGAAGGTCAAGTTAAAGAGAAAGTCAACCAAACACCTTTATTTAACCTTTATGATGATAATAAAGTAGCTCTCAATAATCCTGTTGATTATCCTAATTCAACATTTGCTGGTAATAGCTTGTTTGATTATATAACACCTGAAAGATATGGCATTGAGGATACGTCAAAATTGGTTGTTGATGAAGATTTGGATAAGCCTGTTATTACAACTGGTTATGGAAACTACATATTTGATAACTTACTAGATGATAGTACATATACATATACCGAATATGATGTTGAAAAGCCTTATGTTGGCTATAAGTTCTTTAAAATGAATAATGGATATAAGTTGGATTCTAATGGTGAAGTCGATGATTCTGGTAATTATTACTTAAACTATTGGAGAAAATCAGAAAGTTTTATATCACAATATGTTACAACAGAGATAACTGTTACAGATAAACGTGAATATGTTGAAATGGAGAGCCAAGAATCTCGAATCAAAGAGTTTTATACCAAATATAGTCTCGAATATGCTCCATATATGGATTCTAATCAATCTGGGATATTTGTTTATTTGAATGGTAATTTATTAAATTATGGTGTTCAATATATCGTTGATAATAAAGATGTTTTAATAACTCCAAACGTAGCATTAAAGAATGATGATTCATTGGTTATTAAGATGCTATTGGAAACAGTTGAAGAACCATTGAAAGAAGGTTATTACTATGATTTGCCTGTATCATTGATTTCAAACCCTTGTAATGAAGATATATTAACAATTGCTTATAATGAAAGTTATGATCAAATGGCTTCAATAATTGAAAGTCAAAAAGGCTTTGAAGGTAATGTTAATGGCAAAAACAACTATATCAATACAAAACAGGATATGTCATTGGGTACTAAGATTGTACAACATTCTAACCCAATAATTAAAACAATGATGCTTAACTCTCAAGAGTTTACTAATATACGTAATGTTATTGAGTATGTTAAACGTCAATACACAGCTTTTAAGAATAAGTTTAGAACAGTATTGGAAACAAAAGTTGACGATAACTTAATTAATGAAAATACTGATGTTAATGTTGCTTTGAGAAGCATATTAAGTTCAATAAACATTGGAAAAGAAGGATTACAACCATTTTATAACAATGGTGTAATGTTCGATGGTACTGAATATTATATTCCTGCAACACCAGCATATCTTGGTATTGAAAAATCATTCAAGCCTGCATTTGAGGTAGTAGATTTTGGTACTAAAAATCCAACAATGCTAATAGGTCACGATGGTTCTTATAATGAAACATATGGTGATTTCAGGGATTCAATCTTATTTGCTTTAGAAGAAAGAATATATGAGTCAATCAACTCTAAATGGAAAGATGGTTTACCTTTATGGAATGACTACAAATATATACCAGGTAAGTTTAGAAAAACTGCTTATAGTATTGATGAATATAAGATGATTTACGAGTCATTCTTTGAAAATTGGGCAAACACTAATGAGATTGATTATTACGTCAATAATGAATATGATTATACAAATCCTATGACTTATAATTACTCATCTTGCGTTGATAAAGATGGTGAAAAATTATATGGTTCATATCGTTCAGTATATTTGTATTACTATGATACTTTTGAACCTCATATTAAACCTTGGGAAATGTTAGGTTTTGGTTCAAAACCAGAATGGTGGGAAGAACATTATGGTAAAGCTCCATATACATCTGAAAACATACCTATGTGGAAAGATATTGAAAATGGTTATATTGCAGATGGTTTATCAAAAGGTTATCATGAAGAGTTTAAGCGTGAAGGATTAGTTGAAAAATATCTACCAGTTGATGGTGAAGGAAATCTTTTGACACCATTACAAATTGGTATCATAAATAAAGAGCCAACATTACATAATGCTTCTATGTCTTGGAATATTGGAGATATGGGTGCAGCAGAAACTTTATGGACATTATCAAGTGAATATCGCTTTGATAGACAAGCAATGATGTATATGATGAGACCATTAGAATGGTTAGAAACAACTTGGGATACTAAGAATTATACGACATTGTTTTCTGGAACACCATACGAACAAATTATATACAAAGATACTCTTGATAGAACTAAACCATCAACATTGATTATGCATAATGAATTAATAGATGATGTGTATGTTCAAAAAATTGGTACACAACAGTGGGTATCAGATTTATTGACAAGTGAAAATATCAATATAACCAGTTATATTGCTTCACCGATAAGACACTCAAATGCTCAATTGATATATCGTGGCGGTAGATATTTTCAAAGAGATACATTAAAAGTTATTTCGGACAATTATGGTGTATTACCTTCTCAAAATTATGAGGTATCATTATATCTTTCAAAGACTAACAAAACAATGACTTATTCATCAATGATGATTACAAAAGTTGCTGATGGTTATATGATTGATGGCTATGATTTGTCAAATCCTTATTTCAACGTTCTTAAACCTTTGAAAACAGGTAAGAAAACAAACGTTAATATAGAGGATAGAAACGTAATCTACTACAATGTTTGGACTGATGAAGTTGAACAAATTAAGTATAAATCAGTATATACTTCAGTTCAGGATATCTTTACGATAATATGTGGTTATGGTAAGTATTTGGAAAGAGTTGAAGGATGGATGTTTGATGAAGCAAATGCTGAATTGAATGAACCTCTTACGTTTAATATTAAAGCAGAAGATTTCTTGCGTTTTGTTTCAGCAAATCCTGAAATCAATAATTTCATCCTAATGAACCCATTATATGAGAAATTAAAAATTAAACACGATGGTTTCTTGGATATAGTTGGACAATATATCAACGGTAATTGGTCAATTGTTGATACAAATGGTAACCCTATCTATAATGATGAGATATTTGTTTATAGACATAATGGTTATACTGAGATTTCGCCTAAAGACCGTTTAATAGCAATGGCTAAAGTTAATGTTTCAGAATATGAACATTTGTTAGTATTTGATAATAAAACGGTTTATGGTGATACTCTTTATGACCCAATTCTTTGTGTTAAAACAGAACGATTGAAGTTGATAGGTGTTGGTGTTGATGATTGGAATGGTACATTATATGCTCCAGGATATATCGTTGATGTTGACGGTGCTGATGCTAACTTAGATAAAATGGTTGATGATTTCAGATACATATATGATACTGATGACGTTCATTCAACTGGTTTATATAGAGATTATGTAACAAAAACAATAGGTTATCAAAAAACAGATTATATGGAAAGAATGTTAATAGATGACCGAAATATGTTCAATTTCTATAAAGGTATGTTAAGAGAAAAAGGTACTCGTAAATCATTTGATAAACTTAATCGTTCAACATATATCATGACTAATAATGATGGTCAGTTAGGATTATATGAAAACTGGGCATTTAAATTGGGTGATTTTGGTTATAACTCTGATAACTACACGATGGAGTTCAATATTGATGCCAATAAAATAACACAAAACCCACAGATAGTATCATTTACAACTAAATCAAGAACTGCTGATACAACAGATTCACCGACTGTAATTGATATATATTGGAATGATGTCAGAAATGATGAAGAGACTGGTACGAAAGAATATTGGTTGAAACAGCTTACAACAAAATCAGAAAATGCATTTTCATTCAAAGATAGTGGCAAAATGTATCCTACTGGTGGATGTGCTCAAACTGATGAAGTTGATTATTTAATTCCAGATTATGCAACTTTTGATAAAACAAAAGAAAACATAGCCATTGGTGAAAAAACTTGGGTTATAACAGATGATAACAATGATTGGAATATTTATAAACGTGTTGCAGATGGTTTTGTATCAATGAGAGTACAAACATTTGGTGAAATGATGAATTTTAACCGTAATTACATTACTTGTGGCGATTATGTATATGTAACAGCTATCAACTTAAATAAAACTCTTAATGATACAAGTGATGATAAGATTAATTTCACTGATTCAAAAGGATTGATGAAAGATAGTCAAAATGTTATTGATAAAACAACTTGGGCAGTATTTCAATATAATAAAGTCGCATACACTATTAGTGGCAATGTTAATTTAATCATTGGTAGAGTTATTGATGATACCCATAATGTTTATAATGATGGTCAAATCATTGGTCAATATAGATATAACGAAGAAACAAACAAGTATGAAGTTTATAATAATGGTGAGATGATAGGTTATTTAGATGCATCAGGTGATATTTTCCCACAATTTGATTTAGTACGTTGTAAGAATAAATTGCCTGATATTACTAAAATATCATCTTGTTACATCGTTGACAATAAAACTGATGCAACTATGTCTGAAGTTCAATTATATGACCCATTGCAAGGTATTATACCAAATAAAGTACTTGATGAAGTTGAATACATTTCTGGTATTGACCCAGCAGATTATACAGATTATTTGAACTGGGGTGATGCAAAAGTTGGTGAATTATGGTGGGATATATCTAAGGTTAAATATTTGGATTATCATCAAGGAGATGTATTTTATAGACGAGAAAATTGGGGTAAACAATTACCTGGTTCTGAAATAGCTATAATGGAATGGACTAAATCAAATGAAGCTCCAAGTGAAGGTCAATATGTAGTTAAAAAAGTATATAACTACAAGACCGCTAATGAAGAAACAAATTATTACTTCTGGGTTAAAAATCCATCTATTGTACCTGATGTTAACTTCCGTAAATTATCAGCAATAGCAATATCCAATGTAATTAATTCACCACATGATGAAGGTATTATATGGATGTCGCCAGTAAGTATTGAACAAGGTATTGATACAACATCATCATTTATTATCGATAACTTTGATAAAATAACTACTGGTTCTGATTTTGTTGTTCAAATCAACTTTAAAAATGCTGATGATTTAAATGTTCATGCTGAATGGGCTTTGGTAAGAGAAGGTGATGACGATGATATTCCAGCATCATTATGGACAAAGATGATAGATAGTTTGGTTGGAAGAACAGAGTTAGGTGTAACTGTTCCTGATGAATCATTGGAAGGAAAGAATAGAACAGGTTTAAGTATTAGACCAATGCAATCTATGTTCAATGATTTACCAAAAGCTCGTGAAAATATGGTTGATGTCATTAATGATGTATTCAATACTCGTGATGTAACAACTGATACTGATGTTGGTACCAAAGAGTTTGAAGAAGTATTTACATCTAAAACATCTATGCCAGAAAATGCTGATATAGTTGATGAGTTTACATCATCTGCTATAATGAAGATTTCGGCAACAGGTGATATGAAAGGCAAGACAATATTGTTGTCAAATGATGAGTCATATAATGGCATTTGGACATATTGGAAAATGAATAACTTCAATGATTTCACATTACTTGATTACGAGAAGTATGATGTCGAAAAATATTGGGAATACAAAGATTTATATTATGATGATGATGCATATTTTGCTCAACCATTATATACAACAAGTTCTTTAATAAAACTTGAGACTGAATATTTTAATACTCATAATGTTGAGGTTGGTGAAACATTTAAAATAGCTAACGGTGGAGATTGGTTCTTAGTAAGAGTTACAGATGTTGTTGCTTCATCTGCTTGGAAAAATAATGCTAACCAAGTTGAAGGCTATATTACTGATGGCATAGCTTATAATAAGAATAATGAAGAAGTTGGCTTTTTAATCACAGAAGAAAATGTTGATGAAGTGAACGAATTGTATCATACTAACTTTGCTGTAAATGATGTTGTGACAATCAAGATTAATAGTGATTTAAGTAAATCTTGTGTATGGATAGGTTATTATGTCAATAAAACGGTTTATACATTAGTTGTAGCAAGACATAATGCAACTGTTAACTTAACGAGTGATTTATATGATTTCTTAACAGATAAATCATTGATTCAGGAATATGAAAATAAGTTAAATGGTAAAAAATATGTTGAATACATTGATGGTTTGACAAAATATGAGTACTTACAACAAGAAACTGAAACTGTTATTAGAATGATTCTTGACTATTTCTCTCAAGAAAAAGAAATAACAACGTTTGAAGAAACCATTAATTAAATATTGACAAACAAATAATTGTATGATACACTTGTTTTATATAATAAAAAAGGATAGTTTATGAGTGAAAATATGAATAACAACCCTTTGTTAGGGTTTGCTCGCAGACCAATGATGTCAGTTAAATTGCCATCATCAAATGGTAACTGGTATAATGATGATATGATTTCATATAATAGTGCTGGTGAAATTGATGTATATCAAATGCTTCCAAAAGATGAGTTATTGTTAATGAATCCAGATGCATTATTATCAGGTGAAGCTAACATTAATCTTATTAAGTCTTGTTGCCCATCAATTAATGACCCTAAATCATTGCTTTATCCTGATGCGAATGTATTGCTTTTATGCATACAAAAAGTAACTTATGGTGATACAGTTACAATGCAAGTAACTTGTCCAGAATGTCTTAAAAAAGTTGAAGAAACAAAAGCTCGCATCGAAGAAGAAAATAAAGTCAAAGCTGATGATGAAAAGATTGATGCAAATAATGTTATTGGGGAAATGGAAAGAAATAAAGAAGTTAATCCACACCCTCAAGAAAATGTATTTGAAATCGATGATTTAATTGCTCAGATGCAATATTTGGATAAAGAATATACCTTAACGACTCCAGAAGGATTGGTTCTATATTTGAGACCACAAACTCTTGGTAATAAAGAGCAAACAGGTATGATTTTATTCCAACAAGAAAAGATTGTTCAGGCATTTAAAGACTATTCTTATGAAGAAGCTCATAGTGATGAAGAAAAGAGAAAAGCTTTATCAGAAGTTAATGTACACTATTTAAAAATGTCTGAAATTAACAATGATATTATAACATCTTGTATTGATAAGATTACATTACCAGATGGTACATATGTTGATAATAAAAAGTTTATTCATGAGTATATTTCTAACTGTAGTACCAAACTTATTGGTGAAATAATGACTGAAATACAACGCATTAACGCAATAGGTTTACCAGCAGAACTTGATTATCAATGTGATTGTTGTGGTCACGTATGGAAAGACAAGTTCTATGGGTTCAATCAATCAGATTTTTTCGGTCTTGGCTCATAGCATCAAATGATGAACAAATCATGGAAGCTATTCATAATTACAATGAAAGAGCCGAAACTTTGGAGAAATCATTGATACAACTTAGTGTAATGTCTGAAGGTAAAGTCTCTCTAACAGAAGTCTATAATATGACATTTACACAACGAGAAATGTATATTAAACTCTTTAATGAGTATAATGACATGAAGAATAAGAAAGGGGGGTTCAATATATAACCCCCTTAATTCTTACCTTAAAATACTTCCGAAGAGTTTGTATAAATACTTATATTAAGAAGGATTTGTCAATGAAAGAAGTTATTACAAATAATGGTCGTTTTAATATTACAGAAGAATTGTATGAAAGTATTGTCAGCAATAATCCAGAATTATTGATGGAAAAAAGAGGTGGCAAAAAATTTAGAAAACAAAACGTTATAAGCAAAAATAAGAAAAAAGAAGAAGAAGCTAAAGTAGCTAATTATACCAGTCAATTAGAACACATTAATAATTGTGAAAATATTGACGATAGAGAACAACTTCTTAATGATTTAATAAATGACTTTAATGAAGAAACATTATCTGATGATTTAAAACAAGAAATTGAGCAACAGATAAAAGCTGCAAACGACAATATTGAAACCATTAAACACAATGAAAAAGTTAAGGTATATAATAAAAATATGGGTTCAGATGATCTCAATTTTGAAAAAGATGACGATGATAACTTATCTCCAGATGAAAAAGACAGAAAGAAAAATGAACAATTGGGCAATGTTGTTACAAATCCACAATTACGTCAAATTATGGAAAAAATGATATTAAGCAATCGATATATTTTGGAACGTTGTCAAAGAAAGGTTGAAGATACACTTGGTTTAATTGCAACATTACCTGGTTTTGAATATTCTACAACAGCAATCCCAGTTGGATACATGAAAGAAGGTAATAAAATATATTATAAACTGTCAAATGGAAATGTAGTTGATAATAATGGTGAACCAGTAACATTAGATAAAAATAATTTTAAAGATTTGGGTGATAATACTTTATTGGATGATCCTGAGGAACAGAAAAAATTGGCTGCTATGTTAAGAAAAGCTAATGGTAATAATAAGGATGAAAATAATGTATTTAGGGGAACGACTGAAAAACGTAAAAGTCAACGTAATAGCATAATTTCAGCATTACAAGGTGGTATGATTATTACTCCAAATAAAAATACTGATGAAAATGTTAAGTTATACACTGCAGCAATTGAAATACAAAAAGGTACTGGCGAAGCAGGAACAATTATGCATAATTTGATGAAAGAACGTATTTCTCCACAAATACGTGAAATAAGTGCTGATAGAAAAAATAAAGAACAAGGCATGACTGAAAATAATGAAGCAAAATATAAGTTTGCTAATATGATTGATGATTTTTTAAGTAATATAGTATCAAAAGTGATAGTTACAAGAGAAGCTTTATTTAATTCAGTTGTTAATACAATTCGTTTTGATGAGTATTATAAAGGGAAATATATTATTGACTTAGTAGCTGTACCTACACAGTTTGATATTAAACGTCAAGTAATAAAATTTCAAAATAGACAAACAGGAACTGTTGATGCTTTATTGATAGTACAACCTATTGTTGGTGCAGGTATTAAAGCATTAAGAGGTATTTTTGATATATTTAATCATGACGTACAAACAACTGCATAATAATGAGGTAATTAATGGCTGATTTAAGTGAAATAAGACAAGCGTTAAGTGAAGCATTACCAAAGAATAATGTTAGTGGTAACTCTATCAGTGTTGGTTTTTCTAACTCGACTGATATTGAAGTCTTAATGACTGGTTTGGCAAAATTATGGGATAGAAAAGAACGTGAGCGTTTAGCAGGTCTTAACAAATCATTAAAAGATAATCAAGTAGCCAATGTAAAAGAAAATAGTAATTTTCTAGGTAAATTATCTGAAGTATATAAGAGTGGAATAACCGAGTTATTAAAACAGCGTGAAGAACAAAATACCAAGTTCTCAAAATCATTAGCTATTTCAATAACTGATTCATTGACCAAGTTTTTTAAGTCATATGTTAATTCAGCTGAAAAATTGGGAAGTTTTTTCCAAAATATTGATAGAACTGGTGTAATATTATCAGGTGGATTAAATCAATTAAGAGAGTCAGCCGTTGAATTAGGTATGTCTCAAAATGATTTACTCAGTACAATTAAAAAGACATCCCCACTATTAGCGAGATTATCTGGCTCAGGAAAAGATTCATTAGCAACATTTACAAGAACTGTTTCAACTGTTAATGAAGATATGCTTTTAACAAATGAAGAACGTGTTGCAGCTTTTGAAAATGTTATGAATCGTTTGACACCAACGAATTTACAAGTCATTACTCAAGAACGATTAAATGTTGAAATTGAGAAAACAGCTAAAAATTTAAAAGAAATGTCCTATATGACTGGTAAAAATGTTGAGGCATTGACTGAAGAGCAAAAAATACGTGATTTAAATACTCGTATTGGAGCTATGAGACAGCAAGAACGTTATAAAGGCATATTTGATACACTGTTACCATTAGGATTTTCCGAAACACAAATCATGGCTCTTATATCTGGTGGTCTTGATGCTACATTAAGTAACAAAGATAGATTATGGTTACATAGATCTGATATTCAAGCTTTATCAAGAGCGGTTAGAAGTGGTAAAATAAATTCTTCTGAAGATATTTTGAACTGGAGAAACGAAAATATGGCAGTATTGCAAAGAGCCGATATGAGTCGTTCTTTTTATGCAAACAGTCCTTCACATATTCTTGCCGCAGGAGCAAATCCAGACCTTGAATATATGTATTATAACAATCCATTATTGAATTTAGCTGATAACAAATCTGGATATACTGATTTAGATAAAGATGTATTATCAAATGCAATAGGTGCTAAACGTACTCAAAACCGTTATAACTTTTTACAAGAATGGGCGAGAGCAGGTGGTGTTGCTGGTGTCAATACTGCATTGTCAATAGAAACGGCATATTATAATTATGCATCTGAAGCATTGAATAAAATAGTTAATTATTTGGGAAGTTATACACCAATATTCATTGGCTTGAGTCAAGGAATAATGAATTTAGCAATTAATTCATATAATAATGGTAGTAGTATTGGTTCAAAACTGCTCAGAGGTGGTCTTGTTCTCGGTGGTGCTGGTGCTTTAGCAGTTGGTTTTAAAGATATTATTCTGACGGATCAAAAAGGTAAATCTATATCGGACACCGCAACAAAAGGTGCTGCATATGGTGCTATAGTTGGTGGTGCTATAGGTGGTTCAGTTACTGGTAATTTGAAAGGTGCTGCATATGGTGCTATAGTTGGTGCAAGTATCGGAACTATTACAGGTATTGCTAAAAATTTTTACGATAATGGTTGGAAGAATGCAACACTTTTTAGTGACGCTGATACCCCAGGTTGGAAGTGGTTTAAGAGTATAGTATTAGGTGCTGCTATAGGTGGTGCAGTTGGTGGAGGAAAAGGTGCTTTATATGGTGCTCTTGCTGGTGGTGCTATAGGTGGTGGAATAGTTTTAGTTGATAAAATAAAAAGTTGGTGGAATAGTACTGATGATGATTCTGCGGTTGATAATAACTTAAATATTGTTACAAATCAATATAAACGACCACAAGTTTCACAACCAGAAAATATTACACAACAATCTGCCGTAATGATGCCACAAACTGTTATTAAATCTAATTCAGCAATATATGATAGTAGTGATTATTGGGGTGAAATGATTCGTTTGCAACGTACTCAGGTTGACCAAGGAAAAACAATGATTGACTGGACAAAATATAGTCAAAGTTATCGTGAAAATAAGGATACTGCGGACAAAATTTCTCAATCATTTAGTACAAGTGATTACTAATCATTTTTATACAATCTTTGAAACAAGTATTTTAATAATAAATACTTTCATAAGATTGTGTTAAGAAGGTATAATAATGTCTTTTAAGAAGTTTTTAAAGAATGTAAGTTTGCCTAGTGCTAAAATGGGAACTACTCATAATAGTTATTCTGGCACTAATATGATTTATAGTAAGTATAAGAATTATCTCCCAATGGTTTATCAAGGACCAATTAATCGTATGGAGAGATATACGATTTATGAGGGTATGGAACAAGATCCAGTAATTTCTTGGTCATTGGATATTATTGTTGATGCAATAACACAATCAGATGCAAAAAATCCATTTAAAATAGAATATAGTGATAATACGCAATTACCAGATTCACAAACGCTTTCAATTGAATTGGCATTAGATGAATGGATTAAAACAGAAGACTGGAAAAAGCGTATCTTTAAAACAATTAGAGATACATTAAAATATGGTGATACATTCTTTATACGTGACCCAGAAACACTTGAATTACAAAAAGTTAATATATATGATGTTTTGGGTGTAATTGTTGATGAATTAAAGAATCCTACCCATTATATTATTAAAAACGTTGATTTGAATGTTCCATTAAAAGTTGCTACAAGTGCTGCTTCAGATATTGAAACAAGAAATTATCTTAACACAATTAATACTAATTTCCCAAATATTATGAACAATTCTACTGCACAAACTGTTAATGGACCAAATGATGATCAAACAACATTACCAGTAAAAGCTGAACACGTTGTTCATTTATCATTAAATGTTGATGATGTTTTAGTATATCCATTTGGTGTAAGCTGTTTAGAAAGCATTTATAAAGTGTACATTCAAAAGATGTTGCTTCAAGATTGTTTACTTCTTTACAGAATTAAAAATGCTACTGAAAAGTTAGTATTTACAATACCTATTGGTAATGTTCCAAGATATAAGAGAAGACAATTCTTGGAAAAAGCAAAGAATGAATTATCACAAAGAAGAATGCCTTCAAAAGATACAGATGGTGTATTTAATACCATTGATGTTGCCTACAATTCCATCTCAATGAATGAAGACTTCTGGCTTCCAGTTGATGCTGATGGTATTCAACCAAAGATTGAGAAATTACAAGGTGGTCAAAATCTTGGTGAAATCAATGATATGGTTTATTGGGAAAACAATTTGATTAGAGGATTGAAAGTTCCACAATCTTGGGTTCCTTATGGTCCAACTGATGGTCAAAGAACTACACCAACAACATCTAATACATACGTTCAAGAACTTCGATTCTATAAGTTCTGCCAACGTTTACAAAATATTTTAATAACAGTTTTAGATGAAGAGTTTAAGAAATATCTTGCTTATAAAGGTATTGTAGAGATTGATAACGATGGTTTTTCATTAGCATTTTTCGATCCAAGTAATATTACAGAATTAACTGAAGAAGAAGTTCGTAAAAGTCGTTTGGATGCATTTAATTCAGCAATTCAAAGTCCATATATTTCAAAACAGTTTGCTTTGAAGTTCTATTTGAAACTTACTGAAGAAGAATATAATGAGAACCAGAGATTGTTAATGATGGAAAATCAAGAGAAATTCAAAGAAAAAGATGTTCCATTACCAACAGAAGATTATAACCAAGTTCCTGGATTACGTTCAGTAGGTATTGAAGATATTCCTCAAGATTACTTGAATGATATCAAACAAGATATGGGACAAAATGTTGGTATGAGCGGCTTTGGCGGAGACTTAGGTGCTGCTCCAGCAGGTGGTGATATGGGTGCTCCAATGGGTGGTGCTCCAGCAGGTGGTGATATGGGTGCTCCAATGGGTGGTGCTCCAGCTGGCGGTGCAGGAATGTAAGGAGAATAGGATGAAAAAAGAATACTTAGATATACTTTTAGAAAATGATAACAAAACAAACTTTAATGCACCATATGATGCTACCCAAGATAAATCTGCTCCACAAATAGGTCATAAAAGAAAACCTGTATTGACTCTTCGTAAGTTAAATCAAATGAAGAAAATACGTAATGAAAAACGTGAAGAATTAGCTCAAGATTCAATATTTGTTCCAATTCTTTATGGTCCTGATATGAGTAATCCTGAAGGTGGAGATATGATGGGCGGCGGTATGCCAATGTAATAAATATTATTAGTAATAATGATAAGGAATTAAAATGAAGATTTTATTTGAAAGTAAATCAGGAAAGAAAGTTGAAAAAACATTTGATACATTGACTGAAGCTAAAACATTTGTATTAAAAAATAAGGAAGCTATTAAAGAAGCAAAAATTATGGAAGATGGGTATAAAGGTGCTGTTGATAAAGAAAAAAATAAAAAATTTTTACCAAGTGATGCTTCAACAATTAAGAATTTAATAATGAATTATGCTTTTAAATTTCAAGGAAATCAATTTGTTCATTATGAATTTTTAGCAAATAAAGTTGAAAAATATATTTTATCTCAAACGAAAGGACAAATTATGGAAGGTCCTTTGGGTTCAGGTGGTTGGACACCAAAGAAACCAACAAGACTTATGTCAAAAAGTGATGTTGAAGATTTCTAAATTAAAAACCCTCTTTAATTAGAGGGTTTAATTTTATGTTTTTAACATTTTATCCACGTTTCTGCATAAATACTCATAGAAACAATTTAATAAACTATAACAAGGAGATATATATGTCTAAAAACTTGGATAAAAAATTATTAGCAGAAGCTTTTGATGCAATCGTTAATGACAACGATGTTGCTAAAGCTACCAGATTGTTCAAAAGACATTGGGATTTAGCAGCTCGTAATAGCTATGCATTGTTAGAATCTGCTGATGAAGATTTTGAAATCACTGATATGGGTGATGATTTCAACAATGAAATTGCTGATGAAATTGGTTCAGATGCTGAAGAAGGTTTCAATCAGGTTCAATTGGCTATTGATGAATTGGAAGATAAGTTCCCAGCTGAAATGTCTGATGAAGTTAAAGCTAAGTTTGACGATTTGAGAAACATCGTTGATGAAATGAAATTAGCTGAAGGTGATGAAGACGAAGGTTTGGCTGAAGATGCTGCTGTAGCATTAGAAGACATCAAAGGTGAATTTGAAATGGCTGGTGATATCGATGATGAAGTATCTGATTTATTCGATGAAATCTCTACTGGTTTGCAAGGCGATGCTGCTGCTGAAGACGAAGTTGATGTAGCTGATGATGATGAAGAAGAAGAAGCTGCTGAAGACTTAGATGAATGCGGTTCTACAGAAATCGTTGAAGCTGATGAAGGTTTAGAAGCTGACGAAGATGCTGGCGTTGATTTAGAGTTCGAAGGTGAAGAAAACGAAGAAGCTCCACTTGATGATGAAGAACCAAAATCAGAAGATGAAATCAAAGATGAAATTAAATACACAGCTGAAGATTTAGTTGCTTTAATTGATGAATTAGAAGCAGCTGATGACGAACCATCAGAAGAAGGTTTGGAAGAAGGTTGGTCAAAAATTGCTGACCCTCGTAAAAAATTAACTTCTGAAGAAGAAGGTGTTAATAAGAAAGGCACAATGAACTTTGGTAAGTTGAGAGGTATGACTTTAGATAAATCTGCAGGATTGGGTGTAAACCATACTGATTCTAAAGGTACAGCTCCATCTGCTAAACACAAAACAGAGAACAATGATAACAAAGGTGCTAAACAATGGCACAAAGTTGAAAAACCAGCTAACAAACCTGCTGCTGGCAAATCAATGATGGGCAAGAAATAATAAAAGGATGGAAGAATGGTAGGTACAGTACAAAAGCCAATTCTTCGAGAATATATGAGCAGCAGTCAGTCACGCTTAGTGACTGATGCTGCCGATTATATGGATGAAGAAGGCAATAAAAGAAAACATTGGTACTTGAAAGGTATATTTGTTCAGGCAGATATTCAAAACTTGAATGGTCGTATCTACCCTAAGCACGAAATTCAACACGCCGTAGATACTTTGCAAGAGCAAATTAAAATGTACGGTGGTGTGTTAGGTGAGCTCGACCACCCAGATGATTTAGTTATCAATGTTCATAACGTTTCCCACATAATTGAAGAAATACATATGGAAGGCTCTAACGGTGTGGGTAAGATGAAGATTTTACCGCATACTCCTTCAGGGAAAATCGTTGAAGGGTTAATCATGGATGGAGTACCACTTGGTGTATCATCAAGAGGTTCTGGAAATGTTGACGATTGGAATAACACAGTTTCTGATTTTGAAATTGTTACAATAGATATTGTTGCAACCCCTTCAGCACAAGATGCAAGACCAACACCAATCTATGAAAAGTTCCAAGGTGGAAAAGGTCAAAAACTTTTAAACAACGCACAAGATTATATTATCGGTAATTCAAAGACTGGTGAGAATGAGTTGAATAATGATATTGTTCAATGGTTCAAGTCTTGGAGTTATAAATAAAATACAGGAGATTAAATATGGCTAACAAATTAACAGATAGAGAATTAAACGCTAAACTCATGGAATGTTTAGGTGATAATGCTACTGCTGATGTTAAGAACGCTTTTAACTCTTTGATGAAAGAAAAAGTTGCTCAGATTAGAAATGAAGTTCGTCAAGAAGTTTATGAAGAATTATCTAAGCAAGCTAAAGCTGACAAAGAGAAAATTGTTGAATCAATGAACACAGTTGTTAATTCAACATTAAACTCTAAAATGAAAGAACTTGATTTACATCGTAAAAATGTTATCAAAGAAAAGTTAAAATTGCAAGAAGCTCAAAGAAACATGGGTAAAGTTATTGCTGATAAAACAGCTTTAATTCAAGAAGATTTCAATAAGAAATTGGAAAATGCTATGAAATCTTTGGAAGAACAATATGAAGCTAAAAAAGCTGATTTTGTTGAAAAAGCTTCTAAATTCTTAAATGAATCAGTTAAGAAAGAAGTTGTTGAATTAAGAAATGATAAGAAACAATTAGGTGAATCATTGGCTAAGTTCAGCAAGTTTATTTCTTCACAAGTTATGGAACAAACAAAAGCTCATAGAGATGAAATGAAATCTTTGGATGCTTTGAGAGTTCGTTTAGTTAAAGAACAACAAGAAAATATTAAAGAATCTAAAAAGAAATTCTTCGCAGAAGCTGCTGATAAAATGGAGAAGTTCATCAATTCATCAGTTTCAAGAGAATTGAATGAGTTCCGTAAAGATATTGCAGAATCTCGCAAAAAATCATTTGGTTCAAAAATCTATGAAGCATTTGCTAGAGAATTTGCTGTTAAATTCTTTAACGAAAATAAAGTTGTTAACGGCTTGTTAGAATCAGTTAAAGCAAATCAAAATAAATTGATGCACTCTAACAAAGTTTTGGAAGAGAAAAATGCTCAATTGATTAAAGAAAATAAACAAGTCAAAACAATTAATAACAAATTGACAAGAGAAAAATTAATCAATGAATCTGTTGCTCATTTGGCAAAAGATAAACAAGATATGATTAAAAATCTTGTTAAAGATGTACCAACTGAACAATTGAATGAATCAATAAAGAAATATATTCCTATGATTTTAAGCAATTCTTCAGCAAAAGTAATAAATAAAAATGAGAAGATGTTAAAAGAAAGTAGAAAACCTACTATTTTAACAGGTGAGAATAAAAACAATAAGGTTGCAATGAACTTTGATGATATGAGCAGTCTTGATGTAGATGCTGAGATTTCCAAAGTTATTGAGAACGGTAAATTCAATTTTTAACAATTAGGAGAATATAAATATGGCTAATCTTTTATTAGAAAACGCTGTTGCTTGGAATAAAATGAGAAAAGGTTTAGTATCTGATATTAAATCTGCTTCAAAAAGAAATATTACAGAAACAGTTTTGGAAAACTCTCGTAGAGAAATCTTGAGAGAACATGCAACTGCTGGCGCAACAACTGCTGCTAACGTTGCTATTATCAACAAGGTTATGATGCCTTTGATTAAACGTGTTATGCCAACAGTTATGGCTCACGAATTGGTTGGTGTTCAACCATTGACAGGTCCTTCTGGCACAATTACAACAATGAGAATCCGTTATGCTACAACTTCTCCAGTTGATGGTTCTGGTATCATCGCTGGTCAAGAAGCTATGTCACCATTCTTAGTAGGTGCATGGTATTCTGGTAACGAAGATATGGTACACCCTGCTGCTGCTGATACAGCTGTATTAGAAGGTGTTGGCGGTAACGAAATCTCTGTTGAATTCGTAAAAGAAGATGTTAAAGCTGGCTCTCGTAAATTGAAAGCTAGATTCACATTGGAATCAATGCAAGATGCTGAATCTCAATATGGTGCTAATGTTGAACAAGAATTAACATCAGCTTTGGCTCAACAAATCGTTTTAGATATTGACCAAGAAATCTTGGCAAGATTACGTTCAATCGCTGGTTTATCAGTAGCTACATATGACCAGAATAAAATCTCTGGTGTTGCTACATCAGTTGTTGACGAACACGCTGCATTGGCTGTTATGATTAACAGATATTCTAACGAAATCGCTAGAAAGATTCGTAAAGCTTCTGCTAACTGGGCAGTTGTTTCTCACGAAGTATTGTCTGTATTGCAATCAGCTACAGCTTCTCAGTTCGTTAGAACTACAGAAGGTACATTCGAAGCTCCAACAAACAACAAATATGTTGGTACATTGAATGGTACAATGAAAGTTTATGTAAACACATATGCTACAGATAACGACATCTTAATCGGTTACAAAGGTTCAGATGAAATTGACGCTGCTGCTTACTATTGTCCTTACGTTCCTGTTATGTGCTCAGGTACAATCTTGGATCCTAACACATTCGAACACGTAATGGCTATGTCAACACGTTATGGATTCTTCGCTTTGACAAATCCTGCTAACTCTTTGGGTAACGCAGCCGATTACTTAGCAAGAATTAAAGTTGAACACTTACGTTTCATCTAATCTTGTTAGAGATAGATTCACGAGAGAGTTTTCGAGAGGAAACTCTCTTTTTTATTGACTATATAGTAAATATATGATATAATTTCCTGTAATGAATGGAGAAAATATGTTAAGAGATTATATCAAAGAGCCATTAAAATATATCCGTGAAGGGTCAGTATTAAGGAGAGAAAAGCCATATAAAGATGACCTCTATGAAATGTTTATTGAAAAGAATATGTCTATTAAAGAAATAAGTGAATACTTGAATTACAACTCTCGTATGCTTCAAAATGTTCTGAAAGAATATGGTATTAAAAAGGATAGAAAAAAGGTTTATGAAGTTCAAAAGAAAACATTATTGGAAAGAGATGGTGTCGAAAATGCTTTTCAATTAAAAGAGTCTATTAAAAAAGCTAAACAAACTTGTTTGGAAAAATATGGGAAAGAGCATTATTCTCAAACGGATGAGTTTAAAGAAAAGAATAATAATACTAGAATTGAACGATATGGTGATGACCCTTATCAACGTGAAAAATATAAGAAAACTTGCCGTGAAAAATATGGTGTTGACAATACAAACTACACACATTACACAGATGAACAGCAACGTTTTTTAGCTGATAAAGCGTTTACGGAACAATTTATTGAAGAAAATAAAATAAGTTCGGCTATTGAATTTTCTAATAAAATAGGTGTCAAACAACAAGCAGGAGCAACAATTTTATGTAAACATGGTTTATATGATTTATTAAAACATGACACTTCAAGAGAAGAAAAAGAATTACAAGATATATTAATCAGTCATAATATAAACTTTATAACACATTATCGTATGGATAATAGGCAGGAGATTGACATATATATACCGACAAAAAATATTGGTATAGAGTTTAATGGAGACTATTGGCATAGTGATATATTTAAAGAAAAGTTATACCACCAAAATAAGTCTCAATATGCTTTAACTAATTATGGCATTTTTGTTTATCATATTTTTGAATATGAATGGAAAACTCGCAAACAACAGGTTTGTAGTCAATTATTTAACCTTTTAGGTATCAATCAAGAAAAGATTTATGCTCGTAAATGTGTAATAAAAGAAGTTGAGAACAAAGAGAAAAAACAATTTCTTGAGGAAAACCATATGCAAGGAAATGATAGTAGTTCAATTAAGGTAGGATTATATCATAATAATGAACTTGTTTCTTTGATGACTTTTGTTAAACCAAGATTTAATACTCATTATGAATGGGAATTGAGTAGATTTTGTTCTAAAGTAGGTTGTAATGTAATTGGTGGAGCAAGTAAATTATTTAATTATTTTATTAATAAATATCGACCAAAATCATTGATAAGTTATTCTAATAATGCTCATACAAAAGGTAAATTGTATGAAATACTAGGGTTTAAATTGTCACTAATAACTGAGCCAAATTATGTTTGGTTTAATGGTCAAAACATTATTACTAGATACCAAAGTCAAAAACATAAATTGATTGAACAAGGATATGTTGGTAATTCAGAGGTTGAAATTATGAGAAATAATGGGTATAATAAAATATATGATTGTGGTAATAAAGTATGGGTGTGGAATCCTTAATTAAATAAAGAATCTTAATAAATACTAATATAAATGTGTTAAGGATTTAATATGAGATTCTTGGATAAAGAGAGTATATTTTCAATGCTTTGTGAAAATGAGATTTTGGATGAAGCATTGACAACTGATTTTACAATTGGCTTTGAATTGGAAGGTATTTGTACAATTGGTGAAAAGAACTATGGAGATTTACCTGGATACCATTCACGTGGTACACCTAGAGGTTCTGTTGCAGAATTATATGATAAGCTCAATGACAGTTTCGGCTTTGGTAAAGGTGTTATCGAAAGCGATTCATCTGTCTCACCATCTTCCGAGAAAGGTGGATGGTCATTTGAATGGGCTTCTCCAAAAATGCCTTTTAATCCAAAAAATGTTGAGAAAATGTATCAGTTTTTAAAAGGATTGCCAGAATTGGGTGTTTATACCAATGATACTTGTGGTTTCCACGTTCATATGTCATATCCAGATATTGATATCATAAATGCTAGATGGTTGATTTGCTGTATGGCTCTTGATGAACAACTTTATAATATGATGACAAAGCTTGTTGTTAATGATGAAAAGACATTAAGATTTAATGGATATTATGCAAGTGGTGATTTCTTTGATGAAATTAAAAGATATGTTATTAACGGTGATATGAGATCATTAAATCGAGTATTATCTGGCGACAAATATAGAGTTGCACGTATTCACCCACAAGGTACTATTGAATGGCGTGGTCCAAGAGCATTTCTTGATTCTCAAAACCCTGAAATCATTAAAAAGTTTATCTTACAGTTATATAAAGTTGTTAATACGCTTGGTAGATATGCAGAGAAAAAAGAAATAACAACTTCAAATGGTATCACATTTAAGAAAGAAGCACTGAAGAAAATTAGCGATCGTGGTCTTGAGTTTAATTCACCTACAGAACTTAAAAATAAAGATAAGTTTGAAAAACTTAAAGCTCGTTTGGATGACAATAAAATATCATTTCTTGATTTACCTTATGAAACTCAAATGATATTGATAAATCAAAGTAGTGATTATTCAAAGAGTAGATGGTTCAATAGAATAATAACAAGTTCTGATCCAGACGTATCGAATAAATTAATGACTAAATTAATGAAGATGCCAACTGATTATTTTAATATATTAATAGTACAAATAGCTGATACTATTATGGGTGGTAATTCAATTGCTATAAGAATGATGGAATTGGTAAAAACATTATTATCCAAAAATCCGCCAATTGATATTACATCAAAGCTTGATAAGAATATGAAAGAAGCTATTGCTAAAGCCATTTTTAGACAAATAATCTTTAACAATATGGATGAATCTTGGAAGAAAATGTGGGATTTATTTAATCCGTTGGATATTTTAAATGAGAAAGAAGCTTTAGACATAATTAAAGATTCAGTAAATCCAGCAAACGTGATAGTTAGCATATTAAATAATGATGTTAAATTATCATTGTTTACGCCAAAATGGATTGATTTTATGTACACATATTTGATTACAAGTAAAAATAAATCAGCATTATTAAAACTTAAAGAACTGCCTATCAAATATCAACGTAAATTAGTACGTCAGAATCCATTTAATATACAATATATTGAACATCCTGATAAAGCAATTGTTGATTGGGCTATTGCAAAAGAACCAGAAGTTAAAAATTATATTTTAGGAGAGATTAATGCACGCAATTCTTAAAGAAGACTACGAAAATTTAAATCGTATTGATTCATCGTTTTTTAACAATGCAAACGGTAAAAAAATAATTCAGTTACAGAAAGCTTCAATAACTCCTAAAAGTAAAGTTGTTGTTGATAAAATAACACCTCATACATTTACTCATGTGCTTGAAATGTTAGATACACAAGAACACGAAATCGGAGCAATTATTATAAGAGCTCATAAACGTCAATTATGTTTGGCAACAAAAGATTTACGTGCATTTGATTTTTCATCAAGTTGGAGTAAAAAATATGGTGTAATATTTTCCGACTATGCTTATAATACAGTTAGGTTAGATCGTCATTATTACAATAGATTATGGACAATGGAGAATGGCAATCAATTGAAAACAGCTATGTCAAGATGTGTTAAGTTATTCTATGACGAAATTGCTGGAGAAGGTGTTCGTAAAAGTTGGGATGCTATCATTATATATAAAGACCCTGAAGTATTTAATTTAAGAAACAAAAGAGTTGATTCTCAAAAAGATATTGTACCTACTCCTGGTGAGAAAAATTATGAAGACTATATTGATAAATTGAAATCAGCTTTCCATCTAAAATGTGCAGAATTCTTGGATTCAAGAAGAGCTAATACGACAACTAAGGAAGAAATATATAACTTCTTAAAGAATGATAGAACACTAGATGACTTAAAGTTCAACAATGTTAATTATGCAAAATATGGTTCTGATATGAATAATATTGGAAATGGTTCAACAATGATGATTTACTATAAACGTAATGTATCATATGAGGAAGCTCAAGAAATGGATATGACTCAACATCCAGAATACTTGAAATTAGTATTTGTTTGGAAAGGTTTGACACCAGTATTGGATAAAGTGATGTATAGTGGTAATTCTATGTCAAATCCACATTCATCATATGCTCGTTGGCTCAATCTTGATGAGAACCCTATTGGAGAAAATTAATTCTCCAATTCGGTTTCCCAATAAGCTTCACTTAACCAATCGTTATAAGCTTTGTCTGAATATTGCGATGAATTAGCTTCTAATTCACGCATTGTAGGCATATGTGGTTCTCTAATCGGAAACATATGAGATTCAGCAGAAGATTTACAACCTTTTCTACTATTACATTCACGACAACAGGTTACAATATTTTCCCAAGTTGTTTTACCACCATCTTTTCTTGGTACAACATGGTCAAAAGTCAAATCTTCGGCAGAAAACTTTTTACCACAATATTGGCAAGTATAATTGTCTCGTAAATAAACGTTTTTGCGAGAAAACTTAGGTTTGTGAGAAACGTTAATATAACGTTTAAGCACAACAACTTTAGGTAATTTCATTTCATTACCTTTTATTCGTATTGATTCATCATATTCTTTGACAACAGATATACGCCCTTTAAGTAATGATTTCAATACTTTTTTCATACTATTTAATGATAATGGGTATTTTGATAATGGTTGATAATCACCATTTAATATCAATACTGGTTTACCCATTAAACTCTTATTTTTCATCACCTTTTACTCATACTTGTTTAACATAATAGTATGATAACCTATTAATGTTAAAATGTCAAGTTAAAAATGATATTAAATACCATTTGGTAAATCAAAATCTGGGCATTTTTTACTGATTTCATTCCAAGGTCTTGGTTTGTTATGTTCTTTTTTAACTCTTGCTTTAACAAGGTCTTTAATATTTTGTTGTTGTGGAAGTACTTCACCTTGTGTATTTGTAATAGTTTTATCATTGTTGATATGAGCTCTTAAAGCAGCTGGAACACCAGTCCATTTTTCACGTAAATCCCAACTCATTAATTGCCAACGACCTTCTCCAGTTTCCTCATTAACAAAACGTTTAAATAATCTTGGTGGATTGTAGTCAATACGTAGGAAATATGAACCATTTGTAGGATTTTCTGGGAACATTTCACCAAACTCTATATCTTGAGCATTTAACTCAGCTGGAATACCATCAATATCTATTGGAATGAAGCGGTCATCAAAATACACTCTATCATTTTCATCAAGAAATGCATGATGTTCATCATGAAGTCTATATGATACACCAGATGTTTTCCAACCATTTTCTTCACTACCATCGTGACCTTCTGCTTCATCAAGGATTGCATCCATAATATCTAACTCATTTGTGGATGAGGTATTATTTGGATCTAAACCACCACCACCATTTTCAGAGTTTAAGTCCTCGTAGAAATCATCTTCTTTACCAGTATTAAATAAATCTTGAAACTCAGGTGAGTTTGTAATCGGTTTCATTTTGATTTTCCAGAGATGATATTTGTAGTTTGGAGCCCATCCTGCTTCATCTCTTTCAGAACTTGTAACGTGATAGAAACGATTTTGACCTGTTTCCATACCAAGAACATCTAAATCTCTTATCCAAGTTACTTCAACGACATCGCCAATCATTATTTTACGACCAAGTTGAGCAACCATTGAATTATAATGGAATGAAACTTCTTTTTCATCACCATCGAGTAATGATAAACCAGAAAATGTGAATGAATATTGAGGTATATTCATCTTTGTAACACCCCATAAGTCAAAAGTTTCTCTTGAATATTTACGATGAGGATTTTCATTAAACACTGGGTCACCGACCAAAAAGCCTTTTTCACCAATTTTATGTTCAACACCATTGGAATCAATAATACCAGACATTGGATATATATGAAAAAGACCACCACCTTGTTCTAAATAGCTTTTTACAACACGATCTATATAATTGTAGTTCTTACTTCTTTCTTTTTGATATAAATGGTAATGATTAGTACCCATTGTTAAATCCTTTGTGTTACTGTAAATATTTATCTTGACATATAATCTTAAATATGTTACAATACACTTATTATAAAGAATAAATATAATCACTTTTGAGGATAAAAATATGGATACAGTTTTTATAGTATATACGGTTTCTAAAGGATTAGATGATACAACTAATATTTTAGGTGTTTTTAAGGATTCAATTAAAGCTGAAAAATGCTTGGAGAGAGCATTTCAGAATATTAGTAAACAAATACCTTGTGTAACAGCTAATTTCATAAAAGGTACCAGAATTGGTCATATAATATTTGAACATCAAGGTGAAATGTTTTTTTATTTGAAAGAATATGAGATTAATAAAGATTTAACATTACATTAAAGGATAAAAAATGACAGAATTGGAAAAAATGATTATCCAAATGAAGAAAACCAAGAGAGATAACTTCTATTTTTTACGTAGAAGGGTCGATAAAGGTAATGGTAAAAAAACATTGGGGTGGATTTGCAAACGTGATGATACCACAAAAACAATTGAAGGCATTGACTTTTATAAGTTAAATGCAGAAAAATATAAATTAAAGGAACAGGAAAATGAAATCGATTAAAACATTAGATGAATATCGTATGATTAGTGATAAATCATATCTTATTGAGTTTGGAACACCAGATACTTGTGTCCCATGCAAAATGACAGAAGACAACTTGAAAAAAATTGAAAAAGATGGTAATTTTAACTTGACATTTTATAGTTGTTATGATATAAATGTAATTACTTCGTTGGGATATAGTAAGATTCCAGTTGTTAAGTTAGTAACACCTCATAAAGTGTTGGAATTAACAGATGCTTCTATATCTATGGATGAAGATGAGCTTGTAGATTGGATTTCAGAAAATAGTGGAGAATAACAAATGGCATCTATTGTCGAAAAGAAAGGTATTTTGGATAATCAAGTGTATGAATGTCTTGCTGATTTCACTGACCCATTCGATAAAAAGGTTACTTTTAAGAAAGGTGAATTAGTATTTGGCAAGCGTTTAAACAATATTGATACGACAAACAAGCAATTTTTTAAACTTGTTGGTGGTAATGGTGTTACACACATTATTGATGATGATAATGTTACGACTATTCAAAGGAGACCTGTCGAAGTAGGCGATGTCTTTTTTGTTAAATTTGCTCGCATTAAATATAAACACGTAGTTGTGTTAGATATTCTTGAAGATTGTAATATGGCTGCTGTGTATCCAACTTCTTTAGGGTATTTACCTTTAGGAGCATTGGTTCGTGAAGAAAAAAAGGGTTGGATTGGTGTAAATTATGACTTTACATTTGATGCTCCAACCCAGTTGCTTAAATCTAATAATGAAATGTTAGGATAAATCAATGAATATCTTTGAAAAATTGTCTGATGAATATAATGATAATTGTTATTCTGATGGTCATTTTGGTTATGATACCAATAAAAGGTTTGATGCGATAAACGAATATTTAAAAACAATACAACTAAACGATGAACAGATTAAAAATGTTTGTCAACTAATAGATGCATTATCTACTGGCTCTTGGAATAAGGGAGAATCTAGTGGGTATAACGATGCAGTAAGAGATCAACTAAATAATGGAGATTAAAATGAGTAATATTTTTGATGAAAGAACTTTCAATCCTGATGAAATCTCAGGTATTAAAACAGTTGTAGATGATTGTGTTGAAACATTGAATGAAATCAATGATTTGCAATCTCATATGAAAGATGCTACTAAAAGTCTTTGTGAAAGACTTAACGAAGGCATTTCTGACAATGATTTGAAGGTTAAACCTGCTTTGCTTATTAAAATGGCTAAGGCTAAAATCAAAGAAAAAGAGGACTTAGAGAAATCTAAGACAGCTATTTCTGAGGTTGAAGAAGGTTTACATGTAGTTTATCGTATGTAATGATAAATAAAAGGATTAAAGAGGTTATGATGAGTATAATATTGACACAAAGTGGGTATAATAAGTTAAATGCTGAACTCAACCATTTGTTAAAGGTTGAGAGACCTTCTGCGTGTCAATATATAGAAGATACGAGACCTATCGGTGTTGTCGAAGATAACCCTGAATATATGCAGGCTCTTGATAATCAATGTCGTATCGATAAACGAATCCATGATTTGACGACAATATTGACTGATAGCTTGATATTTACGTCAAATATGGCTAAACCAAATACAGTTTCATTTGGTGCTACTGTTGAAATAATCAATGAAGATACCAATGAAACAAAGATATACACTATCGTTAGTGTGTATGAAAGCGATATTTCCAAAGGCTTAATTAGTATTGAATCGCCATTTGTTCGTTCAATGCTTGGTTATATTGTTGGAGAAGAGTTTGAGTTCAATGATAACTATTATATCATTAACAATATATCTTATTCTCTCTAAGTATTGCCATCAATGATGCCTTTTTATTATAATAAAAGTCCCACATTGCATCAATTTTAGCATCTAAGCGTTGCAATTTAAGCTTGCGATTATAATTTGTGAAATATTCTATTTTTTCTTTGAATCTGAACATTTCAGCTTCTACTTCTCTTATATAAATGTTTTTACTAATGTTCTTTTGATTGTCAATAATGTATTTTGCAACCTCTTGGAAGTGAATCTTATTGGCAATCTTTTGACCATTAGGATTATATATTGAGTATAAACCATTTTTACCCAATACTATCTTATGTTTTTTGTAGATAAACCAAAGCTTAGGCAAAGGTTTGTCGAGAATAACCTTTGATAAAAGGTATTCCACTGCATTTGCCACTTTATCATCTGTAAGTATTTGCTGTTTAATATTTCGTAAATCTTTCATACAACTATTTACAAAAAAGAAAGGCAGGATTTTCATCCTGCCACTTTTTTATTCGTTAACTGGTTTGAAACCAAAATAATCAACTGTATCTTCGGTAAAATTGGTTACATAATGGTCAGGAGATTCCAAATGATACATATAATATGATTCATTTTTATTTCTTGACTTATCAGTGCGTTTATCAATTTCTGTTATTGAATAAATTTTACCATTTTTTTCAAACTTATCACCAACTTTATATTTTGGTTCACCAACATCGATGGTTTCCTTTGAGCCTAACTTATCAAACAATTCATAATAAGTCATGCCAGTGAGTTCTTTTAATTTATTTTCAATCTCTTTCATTTTACGAGTTGCTCTATCTTCAGCTTCTCTCCAAGAATAGTTATCATCGTAGTATTGAGCATCATGGAAATCACGGCGTGCATCCTCATATTGGTTCATTAAGTCATCAATTTCATCTTGATTTGCTTCAGATGGGTCTTCCATGAGTTTTTCTTTACCAGTTTTTTCATCAATCTCTCCATCTTCAGGATTATTGACATCCTCATCTACATCTTTATACTCATCAGGTATTTCACCATCCCAAGCTGAACCATCGGATTCCCAAGCATCTTTAACTATGTCATAATCTACATTTGTTGCTTCAGAATAAAGTTTAAGAGCTTCTCTTGCTGAAACTTTATATGTATTAACTATATAAGATATTGAGTTTATTATTGCATCATAATCAGGGTCTTGACCATCATCAGCTTCATCACGTGCTTGATTATAAACATTAGTATCAGAAGCAATCTTATCAACAAGTTTTTCATCAGCTTCATTTAATTGAACACCAGCTATTTTCAATGCTTCTTCAATTTCATTATCATAATCAACTGCACCTTCGCAATCTACATAACCTATATAGATTTTCTTTTGCTCAGGAGCATATTGAGAACGAGCGTATCTTACATCAATGTTATCACCAAATATTTCTTTCATTTCTGATTTAATTCTATTATATTCAGGACCATTGATATTAATGCCACCTTCAAATACTAACCAAGTTTTACCGTCAAAACTTTTATCATCAACATATCCCAATTTTGGAGCAATTTGTTCCATAGCTTGTAAAATACTGTGGAAATCAACACATTGAGATTCATTACCATCGTCAGCTGATTCCTCAAGGTTTTCATTCATCCAGTCTGGATGATAATCATTATCATCATAAGGGTCTTCACCTCTTAATAAAGATTCCCATTGTTTTTTGGTAAATGTATTGCCATATTGGTCAACAATATCGCCATTAGAAAGTATTTCTTTAATCTTTGGTTGATAATCTTCTTCATCAGCAACTTGCTCATAAGAATCTTCATAAGGTCTTGTAGCACCATCATAG
>Ga0247610_10001298_pt1 | contig 31284 bp, 31 predicted proteins | sample 174DNAGHGhighgp2_FD_193483 | JGI IMG/M metagenome (GOLD analysis project Ga0247610, IMG submission 193483) | Sheep rumen microbial communities from Palmerston North, Manawatu-Wanganui, New Zealand - 1742 DNA GHGhigh gp2 | ecosystem: Host-associated > Mammals > Digestive system > Stomach > Rumen...
CTGCACGTACGGTTCTGTGAGGGGCAAGCAGACAGTAACCACTCACATTATGATATTTTAACACAATATAAAATGGAAAGAGAGGGAATGTTGAGTCTTGTCTACTCGACTGTATAGTTATGATAGATAAGACTAAATATTTATATTGGTTATCTAACGATGAAGAAGCTAATATTAAAGAAATAATATGGCGTGAATTATATACAAGAATTGGATATAACTTTCATGTTATTCAGATGATAGAATATAATATAGCTAATATCATTTCAATTGAAGAATTCGAAAAAAATAAAAAAGAAGAATTCACAGAAAATGATATAAACGAAATTAAGAATTTAATAGAAAATAAGTACATACTTTTATCAGAATACACTTTTGGTCAATTAAAAAATGAAGTTGAAGGATCTAGTTATTTAAAAGAAATAGATATGGATTCTTTATCAAAAGTTGTAAATTATAGGAATTATTTAGCTCATCAATGTTTCAAGGAAAAACTTCTTAACGATGAATTAGAAAACTTAGAAGATGTTGAAAAATTCATTGATGAATTAAACAATTTTGAAGCAATTTTGATTCCACTTAATGAATATTTGATTAATGTTTTTAAAGAAAATAAAGTAAAGAGTATTCTTGTGAAAAGGTCTAAAGAATTATAAGATCGACATAGAAATTTAGAGTCAATTATACAGTGATGAAGAAAAATAATATAGTTAAATTAGTTGTGATTTTTAAATTTTATCCCATATTATAATTGTCATATGACAGAAAGCGAGATAAATAGCAAAATGCAATACTTTTCAGTAACATCATCAATAAAACATAGAAGTACAAATGAGGTAGTAGGCTCAATTAGCTTTATAGTAAAGGTTGAATCAGAGGATGAAGTTAAAAAGATCATTCAAGATGAATTGGATAAGCAAACCCCAAATCTAGAGTTCTTTGAAGAAGATTTTTGCTATATGGAATGTAGCGAAAAAGATTACAAGAAGTTTCTAAAATTGCAAAAAAGATCATCTTAATATCTTTAATATCCCAAGAGTAGAAATATTCTTGGGATATTTTTGTATCTAAAAGCCAAATATGTAATAAAAATATTTCTACATTAAATAAATATGTTGATTAAAATTGTTGACAGTGCAAAATATGTATGTTAATATTTAATTACATAAAGGAGCTGGTGATAATGGGAAAACTAATAGAAAAATGTCCATCATGTGGAAGTGATATGTCAATTAAGACATTAGTTTGTAAGAATTGTGGAATTGAAATTAATTGTGATTTTGAAATTCCTAGTGGTAATGGATTAAATTTAAATGAAGAAGAATATGAATTCTTAAAAACATTTATTAAATATGAAGGTAATATTTCAAAGGTACAAGAAGAATTAGGCTTGGGTTACACTTCAGTTAAAGCAAAGCTTAAAACATTAAATGTAAAATTTGGTAATGAAACAGATATGGGTATGGATGAATATAAGGAAAGCTTAAATACTGATGGTAAAGGTCTTGCAAGCCAAAGAATTATTGGTATGCTAAATAGCTTTGGTGGTACAGCTGAATGTAAAATGCTAAGAGGAGAACCACTTAAGATTTGGTTAACTGAAGATGGCGTAAGAAATTCAGGATTTCCTGAGCTTGTATGTAGATGGGAAGTATTTGATGCCATTGTAGCAAAAGCTAAAGAGCTAGGTGGAAAAATGTATAGGGGCGATAGTGCTGCTCAAAATGGAGCTAAGATTGGCTCAAAACAATTACCACTTGATACAATAGATGCTTTTATTAGTGTAAATTTCTACGGAAAGAAAGAAGGAGAATCTACACTAAGAAGATCTACATATTATGCTGCAATCCTAGCGTGGGCTGCAATTTGCGATAATAGACGCTCTGATGGTGTTGGTGGTTATATTGAATTATTACCTAGATGGATGGAGTAATAGATTGATTTTTAATTATTTCTTTGGAGCGTGATTTTATGTTAGGATTTTTAATTGCAATTGGAATTATTTCAATAATTGTTATTGCTATATTTATAACAATTACAGTCTATAAATCTTTTGCTATTAATCACAGTAATAGAATTAAAAAATTAATTGAATTAAATTACAAATATCGATTTTATGATTTTGTTAGTAATAATCAAGAACATACATATGATAATGAGAATTTTTATAATGATATATCAGAACAGGATTATTTAATTTATCAATTACAATTTATTTCATCAAAGGTAAATGAACAAATTAAATTAATGAGATATAATAGTGATTTAAAATTTAAATATCAAATTGATTTAAAGGAAATTAAAAATGATCAAACATATGATAAAGTTCCTAAAGGATTCATCCTAAAGCTTTTAAATAAAATAGAAGAAAAAGCATTTGATAAATTGATTCAAGATCCATGTACTAATTATTATGTTGAAGTAAAATTAAAATTATCGAATATTAATGGTGATGTATATAGTTCAAAAACAAGAACATTTTATTCAGAAGATATTCTGCAGTTGATAAAGCGTCTAAATAATAAAAGAGGTAGCTTTCATAATGATAGAGGAATTTGGGAAGCTATATGTAGAGTAGAAAGAGGAAAGGTTACCAACAAGATGAGATTTGCGGTATACCAAAGAGATGGATATAGATGTAGATATTGCCATCGTGGTGAGAATAAAGTAACCTTAGAAGTGGATCATATTTATCCGATTGCTAAAGGTGGCAAATCGACTTTTGAAAACCTACAAACCTTATGTCATGATTGTAATGTTAAAAAGGGAGATAGCATTTATTAAAATTTGAAGAAGAAAATGATTCCAAGAGTAGAAATATTCTTGGGATTTTTCTTTTTTCTAATAAGTATTAATGCTATAATCAAATTATAAAAAGCAGTAAATAAAAATATATAGATTCTTATTACAAATAATAATAGTATTTAGGGAGGCAACAAATGAAAAAAATATTAGCTTTTATTATGTTTTTAACTAGTGTATTTGCATGTGCATCATGTAGACAAAATCCTTATACAAATACAAGTACTCAAGATGATTATAGAAAATCAACAATATTCTTTCTTTCTAAATCGAATGAAATTAAATTTTCTAATGATCTAACAAAAGAAGACTTTTATAGAGATACATTAATGCATTTGGTATTGTTTGATCAAACATCACCAACAAATCTTTTTGAAACAAAAAATGGTACACAATTTGCTGAAGTAGCAAAAGCGCATACCGGTCCTACTGATATTTTAAATATAGAAAAAGCTTATGGTTGTTCATTCTATATTGTAAATACAAATACAAACAACCAAGATATTACAGTTAATTTGAAATTAGAAATAAAAAGCGATACTGGATTAAGTGACGCGATTAGATTTATGACATATTATGAAGCTGGTGGTGCTCAAAATATCAAAGTGTATCAAAAAGAAGATACTGATTCAAATGGTAATCCAATTGATTATAAATATGCTGCTTATGATGTGGTAGAGCAAAGAAATGCATTAGTTAAATTTTCTAAAAATACATCAACTATATTTGAAAATGAAAAATTAGCGATTTCAGGAGCTAAAGGTAATAACTATCTAAGATATACAGTTATATATTGGGTTGAAGGTGATGATCCTAACTGCAATGAAGATTTGCTAAAGAAATCAGCATATTTTGCATTTACTTTTGAATAATAAATAATATAAAATAAAGTATTATTTAAAATAATATTGGGAGGCAACAAATGAAAAAAATATTAGCATTTATTATATTTTTAACTAGTGTATTTGCATGTTCATCTTGTAGAGAAAATCCAAATCCAGGATCAACTAATCAATCACTAGTAACAATCGAATCTAAATCTAATGATGTAAAATTAGCTTTAAATCCAGCTGATAAAGAAGATGTAAGAACTAAATTAACTTCAGATAATGTAAGATTAGACCAAACATCACCAACATACCTTTTCGCAGAAGAAAATGGAAAACAGCTTGCAGAAGTAGCAAAAGTTTATAATAATGAAATTTATGGCAATTATGTTATAGAAAAAGTACACAGCTATTCATTTTATCTTCTTAATACAAATTCTAATAAACAAGACTCAACAGCTAAATTAAAATTAGATATTGTAAAGGATGAAAATCAAAGTGCTGCAGTCAGAGTAATGACATATTATGAAATGGGTGATACTCAATATTTTAAGGTTTACCAAAAAGTAGATACTGATTCTAATGGTAATCCAATTGATTTTAAGTATGCTGCTTATGATATGGTAGAGGCTAAAAATGCATTAATTAAATTTCCTAAAGATGCTTCAACAGTATTTAGTAATGAAGAGGTAGTTATATCAGGTAACTATCTTAAATATACAATTCTATTCTGGCTTGAGGGTGATGATCCAGATTGTAATGAAGCTATGTTAAGTAAAAGAATAAAATTTAAATTAACTATTGAATAAAAAATATATTAAATTATAGATCAGATTTTATCTGGTCTTTTTTAATAATTACATTGGTTTAATAGCGATTCTAGTAAAAATATGCTATAATAACATCAATATATCTACGATATAAAAATAGAAGAAAAATAGAGAAGGGAGGCCGTTAGAATGCTTAATAAGATATATGAAATAACTTTAAAAAATGATAAATTTTCTGAAACAATAAATGATTTTATTTTAGAAAAATTCTTTATTAAAGTTAATACTAAACAAGGATCTATTATTAAAAATAATCTAGGTTTTAATAATGAAATAGAATTAAATAAAGAAAAAAGTGAATGGCTTTCTGTTTATACGGTATTTATGGATGTAACTGATGGTTCTATTTATGGCTATATTGTAACTGGTACAGTTGATGATGAGGTATTTTATTTTTCAGTTGCAATAAATGAATCTACAGGTCAATTTTGGTTTAATAAATACCATAATACCTTAGATTATTGTCGTAATTATAGATTTGAATATGAAAAAATTGAAGATGCAATGTATGCATATCTTGAGGATTATTCATATCCTTTTCCTAAATTTGCTTATTTTTGTAAAGTATATGGTTCATACCAATTCTTAAGAATTCCATTTGAATTATTAGATACTGAAAAACAAGAATTCTTTAAATTACATCTAGCATCTAAATTACCAGGTAGTGGAACAACATTATCTGATAAAACTGTAATAGAAGAAATTATTATTGATGTATCAGGTGAATATCCATATATTCATCAATATAATTACACTAAAATGGGAAATAAGCTTCATTATATAATTTCAGATAATAAGATTAATATTGAAAGAGGATTAAAGGATATTAATTTAAATGCTAATCCGTTAATTCGTTATAACCTAGATTACGCATTTGAAATAGCCGAAGCTGAGTTTGAAGAAGAAATAGAAGAAAAGAGAAAACAAGAAGAGGCTGTAAGACAAGAAATGCTAAAAAGACAGCTTCAAATAGATATATCTAATCTTATTAACGAAATCGAGAATAAAACACCAATTATATTTAAAAATAATATTGGTGTTTGTGATAACTTAAGCATTGAGATTCTTAAAATATTAGATGATGGTAATGTATCTATTCTTAAAAATTTAAAGGATACAGCATCATACGAAGAATTTAAAATAGAAGATAAGGATAATATCTTAAAATTCTTAAATAATACATTAAAAACAGAAACTGAAGCTGGTTCTGATTTTTCTAATAAGGTTAATGAATTAAATAATTTATCTATAGTTGATTTAATTAAAAACAAAAGTGATTTATATGATTTAGTAGAGGATTATGAATCGTTAGCTTTAATTGAACAAGAAAATATATCAGTATCAAATAGCTATAATAAGCTAGATAAATTAATAGATAGAATAGAAAAAATAAATCATGATAAAATTGATTTATATTTACAAGCTATTGATAAATTTTATTCTAAATTGGATCAGCAAACAAAAGAAAATGTATTTGATTATGAGGATGACCTATCAGAAGATGAAAAATCATTAATTAAGAAAAAAATAGATGACTTCTATGAATTTTTAGATGGATTAGACGCTGAAACAACATTAGAATTAACTGAATATAGAAGAGTATTTATTAGAAAGAGTTTGGCAAAACAATATAGAGATTTTACTAAAGATGTTAGACTTGAGATAAATAGAATAGTTAATAATATGAAGACATTAAATGGTAAAGAATTATTAACATATCTTAGAAAAAATCTAAGAATGAATGATCCATTTAAAGCTATTAATCATAAGGTAAGAATTAATAATTTATACCATCTACCATATCGTATGTGCTTTTGGCAGGGAAAGGATTTTTTAGATAGAGAAGAAACTAAAAATGATATTTATATCTATATGTTTGTTACTGACCATGATAAAGATATAGAAAAAATGAATGATATAAAGCCATCTAAATACGTAGAAAATGACTTTGACCTATTCACATTAGATATAGATGAGGATTCTGATTCAGTAAGATTACCAGAATTAAGAGAACAGCAATTTAAGATTGCAGCCTATAATGAAGGTCCTGTAGTAGTATATGGATGTGCAGGTTCTGGTAAGACTTTAATTTCTATTGACCAGTACTGGCAATTAGTGACTAGAACTCAAGATTATAATGATTCATATATTGCCTATGTTACATTCCAGGAACTACTAAAGGATAAGGCAATAGAATGTATTGAATCCTATGGTATTAAATCATTTTGTTATACATTACCGGGCTTCTTTAGATTTGTTACTAAATTTAGTGGTGAATATAAAGACACCAATGAAATGGATTTCATTAAATGGTTTAGAGATTATTATATAGATAAAGGTGATACCTATGGTAGAAAGAAGGATATCACTAATATTTCAGATAAGCCATCAATTGAAAGAATTATTTATACTTATTATAGAGGCATATTTAAGGGCTCTGATAAGCTATGGAATAGTAATCCTAAATATGTACATATATTAACCTATCAACAATTTAAAGCTGAAATGACATCTAAGGAAGCATTTTTAAAGGAACATGAAATAGATGACATTTATAAGGTATGTAGTAAATATTATGAGTATTGTAAAGAAAATAATTTATATGACGATAATGATTGGTCTATCGAGGTCCTAAAGGCATATCATGAGCATAGATTACATCGTATCCAAAATATTATCATTGATGAGGTACAGGATTTAACAAGCTTACAGCTTCGTGCTATTATTACTTCACTAAAGTCAGAATCATTAAATATATTCTTTTATGGAGATCCTCATCAAATAGTTAATCCAACTATTTTTGATGATTCAGTATTAAGAACAGCACTTAAAGAAATATTAGGTAAGGATACTAAGATAAAGGAATCTAATGAATTAAATTATCTATTTAGAACAAATGAATATTTAAAGAATTATTTAGCAGACCTACAATCTAAGCGACTTGAATGGATAGGCAATTATATGGAAAATTTTGCGAGAATAGTTGCTACTAAAGAGGAGACTAAATATACTGATGATATTTATGAATTAGATAATGATACAAAGATAACATCAGATGATAGATGGGCTTCATATTTAACAGATAGTAGCTTAATTGAAGAGACACTACATAAAGCTATTCTTTCAAATGCATCCATAATAGTTCCTGATGATTCTACTAAGACTAGTATTATTACTAAATATCCTAAAATATCTAAAAATAGAATATTTACTATTTATGAATCTAAGGGTATGGAGTGGAATAAGGTTGTATTATACGACATTATTTCAAACGCTAAGGATTATTTTATGGATATGATAAATGGTAATGCTAAAAAATCTACTGTATGTAGAATGTTCTTTAATAAATTCTATGTAGGTTGTACAAGAGCAAGAGATACATTTATTGTTATTGAAAATGATATTAATGATGAGATAATAGATAACTTACTTGAAAAGCTACCTAAGATTGAAGATGAATCTCAAATTAGTCTATACCTAGATGGAAAGGCTACATGTAAGGAATGGATTCAAGAAACTAAGAGATTTATTGATAATAAGGATCTAAGTAGAGCAATGTATCCACTTTTAATGGCTAGAACTACAGCTAAGTCTAAGGAAGAAAGAGCACAAATTCAAACTCTAAAGCGTAGACTTGCAAGAGCGTATGGTAAATCTGATGAATTAGTTAATTATGGTGATGATGCATATCTAGATGGTAATTATGAAGAAGCAATGGAATTTTATCTAGCAGTTCATAATGATGATATGGTTACTATATGTAAGATTATGCTTGATAGAAGGGTAGAAAAGAAGGAATATATAGAATCATTAATCAATAATGGTATGCTAGATTTACATCCTGAGATATTAAAGCATTTAAAAAATCAGCCTATTGTTGCTGATATGATTTTTAATGCATATTCTAGATTATTTGGAGGTAATAAATAATGAATTTAAATGATTTGTCAAATGAAGAAATTAAAGGTCTTTTAAATGTAGAAAAGGTATTAAATGCATTATTAGATAAGATTAATAATGTAGAAAGCCAAATAACACATAATAGAGAACAAATAGATAATTTAACAAAAACAGTTAATGAATTATCAAATAAGGTAATGTCTATTGAAATATCTACAAATAATGAATTAAAGCAATTAAAGAATGATAATATTCCTATTAATCAAAAGCTATTTAACATTGAAAAGCATTTAGGTAATTATTCTAAAGATTTATTAGATATAAAGGAATCATTAGATAAGCTTATGCCAGAGGATGAAGAGGAAGAAAAGGAAGATAACAAGAAAAAGAATCCTAGTATCAATACATCCGTAAAAGACTTAAAGAAACTTAAAAAGAAATAATAATTTGGAGAAAGAATATGGAAATAGTATTTAATAAGAAATGTCCATCATGTGGATGTAATAAAATGATTAAAAGAGATTCACCAAGAATGATTATGACACCATTATATGAAAATGATGCTATAGTAATAGGTAATTTTATGCAAGCTGTTACTACAAGATACATTTGTTATGATTGTGGTTATTTAGCTAGATTTTACGAGGGTGAAGAATTAGAAAAGATTAAAAGAGTAGTAGAGAATAGATAGGGATTAAGACAAGGTTAGGGGATAGCCTTGTCTTTTTACTAATTCATTTTGTTTATTATTTGTAAATCTGCTATTGTTTATTGTAAAAAGCAACTCTTGTTATAAATATTTTCTTTCATATAATAAAAATTGCTTGTATAATATTATGTGTCTCGGCAATTCCAGGCCAGGTATCTCGGCGATTGTAGGCCACTATTATTAAATAATTAGGTGATAGAATGAATGATTATATAAAATATATAGAATTAATTGAAAATAATATAAATAAATTAATGATTTTAGATAATGCTATAAAGCAAGTATCATTAAAAAAGATAGGATTAGATTCTATAGAAGCATTTTCAGATGCTGTATCTAATATAGCAGGATTTGAATTTAATGCTAAAAGCTATGGTATTAAAAATATCCAAGGTATTATTAATAGGAATAAAAGAAATATGGCAATTGTTGCTTATGACATATTTAATTCTGTTGAATATACTATTACTGATCAAATTTATAAATCTTCAAATAAATATAAAATACATCCATTAGTATCAGAATTAATATGTGATTATAATTTTAATGATAATCATGAAGATTATACAAGAACAGAATATGATGGATTAATATATTTAATAAAAAATGAAATGAGTGAAGAATTCATTATAGATTATTGTTTAAAAATAATAAGTATTAAAGAAACAAGATTATTAAATGAAAGATTAAGGGCATATCATAGTTTATTAATAAATAATATATCTAGAAATGATAATAGTGATGAAGAAGATATTCCGTTTTAATTAGAGTCAACTTAGGTTGGCTCTTTTTATATTTTGTTTTTGATAAAAAATGCTCTTAAACTTTAAATGATACTATGTTTTTGATATAATTTTATCAAAAGAGACTTATAGGAGTTATTATATGGGATTATTAGATTTATTAAAGCATAATAAAATTAAAGAGGTTACTATTCTTAAGGATATTAATCTATCTAATTTAGAAAAATTAGAGGAATTAATTGAAAAAGTTGGCGATGATCAAAAGGAAATAGTTGAAACTCAATTAAAGAAAGAGAAGGCTGGTTTAGATGGTGAAAAAAGAGTAATGTATGAGCTTAAGCATTTAAAAGAGCCTTGTTTAATAATTCATGATTTAACTCTATTTGATAAGAACGCAGAACAATCACAAATTGATTTTGTTGTTCTTACTAAAAACTGTGCTATTGTATTAGAATCTAAGAGTCTACAAGGTAATATTACAATTAATAGTGATGGTGAATTCACTAGACAATTTGTAAATAATGAACGTAAAGTATATAGAAAAGAAGGAATGTATAGTCCTATAAGACAAAATGAAATTCATGTAGGTGTAATTAAAGATTTTTTAAGTAGTAATAAAATTGCTAAGAATTATCCTATTGAATCTCTTGTTGTTATTTCTAATGATAAAACAATTATCGATAAAAAATATGCTACAAAAGCAGTTAAAGAAGCAATTGTTAAATTTGATCAATTAGATAACAACATCTATAGATTAATGCAAAAACATACAGATATAGATGCTTCAGATTCGAAATTATTAGAAATAGGTAATGCGTTAGTCGATAATGATGTTCCTAGAGCCGTTGATTATGTCCAATCATTAAAGTTGAAACTTGTGGATGAAGAAGTTTATGAGGAAACTAAAAAAGCCCAAGAAACGGGCTTTATTGAAGCTGATTCTAAAGTGATTGATGAATCATTAATGAATGCATTAAAAGAATATAGACTTAAAAAAGCAAGAGAATTACATTATCAGCCTTATTATGTTTTTAATAATGCTTTAATGGAACAAATAATAAATACATCTCCAAAAACTAAAGAAGAGCTTTTAGCAATTGATGGATTTGGTGAAAAGAAATATGAATTATTTGGAGAAGATATTTTAAAAATTATAAATCCTAATTTCGAAGAAGAAAAAGCAACTGAAAAAACTAATAATTCAAATGAATCAAAAAATGCAAATCCGATAGAATCAGCATTAAAATATTATAGATTTAATAAAGCAAAAGAATTAGGATATAAGCCATATTATATCTTCAACAATGAAGAAATGAATAATATCATCAATTTAATGCCAAATACTAAAGAAGATTTATTAAAGGTTAATGGTTTTGGTGCTAAAAAAGTAGAAATGTATGGTGATGATATTATAAATATTATTAAGAAATTTAAATAGATTATAATGTTTTAAAGCTTGGTTTATCATCATTCTTAACTCAAATATCAATTGTTATTATTTCCGTAGTATCAATGAATACTCTTGCTAGATATGGAAAAAATTCTATATACGGAGTAAATGATCCTCAAGCAATTGTTGGTGTAGTTATGAAGGTCTTTACTATAGTTATTAACATTGTAGTTGGTATTGCTGCAGGTGCTCAACCTGTTATTGGATATAATTATGGTGCAAAAAAAATATGATAGAGTTAAACAAGGTACAAGCCTTATTATTGAATGGAGGTAATTTAAATGAGTGATAGTTGGGTTTTAAAAATTAATGATGGTGTTTGTGAAATTGATAGTTTCGATAAGGCTGTTGAAATAATTTTAGATGAATTAGATGAATATTTTGATATAAAACAATGTTTCTATCATAGAATTCCATTTTCACTTGGTTCCATGGTATCTTTTTTATACGATGGTAATGATATAACAGATGAGCAAATTGTAGCATATGAAAGAATGGGAACATTAATGTATAGGATACTTTCTTATGATGCTTTGGAATTCATAAAGCATAATTATTCTATGCATTATGAAGATGAATATATTTATGATTTAAATATATTAAGAAAAGAAGATGAAATAGTAGCATCTATGACAGTTGATTGTAAAGAATTTAAAGATTATTTAGAAACAAATATGTTTGCTTTAGATCCTAATAAAGAATATTATTTTAAATCTTGTCAAAGAGTAGTAGCATACACAGATGGAGATAGATTCCCATTAGGATACGAAGCTAAATTAGATATTTCACTTAAAAAGAAATAATAATATTTATATTGTGACTTGTTATGTCCTCATTCGTGTGCTAACATAAAGTTAGAAAGAAGGCGATTAGGCATGAGAGAAACAACAAAAAATTCGATTGATAAAAAGATGAGTTCGTTGGAAGAACCAAGATATTTCGTTTATAAAAAATTTCAATCCTCTGGGAAAAGTATTGGTTCAGCATACGAAATAACTAAGTATACTTTAAATGAATACACGTGGATAAAAAGTGTTTTTAATGATTTAATAAAATATAATATTAATCCTTTCGAAAAGTTTAAGGATAGAGAAAGAAAAATTGACGAATTCGTTGATCATATGAGCCAACATGATTACGATAGTAGAGTAATTAGCGATGAGAAAATGATTCAAAGACATTTAGCTAAAAATTCAGAGTTATATAAGGATAAATTGGGAAAAATCATTGATTTTGAGTGTAATATTCCTTATGAAGATAAAAAAGCATCAATCGATATTTTGTCATATAAGTTTGATGATAATGGAGCGTTGCATTTTATTGTAAGTGAGTTGAAAAGGTGTTCCTTGGATTTTACGTCTAATATAAAAAATGATGACCCGGCTTTTGGAAAAAAGCACACTAATGAAGCCAAAGATTTATTAATTAGAGCTATCATGGAAGCAGCATTATATGGTATATATTTTAAAGCTGCTTTGGAGAGCGAAAAAAAGAATCTTTTGAGTTATTTAAAAACTAAAATATGTGAAAATTTATCGGATGAACAAATAGTAAATGCATCAATTGATTATTACATAATTGCACCCGATAGTATTGTTAGTCAGCGAACATTTGACTGTTTTAATGACTTTGATTTAAGTGGTTTTTCTTTCTTTAGTATTGAACAAAGTTGCGATTATAAAGAAATAGGATATGTTGGAGATATTGGGAAAAAATATTTTGATATCGAGAAGGTTTTATAATGTCACATATCGCAAGAGAGCTTAAAATGTTATTTTACTTAAATAACAATATCCATAGAAATGTAAAAATATCAGAATTAGCAGAACTACTAGAGGTAACACCACGTCAGGTAAGACGCTATAGAGATGATCTAGATCAATGTGAATTCTATGTATTAGAAGAAAGAGGTCCTAATGGAGGCTATAAGCTACAGGACCCTCTAGATAAATCGTTAATGATCCCTGAAAATATAATGCTTGCATTAAATATTGCAGCTAAGAATAATGAATCATTAATTAATTCATTAAAGAAATTACCAGTAGTACCTAAAATCAATGATAATATTATTTTAAATAATAATATCTTTGATGATACCCTTGATAAAGCATCAATAATATGTGAAGCCAAATATAATAATAAATCTATATCCTTTGATTACATAGATAGAGAAGGTAAAACAATGTCTATATCTTGTAATCCATATGAATTAATATATGCTAATCATACCTATTATTTAATAGCTTCATATAAGCCTAAAAATAATAATGAGGCATTAGTAAAATATGATATTGATAATATGTCTAATATTAAGCCTGCATCTACATTTACCTCTAACCATAAGCTTGTAGAAGAATCTAACAAATACCAAGAATTTTACGGAATAAAGGGCGAAAGTGATAAAGAAACGACTCTTATCCTAGAATACGCTAATAATTCAATATTGAGGCGAATTGATAGGTTGTTTGACTATAAAGGAGTTATAGATGAAGTAAATAAAACATATACTGTTAAATCATTTTCAGAAAATGAATTATTTTATCCTTTATTTTCTTTAGGTACTAAGGACATAAAAATATTAAATAAGGATTTTAAAATTAAATATATGAATTATTTAAAGAACCAATTAGATGCTTTAGGCAAATAATTGGTTTTTCTTTCAATTTATTTAAAAAATAAATATATTGAAAAAATATCGGTTTACCGATATAATGCAAATTGGAAGTGAGTGCAAATGACATTTGGAGATTTATTAATTAATAAAAATTTAACAGTATATAAATTATCTAAAGATTCAGGTGTTCCTAAAACTACCATTTTTGATATCTCATCTGGTAAATCTAATATTTTAGATTGTAGTGGAAGAAACTTACTTAAGTTATCTAAATGCTTAGGATTATCTATTGAAGATTTACTTAATTTAGAACAAGAATTATATAATCCTCAATATGATAAAAATATACCAACTTTTTTAGCTGAGTCTATTAATAATTTGAAAAAGGCTAGAAAGAAAAAAAGTAGTTTATTTGATTGTTATTTGGATGAGGTAAATAGTAGTATAAATGTTTGTGAAGTTGAAAATCTAATTTCAAAAGAACAAGCAAATTATTTAAGAAAAAAATATTTGTAGATACAAAAACTGAATTATTTAAAGAACCAATTAGATGCCCTAAAGCATTAATTGGTTTTTCTTTTTGTCCATTTTTATGGACATTATTATTTGTAATATATAATTAACAAATTAAAAAAATTATTATTGTGTCATTTTATGTCCTAATAGTATTGCTATGATTTAGTCGAAAGGATTTGTTAATGTATGAAAAGAATAGAAAAAATTACTATATTAAAAAATAATAAAATAGATAAAGAAGAATATTTAAAAAGATTAGATACTAAATATATAAAAAATGGAATAGAAAAATCATTTAAGGAACAATATTTAAAAGCTGAAGGTAATGAATTAGATTATAAATTCTTTTCCCCAATATCTTCATCTAGATTATGCTTTGAATTATTCTCATTTTTAGCTAATGATGAAAATATTATAGATATAGAATTTGAATATTATTTACCAGGATTAAAATCAGTTCATGGCTATAATGTGCCCGCTCCTAATATGGATGTATATTTTGAGGATGATGATATCCATTTTATAGAAACTAAATTTACTGAAATAAGCTATAACAAAAAAGAAGATATATCTAAGAATTATTATGAATATTATTTAGATGGAAATAATAATATAGATAAATCAGTATTAGATATTTGTAATATTAGATTCGATGGTAATTTAATATTTGCTAAATATTTCATTAAATTAGTTAATGATATATTAAATTATGCAGAAGAAAAAGAATTATTAAGTAATAAAGATTGGTTCAATCTAAAGCAAGAAATAACACATATATTTGGTATAGGACAATATATTTATAAATATAAGCCTACAAAGAATATTAAATTTACTAATCTAATATATTTATTTGATAATGGTATTTCTAAATTAGCTTATAAATTTAGATCATTAGTAGTAAATATGATGAATAAATATATAAATGAATTAGGATTAAATGTATTATTCTTTTATGATTTTATGTATATGCAAAATTATATAGAAACAATAGATTTAAATAAAGAAGCATATGCATCTAATAGAAAAATAAGTGATATATTAAAGGAATTTATGCTGGAGGTGTAATAAGATTTTTTGTCGGAAATTTTCTTGTTGTAATTTTCCGACAAAAAAACATGAGATATTGTATAATGTAATTAAGAGGTGAGCGCACATGGGAAATAATTACATAAATAAGGAGATTATAATTGGAAATAAAAAATATTATTATGCATTGATGAATGGAGAAAAAGATGATAATGTCATAAAAATCATTAAATCATTTCCTAATGGTATTAAAGAAAAGGAGAGTGAAACACTTATTCCTCAACCATGGTGGGGAAATATTGAAAATCCTAAAATAATAGTTTTAGCAAAAAATCCAAGTTATCTAGATAGTGATGATGAATATAATAGAGATCCTGACTTTAGAAATGTATTGGATAAGAATTTATCGGCCACCAAACGAGACCAAGACCTTTATTTAAGCTCATTATTTTATAATTTCAAGGAAAAACAAGTTTTTAAAACATGGAAAAAATATTTGAGGGGCTACAAAGAAAGAAACTTTAATTTGGATGAGATAGGTATATTTAATATGTTTGGCTATTACAGAACACATTTAGACGATTATGAACTAAAGAATTCACATATAAATACCATATCTCAAGTTAGAAAAACTATCATAGATAAAATACTTAATGATCCTGAAAAGGTATTTCTTTTATGGGAAGGAACAAGAAATAATTGGCTAGAACTATTACTTGAAGAAAAAAATATAGGTAATATAGAAGAATTTAAAAATAAATATAGTCAAGTTAGATCATTAAATAAAAGATTTAATGCCAGTTTTAAGAATCTAAAATAATTATAAATGGGGCTATTATTAATTTTTTTACGAATTAATTGATAGCCCCATTTTTTATTCATAATCTTTTAACATCTCTTTTGCATGATCAATCATTTGTCTTTTTAAGTATTCAGGTTCTATAACCTTATAATCCTCACAATATTGTAATGCCCAGTATAAGAATGCTCTATCATCTGTTCTTATATATGCATATAATTTATTATCTTCATTTTTTAATGTAGCATTTTTCCCAAACCAATCATATACATTCTTAATAGCCCATTCTTCCTTAATTAATACTTTGGCTGTAATAATATTACCGCCAAACATATATACATGGTCATTTATGTGCTTGTTTATGTCGAAGCCTTTACCTAGTGTTTTTACACTTTCGATTGGCTTACTAGCCTCATCTATTATTTCTATATTAGCTATATAATCTAATCTAAAATTTAAATGATCCTCATATTTATCTATATTACATATTAGATAATATTTACCAAAGTTATTAACTAAATAATAAGGTGATACTATATATTTGTATCCATCCCTACGTTCAATTAGCTTACCCTTGTTATCATAGATAAGATAATTGAACGTTATTTTTTTCTTTGTTTTAATTGCTTCAGTAATTATATCTATGTTATAGAAGAACTCTTTATTAGTTGTTCTAGTTATTTCAGTAGATTTATGAATATAAGAATAATCCTTTCTTTGATATTTAGATAAAGAAGAATATAGCTTTTCTGATATCTCTTTAGCTTGCTCGCCTGTGATTATCTTAGATGAGTATATCGCATCAATTAAGAATTTGATTTCTGTTTCATCAAATTCTCTTTCATTTAGATATACACCACTAGATTCCTTTTTGATATCATATCCTAATTCAATTAATAAATCTATATTAGAAGCTATAGTTTTTCTTTCTATATCTATCATATAGATATTATGTAGCTTATCTATAATATCCTTTTGTTTTAATAAATGATCCTTATCACTATATTCCTTTAGAATATTTAGTATATAATACATTGCCATCTTTTTATCATACATCGTTATCACCTAACTACATTATATATCATAGTAAATATCTTGTCCATTTTTATGGACATTATATTTATTACAATATAGGTGAAGGAAGGGATAATAATGATTTTAAACAATTTAAATCAAATATTTAGTGATATGGATTGGTTAGATGAAGCAATTAAAAGAAATGAATTATCTGAAGGAAGAAAAGAACGTTCGGATGCATATTATAATAATTTATTAACAATTAAGAATAAACAGCAAGCAGGTATAATACCATTTGAAGAATATAAAAGCTTAAAACGTTTAAAACAATTTAGGACAATAGAATATGGTTATTATACAGCTAATATCCATTATGAATTATTTATATATGATATTAATAATAAAGATAAACTAGAGGATAGGATAATATTCTTTATAAGTAATGCTAGAAAAGAAATCTTTAAAGAGGATAGCTGGTTTAGATTGAATTTCTCTTTAGATTTTCTTCAATATTTAGAAAATATATATGATATTGAATATAGAGAACATGATTTAGAATACTTTGTTAATAAATATGGAAATGCTAAAGAAAAAGAAATATTTGAAATACTATGGGAAAAGTATTTGAAAAATGAAAATAAAAGGCTGTGAGATAATGAATTTAGCTTATGTATTAAGAAATACAGTAGGAAAGTAGGTAAAATAATGGATGAAAAAAGAATAGATAAAATAATTAATAATATGATTAATGAGAATAATCATAAATATAAACCAATTTATGAAAATATGAAGAATGGATTAATATCTATATTTCATAGACCTGCTATGTATGAAGAAGAAATAGCATTAGATATAGCTAATGAATTATTAAATGAAAATTATAGAGTATTATATTTAGAAAACACTATTGATAAAGAACATTTAATAAAGGCATTTATAAATATAAGATATCATTCAAATGAAATACAAAATTTTGAGGATAATGTGAGTTTAGATGAAATAGAAGGCTGTTATAGTAAATTATCAAATCTAGACTTTTACATATATGATTATGAAAAAGATACTCCAATGTTGCCATTATCAGATGATGAATTATCTTCATTTACTGATAATGGTAAATCTAATAATAAAAATGTTATTCTTGTTAAATATAAATCATATATTGAACCATATTTCGAGGATTTAAAGTATTTATCAGAAGAACATGATTGTATTATAATTGCTTTTTGTAGTTTTCCACCAAGCTTACATCTTGAATATTTAGAGGCTAGACATATGGATAATAAATACGATTATTTTAGAGAAATAATAGATTTTCACTATCATGAAGCAATAATAAATTCAAATCGTGTTTTAGCGATTTTTCAAGATTATTTGACACAAGGTGCTATTCATAAATCAAAAATATATTATGTACTTAGTAACTATATAGAGAATGATATGATAATAAATTATGATGAGAGAAAAATAAAATTTTATGATAAGGATTAATATTGCTTATGTATTAAGAAATACAGTAGGAAAGTAGATTAGAAATGATGTAAAATAAATAAAAGGGGTATTCTTATGATTTATGTTATGTCTGATCTTCATGGATGTTTTGAAGAATATATTAAAATGTTAAAATTAATAAATTTTAATGAAAATGATACATTATATATATTAGGTGATATCTGTGATAGAGGACCGAGTCCTATGAAGATATTATTACATATGATGGAACATGATAATATAATACCTATCTATGGTAATCATGATCTTTTAGCATATCCTGCATTATCTAAAATAGATATTTATTCTAAAGAAGTATTAGAGGATAAAAATTATGCTATTACACATAATTTAATGAATAAATATGAATATAGAGAATACCTATATTGGTTAAGTGATGGTGGCAGAACCACTTTAGAGGATTATAATCATTTATCTATATCTGATAAAAGAAAAGTAATAAAATATTTATCTGATTTTAAATATTATGATGAGATAAAAGTAAATAATATTAACTATGTATTAATACATGGTGGATTTAACGATTTTAATCCTAATAAGGAATTATATGAATATACAATAAATGAATTAACTAATTCGAGATTAGATTATAATAAGATTTATTATAAGGATAAAATCATAATATCAGGACATACTCCAACTAAGCTAATAGATAAAGAATATACAGGTAAGATAATAAAGAAGAACAACCATATAGCAATCGATTGTGGGTGTGTATTTAAATGTGGTCTTGGATGTATATGCTTAGATAATATGAAAGAGTATTATGTGAAATAAGGAAATGAATAATGGAAGAATATAAGTTTGAAAAAATCGATTTAGAAATAAGTGATTATAGAAAGAAGATACTAGTTAGATTACAAAACTATTATAAATATCTTCGCTACAACGATGAGAAAGATAGAGAAATATTAGAAGCAATAGATGAAGAATATTTCATTCCTCAATTTTGGTGGGGCGATGTATCTAATACTGGTCCTATGAAGGCAGTCATATTAGGTAATAATCCTAGTTTAAGAATTAAAGGAAAGATAAATGATTTAAGTGATTTATTTAAAGATGATATTAGAAATAAATTAGAATTAAATATAAAATTATCAAATAGAAATAATGAGATAAATAATGTGTTAATTAATTGTGATAATGCATATTTTTCCAAATGGTGTAGTAACTGTTTTAAAGATATAAAGAATTTCAATGATTTTACTGGAGTAGCAATATATAATCTTTTTGGTTTTTATAGTAAAAGCTTTCCTGATGATTTAGATATAGAAGAATCTCATATATCTATAATACCTGATATTAAGAATAATATTTTAAATCAAATAGAGAAATCTAAAATTATTATATTATTATGGAAGTCATCTTGGAAGAATTGGAGAAAAGTCCTAGATTATGAAAATAATAAGGATAAATTCAAAAATAAAGAAATATATGTTGTTAATGAATTATCTCAGGTTAATACTAATATTTTGAAAGCAATACCAATGCCAATAGAATTATTAGAAAAGATGTATAAGGATGAAGAAATAAAGAAAAGAGAAGAATATATTAAAGAAATATTTTAACTGGTAGTGCTACAAACGAGAAAATAGATGACTTTATAAAAAAATACAAAACTCAATAAAAATGAGGGATAGGCGACTATCCCTCTTAATCTTTTAACATCTCTTTTGCATGCTCAATCATTGGTTTTTTAAGTATTCAGGCTCTATACTTTTTTAAAATATATTTTATTAAAAATGACAAGAAGTGAAAGAAATGACAAGGAATGACAAGAAGCGAAAAAATCGTATAAATTGACATAAGAAATGAAAAGATGTATAATTTTGTTAAAGAAATGAAAGGGTGATTATTATGTATGATAAAAATCCATTTACATTAATGTATGGAATCCCATCACTAAGTGTTATTTCAAGAGATGAAGAAATAAATAAAATAATTAAGTCATTTACATATAATGAAAATGATTTTATGTATTTGATAACTGGAATACGTGGGACTGGTAAAACAGTATTACTACGTAAAGTATATGAAATAATATCAGAGAAAAAAGATTGGATTACTATTGATTTGAATCCACAAGGGAAAATAATAACTTCATTAGCTAATAGATTATTTGATAAATCAGCTTCATCAAAGTTTTTTAAAGGATGGAAGATAAGTATTAATTTACCATATTTGACATTAACCAAAGGTAATGAGCAAATTACTGATCAAGAATTGATTGCTGAAAAGATAATAGAACAATTATCAAATAATGGTAAAAAAATATTAGTAACAATTGATGAAGTAAATAGAACTGATGATTTCATTGAATTTGCTAATTTTTATCAGTCAATGTTAGGAAAAGGTTATAAAATATACTTATTAATGACAGGCCTTAAAGAAAATGTAGAAGCAATAATAAATGATAGAGCAGCTACTTTCTTATCTAGAGCTCCTAAGATAGAGTTAGAACCACTTAGTTTACCTAATATTGCACTTGAATATAAGGAAATCTTTGGGATAGATACAAATTTATCTATCGAAATGGCTAAGCTTACAAATGGCTATGCCTTTGCATATCAGGTTCTAGGTTATATATTTTATGAAAAAAATTATAAATCAATTAATGATTCAGTGATTAAAGAATATGATTCATATTTATGGAGAAATGGTTATACTAAATTTTGGAATGAATTAACTAGAAAAGAAAGAGATTTTGTTGTTTCTATGGCACTAACAGAAAACAATTCAAAAGAAGAAATATTAAAACAAAAACTATTGAGTGAATCTAATTATTCTCAGTATAGAAAACGTCTATTAGAAAAAGGAATAATTAAGATAAATGGATATAATAATTTATCATTTGTATTACCTAGATTTAAAGAATTCATTTTGTATGCTAAAGAATTTGAATAGAGAACAAAAGTAGTAGTATTAAACAAAAACCGTTTTCACAAAAAAGCACTTACACGATTAATTTTTTTGAAGTAAACTTTAGATGTAATTCAATTTTCAAGACGTTAAATGTCTTCTCTTCACACGTCAGACGAAGAGAAACGTTTAATGTCTTTTTTTATTTGAGGAGGTTTAAAAAATGAATTCATCTAAATTTTTAGAAACAGAGAAAATGTCAAAATTAATTATTAAATTTTCTATTCCATGTATATTGTCTTTACTTGTAAGTGCATTATACAATATCGTTGATCAAATTTTTATTGGTAATTCATCTGTTGGTACATTAGGTAACACTGCAACTACCATTGTTTTTCCTTTAACAGTTATTGCTTTAGCTTTTGGCCTAATACTAGGTGATGGTGCTGCAGCATATATGTCTATATTACTTGGTAAAGGTGAAAGAGATAAATTACCTAAGGTTGTAGGTACAAGTATTGTTGTATCATTATTTTGTTCTTTATTATTTTATGCAGTATGCTTCCCATTACTAGATTATATTTTAGATTTCTTTGGTGCGAAGACTGCTGAATCACTTGCTCTTGCTCACGAATACGGATTTATCATTGTTATTGGTTTTCCATTTTATATTTTAACATCTACTCTAAATTCAATTATTAGAGCAGATAATTCACCTCAGGTTGCTATGATTTCTTTAGTTGCTGGTGCATTATTTAATATCATCTTTGATGGATTAATGATATTAGTATGGAATATGGGACTTACTGGCGCAGCATTAGCGACAATTTTAGGTCAGGTTGTTTCCTTTGTTATTTCATCATTATATTTATTTAAAACAAAGACATTTAAGCTATCTTTAAAATCATTTATTCCTGATTTTAAAGAATTAGGTAATGTTTTAAAGCTTGGTTTATCATCATTCTTAACTCAAATATCAATTGTTATTATTTCTGTAGTATCAATGAATACTCTTGCTAGATATGGAAAAGATTCTATATACGGAGTAAATGATCCTCAAGCAATTGTTGGTGTAGTTATGAAGGTCTTTACTATTGTTATTAATATTGTAGTTGGTATTGCTGCAGGTGCTCAACCTGTTATTGGATATAATTATGGTGCAAAAAAATATGATAGAGTTAAACAAGGCTATTTCATTGTATTAATTTCTTCTACAGTAGTAGCTTTAATCGCAACTATCCTATTCCAAACAATTCCAACTCAAATAGTTGGTATGTTTGGAGCTAAAACTACTAACCCAGAAACATACTTTGAATTCGGAGAAAAAACAGTTAGAATTTATTTAATGCTTATAGTATTTACATGTATTCAAAAGGTTACATCAATTTTCCTACAATCAATTTCTTCACCAGTTAAAGCGACAGTTTTATCACTTATTAGAGATGTAATTATTTTTGTTCCATTAACTATTTTATTACCAATTGGACTAGGGATTGAAGGAGTCCTATGGGCAGCACCTGTTTCAGATACAATTGCTATAGTATTTACATTTATATTAGTTTTCTTAGAATTTAAAAAATTAGAGAAGAATAATACTCTTCCTAATGAATTTTCATATAACACAGCAAAATAAAATTCCTAGAAAACATTTGCAATTTTAATGCCTAGATAGGCTGTGGATAAACTGTGGATGACTTGTGGAAAATTTGTGGATAAACTGTGGATAATTTTGGACTTATTGATTTATTAGTGATAAAATTACTACAAAGGATGGTGTAAAAAGTGATTAAATTACCTATTGGAATAGATGATTTTTCTATTGCGAATGAAACCTACTATGTAGATAAAACATTAATAATCAAAGACTTGATTGATTCTAATATTGGAAAATCTATATTAATAAAAAGACCAAGAAGATTTGGTAAGAGCTTAACATTATCAATGATTGATTATTATTTTGATATTGAAAAGGATTCAAAGAAATTATTTAACGATAAATTAATAAGTAAAGAAGATAATAAATATAAAAATTATCTAAATAATTATCCTGTAATTCATATCAATATGAAAAATTTATCAGCTGAATCAAAAGAATCATTGATTAGTCAAACTATTGATTTAATTTCTAAAATATATAGGAAATATTTATTTTTATTAGATGATAATCTTTTAGATATTGAAAAAAAAGAGTTTAATGAGATTTTAGATAAAACCAATGATGATATATATTCTTATACTACTGCATTAAAGAATTTATCATCATTGTTAGAAAAGCATTATAATAAGAAGGTTATAATTTTAATTGACGAATATGATACACCACTAGATATAGCCTTTCAAAAAAAGTATTATGATGAAGTAATATTATTCTTTAAAAAATTATATTCTGCAACATTAAAAGATAATTCATCATTATTATTTTCTATTGTTACTGGTGTATTAGAAGTTGCTAAAGAATCAATATTCTCAGATTTAAATAATTTAAATGTATTAAGTGTTTTAAATAAAAATTTCTCTTCTTATTTTGGCTTTACAAAAGAAGAGGTTATTAAATTATTAACTGATTTTAATTTAAAAATAGATATAAAAGAAATAGAAAAATGGTATGGTGGATATGGAACCAATATAGAGATATATAATCCATGGTCTGTACTAAATTTAATTTCAAATGAGATGTTTGATCAATATTGGGTCAATACAGGTTCGAATAATACTTTAATTGAATTAATAGGGCAAATACCAAACTCAATTAAAATGCTAAACGAAGCAATCAATAATAAAAGTGCAATATTTAGAATTAATAATTCAATTACATGTAAAGATGTATATAATAATTTTAATGCATTAATATCATACCTTGTTCAAACAGGCTATATTGTAGCAAAGCCATTAGATATATATGGAAATTATTATTTAATTCTTCCTAATTTAGAAATATCTTATACATTTGAAAGAGAAATAATATCAAGAGGAATTAACGAAGAACAATATAATTTAGCTAAATCGCTAAAAAATGCAATACTAAATTCTGATATTAGCTTAATATCTGATTTATTAAAAAAATATGTTTTAAGCTCATATTCATATTATGAATTAAATCGTGAAAAGGATTATCAAGTAATGCTAGTAGGAATACTTGCGGTATTATTTGAAAATTATATTGTAAAAAGTGAAGTAATAGGTCAAAAAGGAAGATGTGATATTTTAATATCACCTAAAAATGAGGATAATGGAATTGTAATAGAATTAAAGAAATATAAAGGAAGAGTTGCATCAAGTAGATTAAAAAAATTTGCTGAAGAAGCACTTAATCAAATAATCGATAAAGAGTATTATTTAGAATTAAAAAAGAAAGATGTTAAAAACATTTTATTATATTCATTTATTTTTGACGATAATAATGTTGAAATCTTGTCAAAAAAAATATAAAGGATTTAGATAAATAATGAAAATAATATTACTAGATAATAAAAGACCAATGTGTCAAGCCTGGAAAAAGTATTTTAATGGTTTTAGTGATGTAGAGGTAGTAAATGATGATATTGAATATTATGATATAGATGATATTGAATGTTTGGTATCACCTGCTAATTCCTATGGTTTAATGGATGGTGGCTATGACCTAGCATTAACTAGAATATTTGGTGATGAATTACAGAAATCTGTTCAGGATTATATTATTAATAATCTTTATGGTGAACAAACTGTTGGTTCAGCAATTATAGTTAATATACCTAATACCAATAAAAAGCTAATTCATACACCAACAATGAGAATACCATCTCCAATTGTTGATTCTGAAATAATATATACATCTATGAGATCTACATTAATCTGTGCCCTAAAGAATAATATCAAATCTATTATTATTCCAGCCTTTGGTGGTGCAACAGGTATGGTACCATTTAATACTATAGAAAGAGAGATGTTTAAGGCATATATTCAAATATTTAAAATAAACATTCCAGTTCATTCTTGGCATGATGTAGATGAAATAGATGACCTAATGGTTAAATATATAAATAATAAATAATCTGCATAAATACTATACTGCACATTTTAGTGCAGTTTTTCTTTCCAATTTTAAAAATTACACTATATTAATAGTAGAGGTAGATATAATGAATAAAATAATATTTTTAGATATTGATGGAGTATTAAATACCCAAGGAGATAAAAACTTAATAGAAAATACATTTGAAGAAAATAAATTAAATAATTTAATTAATTTAATTTCTAATACTAATTCTAAATTAGTAATTATATCTGATAGAAGATTAATTACTGAAGAAAGAAAAATGATAGATAGTGTATTTGATAAATATGAAATAATAGTTAATTATTTAAGCTTAAAAAGAACTCATAAAAAAAGAAGTGATGAAATATTATTTTATTTATCAAATAATAAAATATCTAATTATGTAATATTAGATGATAATGATTTAGGCTATACAGATAATAATATATTAAAATCTCATTTTATTAATACATATAATAATGGATTTACTAAAGATGAATACAATAAAGCATTATCTATTTTAAATACTAAATCTAATTATGAATTAAAAATTAATAATAAGCTTATAGGTGTATTTTCATTTGCCAAGGCAAAAGAAAAAGCACTAGAGGTAATTCATAATCACATAACTAATGAGGATCAAGCCTATCAGTATGAATTACCATTTAGTGCTGGTGCTAGTATGAATTATATGTATGATGAAAGAATAGCATCAGATGAAGAAATAATAATATTTGAAAGAATTAGTATGTTATTACAGGATTTATTATTTAATCCTGATAATAAACCAATTAATTATATAAATAAGAATTATGAATGTCATAATAAAAACGATGTAGTTAATTATGATTTTTATATAACTAATAAATCTAATGAAATAATATTAGAATTAAATTCAGATAAAGATTATCTTTATACTAATATGTTTAACATGATAGATGGATTAGATTATTATTTCAGCTCTAGACAAGAGGTAGTAGTTAAAGATAATGGTAGTAAAAGAGAATTAGGGGAAGTAGTTGAATTAGATGTTGTGTTAACAAAGGTAGATAAATAAGAAGGGAAACATATAAATATGCTAATTAATGAAAATTCTTTATTAAAAATAGATTATGAATTAGATAATAAAATTAAATATATTAAAATTACTGATAATAATATTTCATATCAAATACAATTGTTATCTAATGATATAGATAAATAACAAGGCTTTAATTCATATATTTATACTGATAATCCTAAAACTACAGCATTAGATATATCAAAATCATTGGAATCAAATCTAGTAAGCATCGATTTTAATGATTTAATGAATATAACAAATAATAAATCATTAAATCATTATAGAATTTCATTATTTGGTTTACTAGATTATGAAAATATTAAAGAATTTATAGAAAGCTTAAATATAAATATTATTAATAAAACAGGATTAGTTATTATCTATGGTAATAATAATTTATCATTAAAACAAATAGATGAAATAATGTCTTATTTTAAAACTAATAAGGATATTTATTATACTTGTCCTCTAGATAATAATTTAGCTGAAAATGAAGTGGTATTATCATTATTAATAGAGAGGTAATAACAGAAGATAATAAAAAACATACCATACCTACATATATATTTATTTTTGATATTGATAAATATATATGATAAAATATAAGCATAAATTAATTCATTAAAATATTTTAATAAATAGGGAGGACTATTAGATGTATGGTATTTTAAAAATAGCATTATATAATGAGTTAAATGCCTCAGAATTAAAAGAAAAGTTTTTAATAGATATGTTTTATACTCATTATGATGAATATGAATATTTTTATGGAAAATATAAAAAAGAGATTGATGAGGCATATGAACAAATGATACGTAACTTGCCACCAAGTGGGTGGAATGAAGTCTGTTTATATGAACCATTTGAAGAATTTTTTAGAACATATACTGATTATGATGAAGGTGGAGAATCTAAGTATGTAAAATTATATAAAGAAGGTATTCAAAAAATCAATGGTCGTTTTTATTCATGCTTTATATTTAAGTATGATAATAATTATTATAATAGCCTTGAAAATAAAGATAGTTACGATAAAATTACAAGACGTTCTCCTTCGGACTCTATGCTAGATTTATATTTTGAATCTGAAGATTACGTTATAAATTTATTCAAAGAGAAATTGAATAATATTGAGGAAATAAAAGATTATGATCCAGATGTAGGTGATGCATATGCTAATGCATTTGGTTGGTATAATTATCATGTGTTATTCGAATTTAGTGAAACAATTGATTCAAATATAGAAGGCATCGATAATAGTGACGAAGAGGCAAATGAAACAAATGATAATATAAAAGAATCTATAAAAGAAGATGTAAAATCTTATAAAGGACTTTATTATTTTGTAAATGATAATAACGAGGTTACAATTACTTCAGGTGATAAGCAATATAATAAAAAGGTATTAAATATACCTAAAACTATAGATGGTAGACTAGTTACAACAATTGGTACTGGTGCTTTTCAAGGTAATGAGACTATAGAAGAGGTATTTATTCCTGATACAATCAATTGCATTAACGATTTTGCTTTTTCTAATTGTAAGAAATTAGAAAAACTTCACATTGACCATAATGTAGAAACAGTATTTCCAAATGCTTTTAGAAACTCAGATTTATTACGATTTGTTTATGGACCGACTCAAACGAAAGAAATGTTTGAATGGGCTGCTGGACAAATGTTAATTGAAACTCCAAGAAGAAATACCATTGATGATAACTGGTTAGATAATATGTTTAGTGGATTTTATATTACTAATCATCCTAAAAAATCTGTTCTTACAGGATTTGATGATGATTATGATGGATTTGGTAAAGAAATTAAAAAATCAAAAGAAGGTTTTCCTTACTTTTTAAATGATAATAATGAAGCTATTATAACTAGACATATAACTATAGAAGAAGATAATATTATTATTCCAAATAAAGTAGATGGGCATAAGGTTGTTGCAATTGGATCATATGCCTTTACAAACGCTAGATATTCATCAATTGTTATTCCGGATTCAGTTGAGGTTATTGCTGCAGCAGCATTCTTTAATACAACATTTGATTATTTGAAATTACCTAAAAGTTTAATATATCTTAATGAAAGTTTTATATGTAATGGCAAGACTACTATTTTAAAAAATAGAATTAAAGATGGTAATGATGTTATTAATAATCCTTGTTTTGTAATAATGCCTGAAGAAATTCAACAATTAGATGCTGGTATTATGGATAATCACCGATTAGAAGGACATACTTTAATTTTTGAATATACTCCGAAATATAAAGATAAATATGAGAATTTTAACCATCCGATTTTAAATACAAGTGTATTATATGATAATGATAGTAACTCTATATATGTTATCAAAAATAATAATGCTTGTATATTGTCTAATTATCAAATAGATAATGGTAATAAAGTACCTAGAGAAATTGGTTCACATCCAGTTACTATGCTAGATTCAAATTATGTGAATGATGCAAATGGATATATTACTTACAAAGGCGAAGTTCCTGATGCAAATGGTGATAATTTAATTATTAAAGGTAAAAATTTTAAAATACCTTTCTTTATAACTGAAATAACTAATTATCTTGGTGTACGTGCATCGCTATGCTCAAGTAGTATTAATTTTTCAATGCTTCAAATAATTGATGGAATAGAAATTCAGGATTATTTTATTTTACCTAATACAGTAAAAGAAATTAGAAATGTTTCAGGAATCATTTTAATACCTAAGAATATGGATAAACCATTAATCGAGGAATGTGATTCTGTATATTATGATTTTATTGGAATTGAACAAGATGAGTCATTTAATTATATAATAGTTGATAAAAATGATGAAACAGTAGCAATTGCAATAAATAAAAAATCAAAATATGATGAATGCGTTCTTAAATCATATATTAATGATAAAAGAATTGTCGGTTGTAGGATTAATGCATCAGAAATATCAATATTGAAAATAGATAATATTTTCTTTGAAAGTAATATCGAAGATTTTAATTTTGATATTTATGATATAACTAAAGTTGCCATAGGCGAGTCAATTAAAAAGGTTAAAGATATTTATAATTTCATAATAGTTGGTCAAATAGAAGAGATATATGTTAAAAATGGTGTTGAAGAATTTTTAGATAAACCTGGTAGGAAAGAGAATTATATTGCTAAATTATTTGGTGCCGAAACAAGAAAAACCGTATTTTTACCAAAGAGTATAAAGAGAATAGGTACTAATGCGTTTAACTCTGATATTACTACAGTAAAATTAAATAGTAATCCTGAAATAGCACCAGATGCGTTTGCAAGGAATACTTATGTAGAAAATAGTACACAAAGTAATTATGGATATAATAATTATTCAGCTAAAGCATCAGTAAGTAATACTGTTAACAGTAATTATTCATCAGAGTCTATAGCAAATAGTACACCAAAAGCAGTAGATTATATGTCTGATTCAATGGTAACTGAAAATAATATTAAAAATTCTATGAGAAATAGATATCGTAAATTCTTAAAGCTTGGTAACATTTTTAATCTTATTTCATTTTTACTAGGAGTTTTAAGCTTTATTATTACTATGACTACAGGTTTTTATGGAATATCTGATGGATTCTTCATTTTTGTATATGTATTTACAGTTTTATTAAGTGCTTTGTTATTGTATCTATCACGATTTGAAAAAAATCCTATAGTACCAAGTTATATGATAGCAGGACTAAGCTTTATTATTGTTATTTCTTTAGCCGTAAAAATAACTGAAAAAGCAAGTAAAGATAACATGATGGCTAGTGTTTTTGCTCTTACGGTATGTATGTATTTTATGTTACTTACAGTTCCTCAATCTATTATGTATCAAATTGCTGCTAATTCAGCAAAAAAAGCAGGCATTAGACTATCTAATTAATATATAAACTTATATATAAGTTAATTGAAAATGATTATTATGAAGTCCCTTTGTTTCAAAACATTGGGATTTTTTATTGTAATATACTTTTTCAATTAACGATTAAATTCTTTTTTAAGATTGTAAATATTAAGTAGTTGAAATTATATGTTATAATATTATATCATAGCGTTTTAAAAAGAGAGAGTTGTTAATTGACAAATTATGGACTATCTTTATGTATTAGAGATTGTAAGGCAATTATCGATAAATCCTTTGAATTAGAAATTAATAGTATATTTAGTAAAGAAGAATTAATAGTAATTAGAAATTTACATGATGAATGTATGAAAATTAGGGAATCAAGTATTATTGCTGAAATGGTTGAGTACATTGATGTGTTTACTTGATTAGTTATAGAAGCAATACCTGAAATTAAAGAGAAGTTTAATAGAACTATAGAAATGAAAAATAATTATATTAGAAATTTTAATGAAATTTCAAAGTAGAAAAAAGGCAAGACGTAAATGAGACTGCTGAAAAAGTCTTTATGATGATTTAGAGGTATGGAAACATATCTCTTTTTCTTTAATTTTATTAGTTTTTAATTACTAGATTTCATAGTATTTTATACTAAATTGTGGTATAATATAAGTATAGAAATGAGTGATGAAAAATGATTAAACAAGAGTCTTTAATATTAAGCCCATATATTGCTT